>ERZ1292645.687-Hain-H14-02um-R2-687-length-11267-cov-8_pt1 | contig 11267 bp, 6 predicted proteins | sample MGYA00564401_ERZ1292645 | MGnify/ENA primary metagenome ERZ1292645 (study PRJEB36523, sample SAMEA6512644) | groundwater metagenome | collected 2019-01-09 | study: AquaDiva: Metagenomics assemblies of 32 groundwater samples | reverse complement strand
CGAAGAGCACATGTGGACGCCCGATGCGATCGCGAAGCTGCAGCACTCGGCGCGGCAGAACTCCTATGCAACCTACAAGGAGTACGCGGCGCTCGTCAACGACCAGTCGAGGCGCCACCTGACCTTCAGGGGGCTCTTCGAGTTCAGGTTCGGCGCCGGCACCCCGGTGCCGATTGAAGAGGTCGAACCCGCCTCCGAGATCGTGAAGCGCTTCTCGACGGGCGCGATGTCGCTCGGCTCGATCTCGACCGAGGCGCACACCACGCTGGCCATCGCCATGAACCGCATCGGCGGCAAATCCAACACCGGCGAAGGGGGCGAGGACTACCGGCGCTACGCGCCGGTAAAGGCCGGCGAGAGCCTGATGTCGCGGCTCGGCCGCGAGCGCGTGGAAGTCGACATCCCGTTGGTCGCGGGGGACTCCCTCAAGTCGAAGATCAAACAGGTTGCCTCCGGCCGCTTCGGCGTCACCACCGAGTATCTGGTGTCCGCCGAGATGCTCCAAATCAAGATCGCACAGGGGGCGAAACCCGGCGAGGGCGGACAGCTGCCCGGTCGCAAGGTGTCGGAGTACATCGCCGAGCTCCGTTACGCCACGCCCGGCGTGGAGCTCATCTCTCCGCCGCCGCACCACGATATCTACTCGATCGAGGACATCGCGCAGCTCATCCATGACTTGAAGAACGCAAATCCCGAGGCCGCTGTCAGTGTCAAGCTCGTTTCCGAGGTCGGCGTCGGCACGGTTGCCGCGGGCGTGTCTAAAGCCAAGTCGGATCATGTGACGATCGCCGGCCACGACGGCGGCACCGGCGCCTCCCCCTGGTCGTCGATCATGCACGCGGGCACGCCTTGGGAACTCGGGCTTGCCGAGACGCAGCAGACGCTGGTGTTGAACCGCCTGCGCGGGCGGATCGCAGTCCAGGTTGACGGGCAGATGAAGACCGGGCGCGACGTGGTGATCGGCGCGATCCTCGGCGCGGACGGATTCGGCTTCTCCACCGCGCCACTGGTGGTCGAGGGCTGCATCATGATGCGCAAGTGCCACCTCAACACCTGTCCGGTCGGGGTTGCGACGCAGGATCCGGTGCTGCGCAGGAAGTTCGAGGGCAAGCCCGAGCATGTCGTGAACTACTTCTTCTTCGTCGCCGAGGAGGCGCGCGAGCTGATGGCGAAGCTCGGCATCCGGAAATTCAACGACCTCATCGGGCGCTCGGACCTGCTCAACATGAAGAAGGGCATCGAGCACTGGAAGGCGAAGGGGCTCGACTTCTCGAAGATCTTCTACATGCCGCAGATGCCGGCGGAGGTGGCGCGCTACCACTGCGAAAAGCAGGACCACGGGCTGGGTAAGGCTCTGGATCACCGTCTGATCGAACTCGCGAAACCGGCGCTCGAGCGCGGCGAGAAAGTCACGATCGAGATGCCGATCCGCAACATCAACCGCACCGTCGGCACCATGCTCTCGGGCGAGATCGCCAAGCGTTACGGCCATGACGGCTTGCCGGATGACACCATCCACATCCGCTTCGCGGGCTCCGCCGGTCAGAGCTTCGGCGCATTCCTCGCGCGGGGCGTCACGCTCGATCTGATCGGCGACACCAATGACTACTGCGGCAAGGGCCTCTCGGGCGGGCGCATCTCGGTGCAGCCCTCGCCCAAGTTCCGCGGCGAGCCGACCGAGAACATCATCACCGGCAACGTGGTGCTGTACGGCGCGATCGCGGGCGAAGCCTATTTCCGTGGCGTCGCCGGCGAGCGCTTCGCGGTGAGGAATTCGGGCGCGCAGGCGGTCGTCGAGGGTGTCGGCGACCACGGCTGCGAGTACATGACGGGCGGCACCGTGGCGGTGCTCGGCGTGACCGGCCGCAACTTCGGCGCCGGCATGTCCGGCGGCATCGCCTACGTGCTCGACATCGACGGGGAGTTCGCCAAGCGCTGCAACACCTCGATGGTGGCGCTTGAGCCGCTGCTCGCCGAGGCTGAGCAGGAGGCGAAACTCCCGCGCGAGCTCTGGCACGGCGGTGTTGCCGACGAAGCGATCGCGAGACGGCTGATCGAGAATCACGCCCGCCACACGGGAAGCGTGCAGGCGAAACAGGTGCTTGAGCGCTGGAGCGAATTCAGACCGAAGTTCGTCAAGGTGTTCCCGAACGAGTATCGGCGCGCGCTCGGCGAGCTTGCCGCCAAGCAACGCCGCCTCGCCGCGTAATCTGCTGTTGGAGGGACCGAAACGCCGGCAGGGTGCCTGCGCGGTCAAGTACGCTGATGGATCACATGGGAAAAATCACGGGGTTTCTCGAACACCGGCACGTCCCCGAGCCCCACGAGGCGCCGGAAAGTCGCAGGCATCATTATCGGGAATTCATCCTGCACCTCTCGGACGAGGAGGCACGAATCCAGGGCGCGCGCTGCATGGACTGCGGCATCCCGTTCTGCATAAGCGGCTGCCCGGTCAACAATCTCATTCCGGACTGGAACGACCTCGTCTACCGGCAGGACTGGAAAGCGGCGATCGAAGCGCTGCACTCGACCAATAACTTCCCGGAATTCACCGGTCGCGTCTGCCCCGCCCCCTGCGAAGAGGCGTGCGTCTTGCGTATCAACGACGACCCGGTCGGCATCAAGTCGATCGAGCACGCGATCATCGACAAGGCTTGGGAAGAGGGCTGGGTGCAGCCGCAGCCGCCCGCGCACCAGACGGGCAAGACGGTGGCGGTGGTCGGCTCGGGACCGGCGGGGCTCGCCTGCGCGCAGCAGCTCGCGCGCGCGGGCCACGACGTCACCGTGTTCGAGAAGAACGACCGCATCGGCGGGCAGCTGCGCTATGGCATCCCCGACTTCAAGCTGGAAAAGTGGCTGATCGACCGGCGTCTCGAGCAGATGCAGGCCGAAGGTGTCACGTTGCGCGCCGGCGTCTATGTCGGCAACGAACGCCCGGGCAAGGGCGTGCCCGACTGGGCGACCGAGACCGTGGCGCCGGGAAAGCTGCTCGCGGAGTTCGACGCGGTGGTACTCGCAGGCGGCGCCGAGCAGCCGCGCGACCTGCCGGTCCCGGGGCGCGAGCTGGAAGGCATCCACTTCGCAATGGAGTTCCTGCCGCTGCAGAACAAGCGCGTCGCCGGCGACAAGGGCGTCGCCGACCTATGGGCCACCGACAAGCAGGTGGTGATCATCGGCGGCGGCGATACCGGCTCCGACTGCGTCGGCACCTCCAACCGCCACGGGGCGAAATCGATCACCCAGTTTGAGCTGCTGCCGGTACCCCCCGATTCGGAGCGCAACCCGGTGTGGCCGTATTGGCCGGTACGGTTGCGCACTTCCTCCTCGCACGAGGAGGGCGTCAACCGCGACTGGTCGGTGGCGACCAAGGAGTTCGTCGGCGAGCACGGCAGGGTGAAGGCGCTCAAGGCCGTGCGTCTCGAATGGAAGGACGGCAAGATGAGAGAGGTTCCGGGATCAGAGTTCACGCTGCCCGCGGATCTCGTGCTGCTCGCGATGGGCTTCGTCTCGCCGGTACCGTCGATCCTGGAGGCGTTCGGCGTGGAGAAGGACGCCCGCGGCAACGTGAAGGCGACGACCGACGGGCAGGGCTGCTACGCGACTTCGGCGCCGAAGGTGTTCGCCGCGGGCGACATGCGCCGCGGCCAGTCGCTCATCGTGTGGGCGATCCGCGAGGGCCGGCAATGCGCGCGTGCCGTTGACGAATTCCTCATGGGCAGCTCGGAGCTGCCCCGTTAAGTTTCAACCACAGAGACACCGAGGCACAGAGAAAGCAGGGGCGTTTTCGGCGCGCGAAACACGAAGCGGCCAAGCAGACCTTCACGGCTTCGGGTGTGTGATTTCAGGTCCCGTTCTGAATACCTCGGTGTCTCTGTGCCTCTGTGGTTAGAATGCCTAAGCTCAAAAACGACACGCTGATCCGCGCGCTGCTGCGGCAGCCCACGCCCTATACCCCGATCTGGCTGATGCGCCAGGCCGGGCGCTATCTTCCCGAATACAATGAAACGCGCGCGCGCGCCGGCAGCTTTCTTGCCTTGTGCAAAAACCCGGATCTCGCCACCGAGGTAACGCTGCAACCGCTGGCGCGCTTTGGCCTCGACGCGGCCATCGTGTTTTCCGACATACTCACCCTGCCTGACGCGATGGGTCTGGGACTCCGGTTCACTGAAAGCGAAGGGCCGCGGCTGGAGCGTCCCCTGCGCGAGGAGCGGGAGATCCGTAATCTGATGGTGCCGGATCCCGATCAACACCTGCGCTACGTTCTCGACACAGTGCGCCAGGCGCGCAAGGCGCTCGCCGACGCGGTGCCGCTGATCGGATTTTCCGGCAGCCCGTTCACCCTGGCCTGCTACATGGTGGAGGGGGGTGCCAGCCCCGATTTCCGCATTGTGAAAACCATGCTCTACCATCGCCCCGCGCTGTTGCACCACATACTGGAAGTCAACTGCCGCGCGGTCACCGCCTACCTCAACGCGCAGATCGAATCAGGTGCCCAGGCGGTGATGGTGTTCGATACTTGGGGCGGCACGCTGGGCGCGAGCGAATACCACGAATTCTCGCTTGCCTACATGCAGCGCGTGCTCGAAGGCCTCAAGCGCGAGCATCGCGGAGAGCGCATACCGAACATACTTTTCACCAAAGGCAGCGGAGCATGGCTGGAAGCGATCGCGGCGAGCGGCTGCGACGCGGTCGGCATCGACTGGACGGTGGACATCGGCGCCGCGCGCACCCGCATCGGCGCACGCGTAGCATTGCAGGGTAATCTCGACCCGGCGGTGCTGCTGGCCGGACCGGAGGCAGTCCACAACGGCGCGGCAACAGTACTGGCCGCTTTTGGGCGCGGCGCCGGCCACGTCTTCAACCTTGGACATGGTGTCTCGCAGTTCACGCCGCCGGACAGCATCGCGGTGCTGGTAGACACGGTGCACGATCTGAGCCGGGCCTATCACTGAAAACCCGCGCCAGATCTGGCTTTGCGGGGAGTGCTCCCCGCAAACTTATGCACAGCAAGGCTTTGCGGTCAGCGGGGTTTTTCAGTGCCTGCCTCTAGTCCGCATACTGCATCATAACATTATGATTTTATGTCGTTTTTTCATTTGAACCGAGAGTGGCAGCTGCACGGCGGTGCAGCGATTGGCAGGATAATCCGTCGTAGCGCGAGAAATCATCAACAGAGTTGTCCACAGCGCGATGTTGATAACAGCAAAATCCTGCATCGCGTAAACCGGTTGAGCGCATTTCGCAGAATCCGCTTCAGCAGTTTGCGGTAACTTTGCGCCGTTCACACACTACGCACGCTGCAATGAAGATCATACGCGTCGCGCTCGACGTTCCAGTACCGACGCTGTTCGATTACTGCGTCGATGACACGACCGCGAGCGATGTCGGCCGGCGTGTCGTGGTGCCGTTCGGAAAGAAAATCGCGCTCGGCGTGATCGTCGACATCACCCATACCACCAGCATTCCAACCGAGCGGCTGAAGCACGCGCTGCGGGTGCTGCGGGAGGCGCCCGCGCTCGGCGCGGCGGACCTGCAACTGATAAAGTTTGCGAGCGACTACTACCACCACCCGTTGGGGGTGGTGGTGATGGGCACGTTGCCCGCGCGACTGCGCCGCCCCACCGCTGCGCCGCCCGAGAAACCACGCGGATGCTTCGTGCTGAGCGAAACCGGCGCGGCCCTCGACCCGGATGCCTTGCCCGCGCGCGCGCGCGGCAAACGCCGCCTGCTGGAGCGCTTGAGGGGAGGCCCGCTCGATTACGCCGCCGTCAAAGCGCTGTCACCACAGGCACCACGGTTGCTGCGGCAGCTGATCGAGGGCGGCTGGGTCAGGCAGGACCTATCAGCCAGCCCGGCGGTAGCCGCGACCGCGCCTGTGCCGGCCCCGTCGCTCACCGCCGAACAGGAGCAAGCGGTCGCCGCGGTCGGCACGAGCCTCGGGCAATTCCATGTCCATCTGCTGCTTGGCGTCACCGGCAGCGGCAAGACCGAGGTCTATCTGCATGCCATTGCCGCGGTGCTTGCAGCCGGCCGCCAAGCCTTGCTGCTGGTGCCGGAGATCGCACTCACACCCCAGCTAGAAGCGCAGGTCAGAAACCGGTTTCCCGACGTGCCGGTGGTGAGCCTGCACAGCGGGCTCAACGAGGGCGAACGCCTCGCGCACTGGCTTGCGGCGCAGTCCAGGCGCGCGCGCATCGTGCTCGGCACCCGGCTCGCCGTGTTCACACCCATGCCGGAACTGGGGATCATCATGGTCGACGAAGAGCACGACACCTCGTTCAAGCAGGCAGAAGGGTTCCGCTACTCGGCGCGGGATCTGGCAGTGGTGCGTGGGCGGCAGCGCGGCGTGCCGGTCGTGCTCGGCTCAGCCACCCCGGCGCTCGAGACCTACTTCAATGCGGTCAACGGGCGCTATCGCCTGAGCACGCTCAGCCAGCGTGTCGGCTCCACGTTGCCGCTGATCGAATGCGTGGACACCCGCAGCGAGCAACTGGCGGACGGGTTGTCGCGACGGCTGCTTGACGCGATCGAGAAGCACCACGCGCGCGGTGAGCAGAGCCTGGTGTTCATCAACCGCCGCGGCTATGCGCCAGTGCTGATGTGCCATAGCTGCGGCTGGATTTCCGGCTGCCGCCGTTGTTCGGCACAGCTCGTGCTGCACCTCAAAGACCAGCGGCTCCGCTGCCACCACTGCGGGCACCAAGCGCCGCTGCCCACCACCTGCCCTCAATGCGGCAACCTGCAGCTCGCCCCTCTCGGGCAGGGCACGCAGCGCGTGGAGGCGGCGCTGGCGCGACAGTTCCCGGCGGCGCGCGTCTTGCGTATCGACCGCGACAGCGTGCGGCCACGCCACGCCTGGCCCGGTATGCGGCGCCAGATCCACCAACGCGAGGTCGACATCTTGGTCGGCACCCAGATACTCGCCAAGGGTCACGATTTTCCCCACCTCAACCTGGTGGGGGTGCTGAACGCCGACAGTCTGCTCTACAGCGCGGACTTCCGCGCTTCCGAGCGCTTGTTCGCGTTGCTCACCCAGGTCGCTGGACGCGCTGGCCGCAGTGCGGCGCAAGGCGTCGTTCTGGTCCAGACCGAGTTCCCGGATCATCCCCTGTATCAGGCACTCAAGCGCCAGGACTACCGCGCCTTCGCTCACAACCTCCTTGCAGAACGCCGCCAAGCGGGTTTCCCGCCGTATGTCTACCAAGCGCTGCTGCGCGCCGAGGCGCCGCGGCTCGCCACCGCCCTCGGGTTCCTGGGCGATGCGGTACGGCTCGGTCTTCGGCTTGCCCCACCCGTCACCCTCTACGATCCGGTGCCGGCAGCGATGCCGCGTCGGGCCGGGCGTGAACGCGCGCAACTCCTGGTCCAGTGCGAATCGCGCAAGCGTCTGCAGCAATTCCTGCACGCGTGGTGCGACAAGCTCGCCGCCGCGCGCTCCTCGCCCGCACGCTGGGCAATCGACGTCGATCCGCTCGAATTCTGAGCGCGGACGACCCCGGTACCAGCTTCAATGTACAATGCCATGATAAAATTACGTTTTCTGCCGGGCTGCGGGTTACCTCCAGTCTTTGGCACAATCTCATGTTGACGCTCGAGGAATACGAAAAGCTCAATCCGCACTGCGAACTCACGCACAACGGCGTGAACGTGGTCTACGCCACGCCCACGGCATTCACCAAATGGCGGGTCGACTCGTTGTTTCAGAAGGAGCCGATCACCATCGCCTGGATTGCGGGCTTCGGCCCGGGAGAAGTTCTGGTGGACGTTGGCGCGAATGTCGGGATGTACACCGTCTGGGCGGCGAAGACGCGCGGAGCCAGAGTATTCGCGTTCGAGCCCGAAGCGCAGAACTATGCGCTGCTCAACCGCAACCTCGTGTTGAACGGTCTCGGCGGTCTGGTCAAGGCTTACTGTCTGGCGCTATCCGACGAGGTGGGGTACAGCGAATTGCATTTGTCCAGCCTTCAAATCGGTGGATCGTGCCACTCGCTGGGCGAGCGCGTCGATTTCAAGCACCAGCCGATGAATCCGGTATTTTCGCAAGGCTGCGTCGCTGCCCGGCTTGACGATCTGGTGGCTGCGGGCGTGGTACCGCCACCCGACCATATCAAGATCGACGTCGACGGCTTCGAGCCGAAAGTGATCGCGGGAGCGGCGCGCGTGCTGCGCGAGCACAAGGTGCGCTCGCTGCTGATCGAGGTCAACCAGAATCTTCCGGACCACATGCAGATGGTCACCGAGCTCACAGGGCTCGGCTTTTCCTACGACCGCGAGCAGGTCGCGGCCGCCGAGCGCAAGAGCGGCGCATTCAAAGGGGTAGCCGAGTATGTCTTCAGGCGTTGACTTGCATGTGCTCTACAAGATCGCGAACACGCCGATCAACCTGTTTCCCTACCCGCATATCTGCTCCAGCGCGAACTCAGCATGACCTCGGCGCCCCTAGGCGACGCGAGAGCGCACCTTGCCGAGATTCTTGCGGCGGCGTTGCGCGCGGTAGCGACGAGCCATACCGACACGGCCATCGTGCTGGAGCGCCCGAAGCTCGCGGAGCACGGCGACTACGCGTGCAATGTCGCGCTGCGGCTCGCCCAGACGCTCAAGCGCCCGCCGCGCGAGATCGCGGCCCAGCTCGTCGCCGCGCTGCCCGCGTCGCCCTGCCTGGAAAAGGCCGAGGTCGCGGGGGCCGGTTTCATCAACCTGTTCCTGAAGCGCGCCTTCAAGCAGCAGGTGGTCAACCGCATCCTGCAGGCCGGCGCCGGTTACGGCACCAGTGCTCTCGGCCAGAAGAAGCGGTTACAGGTGGAATTTGTGTCGGCGAACCCCACCGGGCCCCTGCACGTGGGGCACGGGCGCGGCGCTGCTTATGGCGCGAGCCTCGCCAACGTGCTCGGCGCGGCCGGTTTTGATGTAACGCGCGAGTACTATGTCAACGATGCCGGGCGGCAGATGGACATCCTCGTCCTGTCGACCTGGCTGCGCTACCTCGGGCTGTGCGGCGTGCCGGTGGATTTTCCGAGCAATGCATACCAGGGCGAGTACGTGCTTCAGATGGCGCGCGCGATTTTCGCGCAGCATGGCGCGCAGTTCCGGCACGGCGTCACGGCTGACGTTCTCAAGGCCGCCTTTGCCGAGCCGGACGAGGAGTTGAGGCTCGACAGACTGATTGAGCTCGCGCGGCAGCAGCTCGGCGGGGATTACGCCCACATCCACAACTTCGCGCTCAACGAACAGCTGGAAGATTGCCGCAACGACCTCGGCGAATTCGGCGTCTCCTTCGACCGCTGGTTCTCCGAGCGCTCGCTCTACGATTCGGGGCTGGTGGAGCGCGCAGTGCGTACGCTGGAAGAGCGCGGACATGTCTATCAACAGAACGGCGCCAAGTGGTTCCGTTCGACCGCGTTCGGCGACGAAAAGGACCGCGTGGTGCAGCGTGAAAACGGGCAGTACACCTACTTCGCTTCCGACATTGCCTACCACCTCAACAAGTTCGAGCGCGGGTTCAACCTCGTGATCGACGTGTGGGGCGCCGACCACCACGGTTACATGGCGCGCGTGAAGGGCGCGCTGACCGCGCTCGGCCTCAATCCGGAGCAACTCACCATCGCGATGGTGCAGTTCGCCGTGCTCTACCGCAACGGCCAGAAGGTGCCGATGTCCACCCGTGCCGGCGATTTCGTCACGTTGCGCGAGTTGAGGCGGGAAGTCGGTAACGACGCGGCGCGCTTCTTCTACGTGCTGCGCAAGTGCGACCAGCACCTCGATTTCGACCTCGATCTGGCGAAAACACAGAGCAATGAGAACCCGGTCTACTACGTCCAGTACGCGCACGCCCGCGTTTGCAGCGTGCTCGAACAGTGGGGCGGAAAGGCGGCAGGCCTTGCCGCCGCCGACACGGCCGCGCTCGGCTCCGAGCACGAGCTTGCCCTGCTCGCGCGGCTGATCGAATACCCGGAGGCGGTGGAAAACGCGGCGCGCGAGCTCTCGCCCCATCTCGTCGCGTTCTACCTCAGGGAACTCGCCGCGGAGTTTCACAGCTATTACAACGCGACGCGCATACTGGTGGAGGAAGAAAGCCTGAAACACGCGCGCCTGGCGCTGGCGGTTGCGGTGCGCCAGGTGCTGCGCAACGGGCTCGCGCTGCTCGGTGTGTTCGCCCCCGAGAGGATGTAACATATCGGCATGACGAAGGACTACAAGAAAGCCGAACGCAAACCGGGTTCACGCGGCAGCGGCAGTTCGCTCCTCGTCGGCATTCTGATCGGGCTGGTGCTCGGGCTCGGCATCGCGCTCGGCGTGGCGTGGTACATCAACAAGATGCCGAGTCCGTTCGTCTTCCGCCCCGCGCCCGCGACCAAGAGCGAACCGGCAAAAGGCAACACGCCGGGCGTCGCGAAAACCGACGACAAATCACTTAAGGCCGCCGAAACCAAACCGCGCTTCGACTTCTACAAAATCCTTCCGGGATACGAAGAGCCGGCGACGGAGCAGCAGCTCAAGGACGCACAAAAAGCGTCAACCGCGGCCGAGCGGGAAGCGTTTTTCCTTCAGGCGGGCGCATTCCAGGGCGCGCCGGATGCCGATAATCTCAAGGCGCGGCTTGCGCTGCTCGGCGTCGAAGCCACGATCCAAACCACCACGCTGCCCGACAAAGGCGTGTGGCACCGCGTGCGCATCGGGCCTTACACCAGCATCGAGGAACTTAACCGTACACGCGATGCCCTGAAGCAGAACGGCGTCGAGACCGCCTTGATCAAAGTGCGCGAAGCCGGCGAGAAAAAATGACCGGAGACAAGATGCAATCAACCCGACGCTGCCTCATGCTCGCGATGCTGCTGGCCGCTTTCGCGACCGGCGGCAACGCCGCCCAGCTGGTGCCGGGCAGGGATTACCAGCTGATCAATGCGCCGCAGCCAACCGACAGCGGCAAGAAGGTCGAGGTGATCGAGTTCTTCTGGTACGGCTGCCCGCATTGCAGCAGCCTGCAGCCGCCGCTCAAAGCCTGGCTCAAGAAGAAGCCGGCCGACGTGGAATTCAGGCGCATGCCCACCGCATTCGAGGAGCCGTGGCTGCAGCTCGCCCGCACCTATTACGCGATCGAGGCGATGGGGTTGGTCGAGAAGCTGCACCACGACGTGTTCGCCGCGATCCACCAGCAGCGCGCGCTCGATCCGAGGATGCTGCTGCGTGACCCCAAACCGCTGTTCGACTGGATTGCATCCAAGGGTGTCGACCGCCAGAAGTTCATCGATACCTACAACTCGTTCGGC
>ERZ1292645.686-Hain-H14-02um-R2-686-length-11269-cov-4_pt1 | contig 11269 bp, 14 predicted proteins | sample MGYA00564401_ERZ1292645 | MGnify/ENA primary metagenome ERZ1292645 (study PRJEB36523, sample SAMEA6512644) | groundwater metagenome | collected 2019-01-09 | study: AquaDiva: Metagenomics assemblies of 32 groundwater samples | reverse complement strand
GACAAGCTCAAGCAAACGAAGACGAACCGCGAGTTCCTGGCCTCCATGCACAGCATGGGGTAGATGTTCTTCGGAGGGGGCCTCGACGGTCCCCTCGGATGCGGCCAAGTCCTTGCGCTTTTTGCGTTTTTCAGCCCGGGCTGGTATCCTTGAGCTCTCGCAGGAGGTGGCGGAATTGAAGGTGGGTATTCATCCGGACTATGTGGACACGACAATCACCTGCGCGTGCGGCGAGGTGGTGCGCACCCGCTCGACCAAGTCCGACATCCGGGTGGAGATCTGCTCCAAGTGCCATCCCTTCTACACCGGGAAGCAGAAGCTCGTGGACACGGCCGGGCGCATCGAGCGCTTCCAGCGCAAGTACAAGCGGCAGACCGCGTCTTCCTAGCGACCGCTCCGAAACCGGCTGGGACGGGCCTCCCGCCGGGTTTTTGTTTGCCGACCGTCGTCGCGCGGTCGCCGAGGCCGTTTCACCCCCGGGTGGCCTGAGAAAGGCGCGCTGGCCGTGATGCTGTTTGACAAGCTCCGTCAGATCGAAGAGCGGTCGAACCAGATCGCCCAGGCCCTCGCCGACCCCGCCGTCCTCGCCCAGCCCGCCGAGTACGCGCGCCTCCGCAAGGAGTACGCGGACACCCTCGAGGTCGTGGAGCGGTTCACCGAGTATCGCGAGGTGCTCAAGCGCCTCGGCGAGGCCCGCCACATCCTGAGCGAGGGCGGCGACCGCGAGCTCATGGAGCTCGCGCAGGTCGAGATCGACGAGCTCTCCGGCCGCCAGGCGGCGCTCGAGGACGAGCTCAAGCGCCTGCTCCTGCCCCGCGATCCCAACGACGAGAAGAACGTCTTCGTCGAGATCCGCGCCGGCGCCGGCGGCGAGGAGGCGGCGCTCTTCGCCGCGGACCTCGCGCGCATGTACACGAAGTACGCCGAGCGCCAGCGCTGGAAGATCGAGGTCATGGACGCCAGCGCGACCGGCGCGGGCGGCTTCAAGGACGTGGTCTTCTTCGTCCAGGGCCGCGGGGCGTGGAACCGGCTCAAGTTCGAGCGGGGCGTCCACCGTGTTCAGCGGGTGCCGGCCACCGAGGCGAGCGGCAGGATCCACACCTCGACCGTCACGGTCGCCGTGCTGCCCGAGGCCGAGGACGTGGACGTCAAGATCGACGAGAAGGACCTCAAGGTGGACGTCTACCGTTCGTCGGGCCCGGGCGGGCAGGGCGTCAACACGACCGACTCGGCCGTGCGCATCACGCATCTGCCCACGGGGCTCGTCGTGACGTGCCAGGACGAGCGCTCGCAGATCAAGAACCGCGCGAAGGCGATGCGCGTGCTGAAGGCGCGCCTGCTCGAACGCGCGCAGGAGGAGCAGCAGGCGGCGATCGCTGCGGACCGCAAGAGCCAGGTCGGCACCGGCGAGCGGAGCGAGCGGATCCGCACCTACAACTTTCCCCAGGCGCGCGTCACCGACCACCGGATCGGCCTCACGCTCCACCGCCTGCCCGCGGTGCTCGAGGGGGACCTCGACGAGCTCATCGAGGCCCTGACGGCCGCCGAGCAGGCGGAGCAGCTCCAGCGGGTGGCAAGCTGATGCCGGTCCTGGCCGGTGCGCGCACGCTCCGCGGGGAGCTCCACGCGGCGACGGCGACCCTGGCGGCAGCGGGGATCGCGACGCCGCGCGTGGACGCCGAGTGGCTGCTCGCCGCCGTCCTCGGCGAGGGCCGATTTGCCGCCCAGCTCGACCTCGCCCGGCCGCTCGCCCGGCCGCTCGCGGCGGGGTACCGTGCCGCCGTCCAGCGCCGCGCGCGCCGCGAACCGCTCCAGCGGATCCTGGGCCGGGAGGCGTTCCGCGGGCTCTCCGTGCGGCTGACGGGCGACGTGCTCGTGCCGCGGCCCGAGACCGAGCGCCTGGTGGAGTGGGCGCTCGAGCTCCTGCCCCCGGCGCGCGCCGGCCGTCGGTCGCTCGCGGTGGATCTCGGCACCGGCTCGGGGTGCATCGCGTGTGCGCTCGCCTCCGAGCGCCCCGACCTGGACGTCCTCGCCGTGGACGTCTCGCACGCCGCCGCGGCGGTCGCCCGCGGAAACGTCGTCGCGCTCGATCTCGCACACCGCGTCTGCGTCGTCGCGGGGAACCTGCTCGACGCGGTGGCGGCCGGGCGGGCGGACCTCGTCGTGAGCAACCCGCCGTACCTGCCGAGCGCGCTCGTCCCGACGCTCGAGCCGGAGGTGTGGCGCTGGGAGCCCAGGATCGCGCTCGACGGCGGCCCCGACGGGCTCGCGGTGATGCGGGCGCTCGTCGCGGGGGCGCGCCGCGGGCTCCGCTCCGGAGGCGCGCTCGTGCTCGAGACGGCGGGTGGCGCGCAGGCGGAGGTGGTGAGGGGCCTGCTCGGCGCGGCGGAATTCGCCGATGTGGCCGTCCGCGCCGACCTCGCGGGCGTGGACCGGTTCGTCGCGGGGAGGGCCTGATGCCGGCGTGGCTGGAGATCGACGGCGGCGTCCCCCTGCGCGGCTCGGTGAAGGTGAGCGCGGCGAAGAACGCGGCGCTCCCGGCGCTCGCCGCGGCGCTCCTGACGTCCGAGCCGATCCGGCTCACGAACGCGCCCGATCTCGCCGACGTGCGCACGATGGCAAAGCTCCTCGAGACGCTCGGCGGCTCGGTCTCGCGGGAGCGCGGGGAGCTCTCCGCACAGGTCGCGCGCGTGACGAACGATCTCGCGCCCTACGAGCTCGTCTCGACGATGCGCGCCTCGGTGCTCGTGCTGGGCCCGCTCGTCGCGCGCCACGGGACGGCGCGCGTCGCGCTGCCCGGCGGGTGCGCCATCGGGGTGCGGCCGATCGACCAGCACCTGAAGGGGCTCGCGAAGCTCGGCGCCGAGATCACGATCGAGAACGGGTACGTCGTGGCGCGCGCGAGCCGTCTCAAGGCCGCGAAGATCACGACCGACCTGGTCACGGTCACCGGAACCGAGAACCTCATGATGGCCGCCACGCTCGCCGAGGGCACCACCGTACTCGAGAACGCGGCGCGGGAGCCCGAGGTCGTGGATCTCGCGACGCTGCTCTGCACGATGGGCGCTAGGATCCACGGCGCGGGGACGGCACGGCTCGAGATCGAAGGCGTGCCGGAGCTCTCCGGGGCGTCCCACCGGATCGTCGCCGACCGCATCGAGGCGGGCACGCTGGTCGTGGCGGGCGCGATCACCCGGGGCGACGTGACCGTCACGGACCTCGTGCCGGACCACGTCTCGGCGGTGCTGGCGAAGCTCGACGAGATCGGGGTGGGACTCGAGGTCGGGCCCACGTGGGTCCGCGTGCGCGCGCCGGAGCGCCCGCGCGCGGCGGACGTGACGACGAGCCCGTTCCCGGGCTTCCCGACGGACATGCAGGCACAGGTCATGACGCTGCTCGGGCTCGCCGACGGCCAGTCGCGCGTGACGGAGACGATCTTCGAGAACCGGTTCATGCACGTCGCCGAGCTCGCCCGGATGGGCGCCCGCATCGAGACCGACGGGGCGATCGCCGTGGTCCGGGGCGTGCCGTCCTACCAGGGCGCGCCGGTGATGGCGTCCGACCTCCGCGCCTCCGCGGCCCTCGTGCTCGCCGGGCTCGCGGCGCGCGGGCAGACCACGGTCTCGCGCGTCTACCACCTCGATCGCGGCTACGAGCGGCTCGAGGCGAAGCTCGCGGCGCTCGGCGCCCGGATCACGCGCCGCCAATGACGAAGCCCCTTACCCTCGCGCTGCCCAAGGGTCGGCTGCTCGACGCCGCGCTCGCGCTGCTGCGCAGCCTCGGCGTCGAAGGCATCGACGCGGATTCGCGGAAGCTCATCTTCACGGACGTCACGCGCGACCTCCGGATGCTGCTCCTGAAGCCGGCTGACATCCCCGCATACGTCGTCTACGGCGCCGCCGATCTCGGGATCGTCGGCAAGGACATCCTGCTCGAGCAGGAGCCGGACGTGTACGAGCCCCTCGACCTCGGCTTCGGCGTGTGCCGGCTCGTCGTCGCCGAGCCGCGCGAGCTCCGCGGGCGCGACGATCCGTCGAAGTGGTCGTGGGTGCGCGTGGCCACCAAGTACCCGCGGCTCACCGAGCAGTACTTCTCGAACCGCGGCGTCCAGGTCGAGATCGTGCGCCTCGACGGCTCGATCGAGCTGGCGCCGCTGGTCGGCCTCGCCGAGCGCATCGTGGACCTCGTGCAGTCGGGGGAGACGCTCCGGGCGAACGGGCTCGTCGAGGTCGCGGAGATCACGCGCTCGACGGCCCGGGTCATCGTCAACCGCGCCTCGATGAAGACCGAGTACGCGCGAATCACGGGCCTCATCGAAGAGATGCGCGCCACAGCACGGAGCCGGCCAGCGCAATGATCAAGATCCTCGACGCCCGCGCCCTCGGCGCCGACGCGATCGTGGCCGCGCTCGAGCGTTCGCCCGAGGCCGTCGCCCCCGAGATCCATCGCGCCGTGGACGAGATCCTTGCGGCCGTCCGCGCGCGCGGCGACGCGGCGCTCCTCGACTACACGGCGCGCTTGGACGGGTTCGCCCCCGCCGCGGTCTCCGGGCTCGCGATCGCGCCGGCCGAGCTCGACGGGGCGGAGCGGGATCTCCCCCCCGAGGCCCGCGCCGCGCTCGCGTACGCGGCCGAGCGTATCGAGCGCTACCACGCCGCCGCGGCGCCGAAGTCGTGGCGGATGACCGACGAGCACGGGTCCGTCCTCGGCCAGGAGATCCGGCCGCTCGACCGCGTGGGGATCTACGTGCCGGGCGGGCGCGCCGCCTACCCCTCCACGGTGCTGATGACCGCCGTGCCGGCGCGCGTGGCGGGCGTCCGGGAGATCGTCCTCGTGACGCCGCCCGGGCCCGGCGGCCGGGTCGAGCCGGCGGTGCTCGCGGCCGCGAGAATCGCGGGCGTCAGCGAGGGCTGGCGCGTCGGCGGGGCACAGGCGGTCGCGGCGCTCGCGTACGGGACGGCGACGATCCGCCGCGTGGACAAGATCGTCGGCCCCGGCAACATCTACGTCGCGCTGGCGAAGGCGCGCGTCTTTGGCGAGGTCGGGATTGACATGGTCGCGGGGCCGAGCGAGGTCGTCGTAGTGGCGGACGGCGCCGCCGACCCCGGGTGGGTCGCCGGCGACCTGCTCGCGCAGGCGGAGCACGACCCGATGGCCCGCGCGGTCCTCATCACCGACTCGGGCGAGTTGATCCCGCGCGTGGCCGTGGCGCTCGAGCGGCAGCTCGCGGCGCTCCCGCGCCGCGCGATCGCCGCCCAGGCGCTCGAGGCGAACGGCGCGCTCGTCCGCGTGGCGTCGCTCGACGACGCGGTCGAGTTGGCGAACCGGCTGGCGCCCGAGCATCTCGAGCTGATGGTGAAGGTGCCCGCGGCGCTCCTCCCGCGGGTGCGCCACGCGGGCGCGGTCTTCATGGGCGGCCACACGCCGGAGGTCGTTGGCGACTACGTCGCGGGTCCGAACCACGTGCTGCCGACGGCGGGTACGGCACGCTTCGCCTCCCCGCTCGGCACGGAGGACTTCGTCAAGCGCTCGAGCGTCATCGAGTACTCGCGGAGCGGTTTGGCATCGGCGCTGCCCCACCTGCGAGCGCTGTCGCGCATCGAGGGGCTCGGCGGGCACGGCCGTGCAGCGGAGTTGCGACTCGAAACGGACGGAGGGACCAGCCGATGAGTGGGTCGAGGGCGGCACGGCAGGCGCGCGTCGAGCGCAAGACGAAGGAGACGGAGATCGCGCTCCAGCTCAACCTGGACGGCACGGGCGCCGCGAAGGTGCAGACGCCGGTCCCGTTCTTCAGCCACATGCTCGAGGCGTGGGCGAAGCACGGCCTGATGGACCTCGCCGTCGAGGCGCGGGGCGACGTCGAGGTGGATCAGCACCACACCGTCGAGGACGTCGGCATCGTGCTCGGGCAGGCGCTCCGCCAGGCGCTCGGCGACAAGAAGGGGATCGCGCGCTACGGCACCGCGTTCGTCCCGATGGACGAGGCGCTGGTCTCGGCGTCCGTGGACTTGTCGGGGCGGCCGTACCTCGTGTTCGGCGTGCCGGTGGCGCGGACGCGCGTCTCGAACTTCGACCTGGACCTCCTCCAGGAGTTCTTCCGCGCCTTCGCGTTCAACGCCGAGATGACGCTCCACGTGACGATGCACTACGGCCACAACCTCCACCACATCACGGAGGCGGTCTTCAAGGCGGTCGGTCGCGCGCTGGCCGAGGCGACGCGCCTGAACCCGCGGATCGCGAGGATCCTCCCCTCGACGAAGGGGACGTTGTGATCCCATGATTGCCATCATCGATTACGGCCGTGGCAACCTCGGCTCCGTCGAGCAGGCGTTCGGCCGCATCGGCACCCCGGCAGTCGTCACCCAGGATCCGCGCGCCGTGGACGAGGCGGACGCCGTGGTGCTGCCGGGCGACGGCGCGTTCCACGACGCGATGACGAACCTCGACCGGCTCGGGCTCCTGCCGGCGCTCCGGCGGGCGCTCGACGGCTGCCGCCCGTTCCTCGGGATCTGCCTCGGCTACCAGCTCCTGTTCTCTTCGAGCGAGGAGTTCGGCGAGGGCCGGGGTCTGGACGTGATCCCGGGCGTCGTCCGCCGGTTCCCGCCGGGCCGGAAGATCCCGCACATGGGGTGGAACCGGGTCGAGCACGGCGGCGACCTCCGGCTCTTCGATGGCATTCCGTCGGGCGCCCACTTCTACTTCGTGCACTCGTATTATCCGGTTGTAGCGGGGTCCGCGAGCCCGGATCAGACCGAGGGTGGCCGGAGAGAGGCGCGCGGGGCTCCGGATGCGCGGTCTCCCCTGAGCAAGGTGCACGGGGCTCCGATCCGTGTGGCTCGGTGCGAGTACGGCATTCAATTCGCGGCAGCGATCGAGCAGGGGCGGATCTACGCGACGCAGTTCCATCCCGAGAAGAGCCAGCGCTGGGGGCTCCGGCTGCTCGAGAACTTCGCGGCGATCGTCACGTCATCGGCGCGGAGCGCGGCGTGATCCTGATCCCGGCGGTGGACCTGCGCCAGGGGCGTGCCGTGCGCCTCCGCGAAGGGCGCGCCGACGCCGAGACCGTTTTCTCCGACGATCCGGTCGCCATGGCGGAGCGCTGGGTGAGCCTCGGCGCGCAGCGGCTCCACGTCGTGGACCTCGACGGCGCGTTCGCCGGCGAGCCACGGCAGACGCCGCTCGTCGCGAGGCTCACCGCCGCGGTGGCGCCGGTCCCCGTCGAGGTGGGCGGCGGGCTGCGCACCCTCGAGGCCATCGAGGCGGCGCTGGAGGCGGGCGCGCGCTGGGCCGTCGTGGGGACCCGCGCCGCGCTCGACCGCGACTTCCTCCGCGACGCGTGCCGTGTCCACGGCAAGCGCATCATCGTCGCGGTGGACGCCCGCGGCGGGCGTGTCGCCGTGAAAGGCTGGACGGAGACCGTGGACGAGGCCGTCGCGGACGTCGCGCGGCGGGCGCTGGAGGCGGGCGCCGGCGCGCTCCTCTACACCGACGTGACCCGCGACGGCACCGGGCTCGGGCCGAATGTCGAGGAGACCGCGGCGCTCGCGCGTGCCGTGCGGCTGCCGGTCCTCGCCTCCGGCGGCGTCGGTCGGCTCGACGACCTCAGGCGTCTCGCCGCGGTGGAGGGCGTCGAGGGATGCGTCGTGGGGCGCGCCCTCTATACGGGCGCGATCGATCTGGCCCAGGCGCTGCAGACACTGGCGCACGCGTAATGCTCGCGAAACGGATCATCCCGTGTCTCGACGTGAAGGACGGGCGCGTCGTCAAGGGCGTGCGCTTCGTGGACCTGCGCGACGCCGGCGACCCCGTCGAGGCCGCGCTCGCGTACGACGCGCAGGGCGCCGACGAGCTCGTGTTCCTGGACATCACGGCGTCGCACGAGGACCGCGACATCATGCTCGACGTGGTGCGCCGGACGGCCGAGGGCATCTACATGCCGCTCACCGTCGGCGGCGGGATCCGCTCGATCGACGACGTGCGGGGGCTCCTGCGAGCAGGCGCCGACAAGATCTCGCTGAACACGGCGGCGCTGGAGCGGCCCGCGCTCATCCGCGAGGCCGCCGAGCGCTTCGGCAGCCAGTGCATCGTCGTCGCCATCGACGCCCGACGCCCGCCCGGCGGGGGCGGCGCGCGCTGGGGTGTCTACACCCACGGCGGCCGACGCCCCACGGGACGGGATGCGCTCGAGTGGGCCCGCGAGGCCGTCGGCCTCGGCGCCGGCGAGATCCTCCTGACGAGCATGGACCGCGACGGCACCAAGGACGGCTACGACCTCGAGCTGACGCGCGCCGTCGCGCAGGCGGTGACGGTGCCCGTGATCGCCTCCGGGGGCGCGGGCTCGCTCGAGCACCTCTACGAGGGCCTCGTCGACGGGTGCGCAGACGCCGTCCTGGCGGCGTCGATCTTTCACTTCGGCATCTACACGATCGCGGAAGCGAAGGCGTTCCTCCGCGAGCGCGGCGTCGAGGTACGGTGCGAGCCATGACGCTCGGCGAGCTCGCGTTCGACGGCCAGGGGCTCATCCCCGCGGTCGTTCAGGAGGCGGACACGGGCGATCTCCTGATGGTGGCGTGGATGGACCGCGCGGCGGTCGAGAAGACGCTCGCGACCGGCGTCACCCACTTCTGGTCGCGCTCCCGCGCGGTCCCGTGGCGCAAGGGCGAGACGTCCGGCCACACGCAGCACGTCCAGGCCGTGTACGCCGACTGCGACGGCGACACGCTGCTCGTGCAGGTCCACCAGGACGGTGTCGCTTGCCACACGGGCCAGCGGACCTGTTTCTTCACCGGGCTGTCCGCGGGGGCTGCGGGGGGCGCGGCGGTCCCGCCGGCGAACATGCTCGAGCGGCTCGAGCGGACGGTGGAGGCGCGGAAGACCAACCCGCCGCCGGGCTCGTACGTCGCCGGGCTCCTGGCGGCGGGCGAAGCCGAGATCTGCCGGAAGATCGGCGAGGAGGCGACCGAGGTCATCACCGCAGCGCTCGGCGGCGAGGGCGACCGGCGCCTGATCGAGGAGGCGGCCGATCTCTGGTTCCACACGCTGGTCCTGCTGGGCGCGCGCGGGATCCCGTTTCGCGCGGTCGTCGAGGAGCTCGCGCGACGGCACGCGGGGCGCCCCACGCCGGACCGTTAGAGGCCGCGTGAGGGCGCGCGGGCTCGTGGCGCTGGCGCTCGGTGTGGTCGCGGCCGGGCTCGTGGCGGGCTGCGCCGGCCGGCGCATCGAGGGCGGGGTCTTTCACTCGCCCAAGGCGTACCGCATGGCGCTGCCCGGAGGGGAGTGGATGGTGGCTGAGGAGAGCGAGTCGGACCTCGAGCTGAGACACCGCACGGCGCCGGCGGCGATGCTCGCCAACGCCCAGTGCGGAGGCAGCGCCCCCGCCCGCTCGCTCGACGTCCTCTCCCGCCATCTCCTCATCGGATTCCAGAGCCGGACCGCCGTCGAGCGCGGCGAAGTCTCCGTGAACGGGCGCCGCGCCGCTCACATGGTGCTCGACGGGCGCCTCACGGCGAAGGACGAGCCCGTGAAGGTCGAGACGTACGTGATGAAGGACGACCGGTGCGTCTACGATTTCGCGTACGCGGCGCCGCCGGGGTCTTTCGAGACGTGGCGGGCCGCGTTCCGGCGGTTCGTCGAGAGCTTCGCGACGGAGTAGCGACGATGGACATCTCTCTGAGGCGCACGGTCGTCTGGTACGGCGGGGTCGGCATGCTCACAGGCCGCGTGTTCCGGAGCATGGCGCTGCCGCCGAAGCACTTCCGCCTCGTCGTTCGGGAGGTGGAGGCCATGGGCGTGCAGTCGCTCGGCGTGGCCCTCACGGCCGCGATCTTCACGGGGATGGTCTTCACCATCCAGAGCGCGGTCAACATGACGCGCTTCGGGGCGGAGAGCTACGTGGGGCCGGTCGCGGCGCTCGCGATCCTGCGCGAGCTCGGGCCCGTGCTGACCGCGATCCTCGTCGGCGGCAAGGTCGCCTCGGGGATCACGGCCGAGCTCGGCTCGATGAAGGTCACCGAGCAGATCGACGCGCTCCGGACGCTCGGCGTCAACTACGTGAAGCGCCTCGTCGTCCCGCGCGTGCTGGCCGCGCTCGTCGTGTTCCCGCTGCTCACCGTGCTCGCCGACGCCGTCGGCGTGCTCGGGGGCATGGCGATCATGTTCGTGGAGCGCGGGGCGGACATGTACGCCTACTGGAACACGATGACGTACTGGGTCGTGCCGAAGGACTTTCTGACCGGCGTCGGCAAGTCGGTCTTCTTCGGCGCGATCGTGACGCTGATCGGCTGCTACAACGGCCTCTCCACCGAGGGCGGCACGGAGGGGCTCGGCCGTGCCACGACGGCGACCGTCGTCCACGTGACCATGGGGGTCATCGTCTCGGACTTCTTCCTGACCAAGCTGTTCCTGACGCTGTTCTACTGAGGCGGCGTGATCTTCCCGGTCGTCGAGGCGGTCGACGTGCGGAAGAACTTCGAGATGGTCGAGGTGCTCCGCGGCGTGTCGTTCACGGTGTCGAAGGGCGAGACCCTCGTGGTGATGGGCGGGAGCGGCACCGGCAAGACGGTGCTCCTGCGCCTCATCGCGGGCCTCATCCGTCCCACCGCGGGCCAGATCCGGGTCTTCGGGCGGAACATCGAGCACCTCACAGAGGAGGAATTGCTGCCGATCCGGCGGCGGATGGGCTACGTGTTCCAGGGCGCGGCGCTCTTCGACTCGCTCTCGGTGCACGAGAACGTGGCGTACCCGCTGCGCGAGCAGACGAGCCTCCGGGAGCCGGAGATCGAGGCGCGCGTGGTGGGGAATCTCTCGCAGGTCGGGCTCGGGCGCGAGGTGCTGCCGCTCCTGCCGGCGGAGCTCTCGGGGGGCATGCGGAAGCGCGTCGGGATCGCCCGGGCGCTCTCCGTCGAGCCGGAGATGCTCCTGTTCGACGAGCCGACGGGCGGGCTCGATCCCACGAACTCGAAGCTCGTCGGCGAGCTGATCTTGCAAGTGCGCGGCGGCGCGTGCGACACCGCCATCGTGGTGACCCACGACCTGGAGCTCGCCAAAACGGTGGCCGACCGGGTGGCCATCCTGATCGGGGGGCGGTTCGCCGCGTTCGGCCCGGTCGCCGCGGTTATCGAGACCGACAACCCCGCGGTCCAGGCCTTCCTGGCCGGCGAGGCGAGGTGAGCCGATGAACGTGGCAGTGCGAACCTCTGGAATACGCGGGACTGGGGCCCCGCCGTCCGAGGTGAGCCTATGAACGACGAGCGGCGGGAGCTCGGCCTCA
>ERZ1292645.520-Hain-H14-02um-R2-520-length-13627-cov-7_pt2 | contig 11274 bp, 10 predicted proteins | sample MGYA00564401_ERZ1292645 | MGnify/ENA primary metagenome ERZ1292645 (study PRJEB36523, sample SAMEA6512644) | groundwater metagenome | collected 2019-01-09 | study: AquaDiva: Metagenomics assemblies of 32 groundwater samples | reverse complement strand
TGACGCGCACGTCGCGCGCCATCGCCAGCAGCATCTTGCGGAAGTTCTCGGCCTGCGCCTCCTCGTGCGTGTCGAACTCGATCTTGTCGAGCTTGGAAACGCCGTCAACCAGCTCCGCCACCGGCTTGCCGAAGTTCCGCGAGATCTCGGTCTTGGTGACCGAGGTGTCCTCCATCACGTCGTGCAGCAGAGCGGCAGTGAGCGCCTGGGAATCGAGGTGCCACCGGGCGAGGATGTTGGCGACCGCCAACGGGTGCGAGATGTACGGCTCGCCGGACTGGCGGAACTGGCCTTGATGCGCCGTCTCGCTGAAGTGATAGGCTGACTCGAGCTGCGCAATGTCCTCCGGCTTGAGATAGCCGGACCATTCCTTGAACAGCATCGCAGCTTCGCCCATGCGCTGTTCCCTGTTCGACGTTCAAAGTTCAAGGTTCCGTGTTCAAAGTTCGAGCATCCGGAACCTGGAACCCGGAACTCGGAACCCGGAACGTCAAGTCTGTCCCTTGTTCAGGATCTCCGTGCCGTACTTGCCGCCGGCGAGCTCGCGCAGCGCGATTACGGTCGGCTTGTCGCGGTTCGCTTCCACCATCGGCTGGGCGCCGTTGGTGAGTTGGCGCGCGCGGCAGGTCGCCGCGAGCGACATCTCGAAGCGGTTCGGAATCATTTTCAGACAGTCGTCAACGGTAATGCGTGCCATGGTACGGACCTCGGTTACTTCATGCGATTGATCAAATTGCCGTGGCGGGCGAGCTGGCGGGGAAACCTGAGCCGTTCGGCCCGGATGATGCTCGTCAGATCCCGCGTCGCCCGGTTGAAATCGTCGTTAATAATAACATAATCGAACTCCGCGACGTGGCTGATCTCCTCGCGCGCGGCGGCAAGGCGTCGCGCGACCACCTCCGGGCTGTCCTGCGCGCGGTTCCTGAGCCGCGACTCCAACGCCTCCAGCGACGGCGGCATGATGAAAATACTCACGACCCGGAGCATGAGCTTGCGCACCTGCCGGGCGCCCTGCCAGTCGATCTCGAGCAGCACGTCGTGGCCTTGCGCGAGCTCACGCTCGATCCATTTCTGCGAGGTGCCGTAGCGGTGCCCGTAGATCACCGCGCTCTCCAGGAACTCGCCCGCTTCCAGCATGCGCTCGAATTCCGGCGGCGACACGAAATGGTAGTCCCGCCCGTTCACCTCGCCCGGGCGCGGCGGGCGCGTGGTGTAGGACACCGACAGTTTCACTTCGGGCTCGGCCTCGAGCAGCGCCTTGACCAGGCTGGTTTTGCCGCCGCCTGATGGCGCGCTGATGATGAACAAACTGCCGTTCATAGTGTTGAATGTTGAGTGTTAAGTGTTGAGTTTCAAGGGCCAGGTTTTCAACTAAAAATTCAACACTCAAAATTCAAAACTCATCATTCAATGTTCTGTATCTGCTCGCGCATCTGCTCGATGAGGAGCTTGAGCTCGAGCGCGGCCTGCGTCACGGCGAGGTCCGCCGATTTGGAGCCGAGCGTGTTCGCTTCGCGATTGAGTTCCTGCATCAGGAAGTCCAGCTTCTTGCCGACCGTTCCTCCGTCGGCTAGCACGCGCTTGAGCTCCGCCACGTGCGCCGTGAGGCGAGAGAGCTCCTCGTCGATGTCGATCTTGGTGGCGAACAGCGCCACTTCCTGGCGGATGCGCTCGTCGTCGCCCGCGCCGAGCGCCTCCTTGAGCCGCGCCGCCAGCCGCTCCTGGTACAAGGCGATCACCCGGGGAATGCGTGGCACGATCCCGGCGATAAGCCGCTCCATGCCCGCGGCGCGCTCGAGTATCAGCTGCTTGAGCTTCTCGCCCTCGCGCCCGCGCGTGGCGGTGAACTCCTCGAGCGCCGCCGCTAGCAGGTCGCGGCAAGCCGTCTGCAGCTCTTCGAGCGGCAGGGGCTCGGCCGCAAGCATGCCTGGCCAGCGTAGCACGTCGGCAGCACCGAGCTGGGCGGTGCCGGCGAGTATCGTGCGCACCTTGAGTTCCAGCACGCCGAGTTGATGCAGCATTTCCTCGTTGATCTTGAGCGCCTTGTGTGCACCCGGCGCGGCCGTGAAAGTGACGCGGCACTCGATCTTGCCGCGGGTGACCTGCGCGGCGAGAATCTCGCGCAGCGCCGGCTCGACTGCTCGCAGGTCGTCGGGCAGCCGAAACTGGATATCCAGATAGCGGTGGTTGACCGAGCGCAGCTCGAGGTTGAGCAAAACCCCGTGCGCGAATTCGCGCGAGGCGGCGGCGTAACCTGTCATGCTGTGGATCATCTGGGTTCCGTGATTCGTGATTCGTGAGTCGTGATTCGTGAAGAGACCCCCGGCGCTTCGCTCGATTTACCGTTCACCATTTACCGTTTACCATTTACGTCCTTCGCAAAGATAGCACACCTCGGGAACCCCATGCGGCCCAGCGACAGACGAGCCGATCAGCTGCGCGCAGTGCGCATCACGCGCCACTACACGCGGCATGCCGAGGGGTCGGTGCTGATCGAATGTGGCGACACCCGCGTGATCTGCACCGCGAGCGTGCTCGACCAGCGGCCGCCGCACTTGAAGGGGCTGCCGCAGGGCTGGATCACCGCCGAGTACGGCATGCTGCCGCGCTCGACCGGCACCCGCACCGACCGTGAGGCCGCGCGCGGCAAGCAGTCGGGCCGGACGCAGGAGATCCAGCGTCTCATCGGGCGCGCGCTGCGCTCGGTGGTGGATCTGGAGAAAATCGGCGAGCGCACCCTCCACCTCGATTGCGACGTGGTCCAGGCCGACGGCGGCACGCGCACGGCGAGCATCACCGGCGCGTTCGTCGCGCTCCACGAGGCGGTGGACTTCCTGTTGAAGCAGCAGTTGATCGCCGCCTCGCCGATCCGCGATTTCGTGGCCGCGGTGTCGGTCGGCGTGTTCGAGGGCGTGCCGGTGCTCGATCTCGACTATGCCGAGGACTCGCGCTGCGGCACCGACATGAACGTCGTCATGACCGGCAGCGGGGGACTCGTCGAGGTGCAGGCCACGGCGGAAGGCGCGGCTTTTTCGCGCAAGGAGATGGGCGCGATGGTCGATCTCGCCGAGCGCGGCATCCGCGAGCTCATCGCCGCGCAGCGCGCCGCGCTGGAAAGGAATTAACCGCCAAGGCCGCCAAGAACGCCAAGAAGAGCAAGAACGATAATTGAACCGCGGAGACACGGAGAGAATCGAAAAATAAAAACCACTGAACCGCCAAGGCCGCCAAGAGAATCCAGGATGGAATGGAACGCCAAGGCACCAGGAAAAGAATAACCGAACCGCCAAGGCCGCCAAGAAAGTCGACAACAAAAATAGGGCAAGAAAACATGCCAAGACAAACAGCCGGGCGGCAAGAACCGCGAACCGAAACAGTGTCAAAAGCCAAAAAATCGGTTTTCCCCGCGTCGAGGATATCGCGCCGAAGGGTCGGGGTTTGATTTTCCATATCCAATCTTGGTTTCTTGGCGCTCTTGGCGGCCTTGGCGGTTCAAGATTTGTTTCATGAAAACGCTCGTTCTTGCCAGCAGCAACCCGGGCAAGCTGCGCGAGTTCCGGCAGATGCTGGCGCCGCTCGGCATCGAGGTCGTTCCCCAATCCGCGCTCGGCGTTCCCGAAGCCGACGAGCCGCACGACACTTTCGTCGAGAACGCGCTGGCCAAGGCGCGCTACGCGAGCCGCCGCTCGGGACTCCCGGCGTTCGCCGACGATTCCGGCATCTGCGCTGTGGCGCTGGGCGGCGAGCCAGGAGTGCGCTCGGCGCGCTTTGCCGGAGAGCCGCCCGCCGGCTCGCCTGGTGGACGCGAAACCCAGGACCGGCGCAACAACGAGAAGCTGGTCTCGGCGCTCAAGGACAAAGATGACCGCCGCGCGCATTACTACTGCGTGATCGTGCTGGTGCGCCACGCCGGGGACCCCGAGCCGCTGATCGCCGAGGGCCGCTGGCACGGCGAGCTCATCGCCTCCCCGCGCGGCGCGAACGGCTTCGGCTATGATCCGTATTTTCTGCTGCCCGAGCTCGGCCGCACCGCAGCGGAGCTTTCACCCGAGGAAAAGAACGCGATCAGCCACCGGGGCAAGGCGCTCGCCGCCCTGGTGGCGCGGCTCCGCGCAACGCGGAACGCGGAACGATGAACGCGGAACGGCCGTCAAAAGACCACCCGAACGTGAATTTCAGTTCATCGTTCATCGCTCATCGTTCATCGTTGCGGTTTGCGGCGCTGCCGCCGCTCGCGCTCTACATCCATATTCCGTGGTGCGTGCGCAAATGCCCCTACTGCGACTTCAACTCGCACGAGGCGCGGGGGGCGGTTGCGGAAGCGCGCTACGTCGCCGCGCTTATCTCCGATCTGGAGCAGGCGCTGCCGCAAGTTTGGGGCCGGCGTGTCGTGAGCGTGTTCTTCGGCGGCGGCACGCCCAGCCTGTTCTCAGCGCGCTCGATAGACACGATCCTCGCCGCGGTGCGCGCACGGCTGCCGCTCGCGCCGGATGCCGAGGCGACGCTCGAAGCGAACCCGGGGACGTTCGAGGCGGACAAATTCCGCGAATTCCGCACAGCGGGCATCGATCGCCTCTCGATCGGGATCCAGAGCTTCGACCCGCGGCACCTCAAGTCGCTCGGCCGCATACACGACGACCGCGAGGCGCGACGCGCCATCGAAATCGCGAGGCGCAATTTCGATAATGTGAACCTCGATATCATGTATGGGCTGCCGGCGCAGACGGTCGAGGATGCGCTGGCCGACATCGAAACGGCGATCTCATTCTCGCCACAGCATGTCTCGGCGTATCACCTGACGATCGAGCCCAATACTTATTTCCACCGCTTCCCGCCGAAGCTGCCGGACGAGGACACGGCCGCGGCGATGCAGGAGACGATCGAAGAAACGTTAGGGGCGAGCGGCTACGAGCACTACGAAGTTTCCGCCTATGCGAAGCGCAGCGGTAATGCACCCGAGCAGGAACCACAAGGCGGAGCACTCGTCACTTCGTCACCCCGTCACTTCGTCACTGCGCAAAGCGCCCGCTGCGCGCATAACCTCAATTACTGGACTTTCGGCGACTATCTCGGCATCGGCGCCGGCGCCCACAGCAAGCTCTCCTTCTCCGACCACATCGTGCGCCAGATGCGCGTGAAACATCCCGAGCGCTACATGGAGGCCGCGGAACGCGGCGCGCCGGTGCAGGAAGAGCGCGAGGTCCGTGCCGACGAGATCGGCTTCGAGTTCATGATGAACGCGCTGCGCCTCAATCAGGGCTTCCCCGCGCGCCTGTTCGAGGAGCGCGCCGGGCTGCCACTCACCACCGTGTTGCGCGAGCTGGATGAAGCCGAACGTCGCGGGCTCATCACGCGCGATCACGCCCGCATCGCGCCGACACCGCTCGGGCAGCGCTTCCTCAACGATCTGTTGCAGTTATTCCTTACGACGGAAAAGCAGGTCCCACACCCGGTGACCGAGCCGTAGACCGCGGTCCTCGAACTTCGTCTGTGGCCGCCACTCCGGCCGGGCGGCGAAGCCTGGTGCGGTATTGACAAGCCGCGGCTCGGCGGAAAGCACCTCCAGAATCTGCTGCGCATAGTCTTCCCAGTCGGTCGCGACGTGCAAGTAGGCGCCGGGTTTCAGGCGCGCGGCGAGCAGGGCGACGAACGGTTGCTGGATCAGCCGCCGCTTATGGTGCCGCTTCTTCGGCCACGGATCGGGAAAGAAGATGTGAGCCCCGTCCAACGCCTGCGGCGGGATCATGTGCTCGAGCACATCCACGGCGTCGTGCTGGATGATCCGCACGTTGTCGAGCCCGCGCTCGGCGATGCGCTTCAAAAGGCTGCCCACGCCGGGCGTGTGCACTTCGGTGCAGAGGTAGTCGTTCCCGGGGTGCTGAGCGGCGATGTCCGCCGTGGTCTCGCCCATGCCGAAACCGATTTCCAGGATCCTGGGCGCGGTTCGGCCAAAGGCGCGCGCGAGATCGAGCGGCTCATGCGCGAAAGGAATGCCGAAGCGGGGCAGCCATTCCGCGTGGGCGCGCCGCTGCGCGTCGGTGACGCGTCCCTGGCGCAGCACATAGCTGCGAATCGGGCGGTATGAAGTAGAACCCATCTCAAAAATCGAAAAACAACATTTAGCCGCAGATAAACGCAGATTAACGCGGATGAAAATCCTTGTTCATCATCGATCCAGGTCTGCGGTATCGGCGTCCATCTGCGGTTCGATTCGGTTTTTTTCAGACATCTGCTAGTCATCGCGCGGCGCGGCGCACGGTGGCCGCTCGCCGCGGATTGTCGCAGATTCACCGCGTCCGAAACAGATCGCTGCCGGCCGCGCCGCGGTTTGAAGCCAATGCTCAAAGGGGGTAAGGTAGAGCGTCGCTGCACCTAGGAGGGGGCGTGCACATGGGGTCGAGCAACCGCTTCGCCCCGTTGTCGGACATCGCAAGGGAACTCAGCCAAGCCCGGGCGGCGTTTATCGTGCTCGGCCTGGGTTTGGTGATCTCGTTCGGCGCCTGGCGCTTTACCGAGGAACGGGTCGGCGGCGAGACCATCGCCGAGTTCCAGCAGAAGTCGGCGCGGGCGGTAGAGGCGATCGACCGCCGCATCCAGGACAACATCAATCTCCTGATCGGGCTCAGGGGCTTGTTCAACGCCTCCGATCAGGTCACCCGCGAGGAATTCCGGCTCTATCTGTCTGGTTTCAAGCTCGAGCGGCGCCACTCCGGAGTGCGGGTGGCGTCCTACAGCCATCGGCTGACGCGGGCGGAGAAGACCGCTTTCGAGCAGCGGGTGCGGCGGGATACCAGCATCAACCCGCGCGGCTACCCGGATTTCGCGATCAAGCCGCCGGGCGAGCGCGACGAATACCTGGTGATTGAGTATCTCCAACCGATGGCGGGCAACGAGGCGGCGCTCGGCCTGGATCTCATTGCCGATCCGGTGCTGCGCCGCGCCGACATTGCACCCCTCCGCGACAGCGGCGAACCGGTGGTTACCGGTCCCCTGGCTCTGCCGATCGATCCCAACCAGATCTCGTTCGTGCTGCGCGCGGCGATCTATCGCCGCGGCATGCCGTTGCAGACGGTCGCGCAGCGGCGGGAGGCCTTCCAGGGCGTGGTGGCGGTGGTGGTCCATATAGACGAGCTGATGGGGAGCCTGCTCGGCACGCAACTCGGCAGCGACTTCGATCTCGTGATTCACGACGCGGGATTGTCATCAGCCGCGCAGCTCGACGTGCCGACCCGGCAGAACCGGCTGTTCGACAACCGGCGGTTGTCCAGCGCCGAACCGGAGCGGGCGGTCCGGGGACCCGGACAAGTGGCCGTGCTCGATGTCGCCGGTCGCAAGTGGCTGCTCTCGTTCAATCCGCCCGCCCGCGCCTACGGCATCGAGCGGACGCTGCCGATGGTGGTGTTCGCGGCCGGCATCGTCACGAGCCTGTTGCTGTTCTGGCTGGTCTGGACATTGTCGGTGTCGCGCGCACGCGCGTTCAAGCTCGTCGAGCAGACGACCGCCGTGCGCAACGTCGAGGTCCTGCGCGAGCAGCTCCTCTTCATCCAGCAGCTCATCGAGACCGTCCCGCAGCCGATCTTCTTCAAGGACGCCAAGGAGAGGCGTTACCTCGGGGTCAACAAGGCATGGGAACAGTTCTTCGGCATCCCGCGCGAGCGGTTCATCGGCAAATCCGTGTTCGAGCTCTATCCCGATAACCCGGAACTGGCGAAGAAGCATCACGCCAAGGACGAGGAGCTGTTCAGCCGCTCGGGCAGCCAGTCCTACGAGGCGGCGATCGTCGCCGCCGACGAAAAGGTGCACCACACCATTTACAACAAGGCGACGTTCAACAAGCCCGACGGCAGCGTTGCCGGGCTGATCGGCACCATCACCGATGTGACCGGATTGAAGGAGGTGGAAGCGGCGCTGCGCGAGAGCGAGGCGCGGTTCCGCGACCTGACCGAGCTGTCTTCGGACTGGTACTGGGAACAGGACGCGGAGTACAGATTCACCCAGATGTCCTCGAAGGTCTACGAACACAGCCTGGACGCCGAGGAGCACATCGGTAAGACGCGCTGGGAAATGCCGCTCACCGGCGTGAGCGACGAGCAATGGCAGGCCCACAAGAACCTGCTCGCCGCGCGCGAGCCGTTCCAGGACTTCGTCTACCAGCGCCACGACACCCATGGCAATTTGCGCACCATCAGCGTGAACGGTCGGCCGGTATTCGACGAGCAGGGCAATTTCAGGGGATATCGCGGAACCGGCAGGGACATCACCGAACAGAAACGGGTCGAAGAACAGATCCGGCACATGGCGCACCATGACGCCCTGACCGGGCTGCCTAACCGCGTGTTGCTGCACGACCGCATCGGCCAGGCGATCGCGCAGGCGCAGCGCAACCGCAGGGTGGCCACGCTGCTGTTCATCGACCTCGACCGCTTCAAGAACGTCAATGACTCGCTCGGACACCAGGTCGGCGACGGCCTGCTGCGCACGGTCGCCGAGCGGCTCGTCGCGTGCACGCGGAGGACCGATACGGTGGCGCGCATCGGCGGCGATGAATTCGTCGTGGTGCTGACCGATCTCAACCAGGCCGAGGATGCCGGGCCCGTGGCGCAGAAGGTGCTCGCAGCCCTGTCGCAGCCGGCCAGTATCCAAGGCCATGAGCTGCGCGTCACGCCCAGCGTCGGCATCTGCGCCTATCCTCACGACGGCGAAGACGTTGAAACCCTGATGCGCAACGCCGATACCGCCATGTATCACGCCAAGGAGATGGGGCGCAACAACTACCAGTTCTTCACCCAGCAGATGAACATCGCGGCGCAGCAACGCCTGCAGCTGGAAAATGATCTGCGCCACGCCCTGGAACGGGAAGAGTTCACCCTCTACTACCAGCCCCAGATCGAACTGAAGACCGGGGACATCTGCGGGTTCGAAGCCCTGATCCGCTGGCCGCACCCGCAGCGCGGCATGGTTGCGCCCTTGCAGTTCATTCCGTTGGCCGAGGAGACCGGCCTCATCACTTCGATCGGGGAGTGGGTGCTGCGCCAGGCCTGCGCCCAAACCCGGGCGTGGCAGAGCCTCGGTTATCCTGAATTACGCGTGTCCGTGAACTGTTCGGCCCAACAGTTCCGGCGGGAGGGCATAGTGGAGACGGTGGCGCGCAGCTTGCAGCAGGCCGGCCTGCCCGCGGCCAGCCTGGAACTGGAAATTACCGAGAGCGTCATCATTGAGCACGCGGAACAGGTGCTCGTCAGGTTCAGGGCACTGGATGAGATGGGAGTGGAGCTGGCGATCGACGACTTCGGCACCGGTTACTCGAGTCTCAGCTACCTGAAGCGCTTCCCCGTCCAAAAGCTCAAGATCGACCAGTCATTCGTGCGCGATATCGGCAGCGATCCCGATGACGCGGCCATCGTCTCCGCCATCATCGCCATGGCGCACAGCCTCGGGCTCAAGGTGGTGGCGGAAGGGGTGGAGACCGCCGAGCAGCTCGCGTTTCTGAAATCATTGGGCTGCGACGGGGCGCAGGGGTATTACTTCAGCAGACCGGTGCCGGCGGAAGAAGTCGTGAAGCTGCTGCGCAGCTGGAACCCGCAGGCGCAACTGGTAGGCGCCTAGGCCGCAAAAGACGCGAGAGCGTCAGAGCGTGAGGGCGTGAGAGCGACAAGTTCCGTGAGAGCGTGAGGGCGTCAGCGCGGGAGAGCGGAAGAGCGGAAAAGCGAAGCAGAACTCCCTCTCACGACTTCCCGATCTCCCGGCATTTCGATCTCCCGATCTCACGACCTCCCGTCTTCGGGCCCTTTGGGCTGGCCGCCGGTTACTTTGAGGCGGAGGGAGTGATGAGGCCGGTGGTGGGGGAACTCGGCGCGGCGGAGTAGAGCTTCTTCGCCATGCGTCCCGCGAGGAAGGCTTCGCGGCCGGCTTCCACGGCCTTTTTCATCGCGGAGGCCATCAGCACCGGGTTTTTCGCCGCAGCGATCGCGGTGTTCATCAGCACGCCATCGCAGCCGAGCTCCATCGCGATGGCGGCATCCGAGGCGGTGCCGACGCCAGCATCCACCAGCACCGGCACCTTGGCATTCTCGATGATGATCTGCAGGTTCCAGGGGTTGAGGATGCCCATGCCGGAGCCGATGAGCGAGGCGAGCGGCATGACGGCCACGCAGCCGATTTCCTCGAGCTGCCTGGCGACGATAGGATCATCCGAGGTGTAGACCATCACTTTGAAACCATCCTTGATCAGCGTCTTCGCTGCGGCCAGAGTATCCACCACGTTGGGATAGAGCGTCTTGGGATCGCCCAGGACTTCGAGCTTCACCAGATCGTGGCCGTCGAGCAGCTCGCGCGCGAGCCTGAGCGTGCGCACCGCATCGTCGGCGGTATAGCAGCCGGCGGTGTTGGGCAGCAGGGAGTACTTTGACGGCGGGATGAAGTCGAGCAGGCTCGGCTGCTTCGGGTCCTGGCCGATGTTGGTGCGGCGGATCGCCACCGTGACGATCTCGGCGCCGCTCGCCTCCACCGCCGCCTTGGTTTCGGCGAAATCCTTGTATTTGCCGGTGCCGATCAGCAGCCGCGAGGAATACGGCTTGCCGGCGACCACCAGCGGATCGAGGTTCTCGTGGGGCTTCATGGTTTGTCTCAGCTTTTATTTAACCGCAGATAAACGCAGATTAACGCCGATAAACCGAAAACACAAAGAAAAAAATAGACAGGATTTACAAGATCAACGGGATTAGAACGAAGACCTTAAAGAAAAAATCTTGTGAATCCTGTTAATCCTGTCCATTTTGGGGGGATCTTACCCGCATTCATCGGCGTTCATCGGCGGTATCAGCCGCCGCCTACGGCGACCACGATCTCGAGGCGGTCGCCGTCGGCGAGGGCCTGCTCCGCAAAGCGGCTGCGCGGCACGATCTCGCCGTTGCGCTCGAGCGCCACGCGCTTGCCGGCGAGCTCGAGCCTCGCCATCAGCTCGGCGCAGTTGAGCGGCGCATCGAACCGGCGGGGTTCGCCGTTGACGGTGATCGAGATCATGGCAGGAACGGACAGTCTTGCGGCGCTGCGGGCGAGGTTCCATTTTCACAACTTGCCCCGCTTTTGGCAACACGTCCGCGAGATGCTGCGGTTGCGTTCCCAAGCCGTAGCATGAGCGTCGCGTCGCGTGCCCGGCCGTTTGCTATACCGGCGGCAGCCCTTAAAATGGCGCCTGCGAGCGGGTGTAGTTCAATGGCAGAACGGCAGCTTCCCAAGCTGCATACGACGGTTCGATTCCGTTCACCCGCTCCA
>ERZ1292645.685-Hain-H14-02um-R2-685-length-11277-cov-5_pt1 | contig 11277 bp, 8 predicted proteins | sample MGYA00564401_ERZ1292645 | MGnify/ENA primary metagenome ERZ1292645 (study PRJEB36523, sample SAMEA6512644) | groundwater metagenome | collected 2019-01-09 | study: AquaDiva: Metagenomics assemblies of 32 groundwater samples | reverse complement strand
ATTTCAATATATGTATGAAATTCTATTATGTAAATTTGAAGAACCTGAATTAAAGGCCCTTTTGCTTAGTACGAAGGATAAACAATTGATTGAAGGTAACTATTGGCACGACAATATATGGGGATCATGCTTCTGTAACAGTTGCGCTAAGAAATATTTTTCAAATTCCAATAATCTAGGTAAAATATTAATGAGAGTGCGTGAAGCAAAAAAATAAATGGTTTGGCGAGTTTGGATTTATTCATTTTTTTTTTGAAATTTTTCATATTAATAAATATAAAACTAATAATAAACTATCTGCGGGTATGCAATTTATATTATTAGTTTTGTGTAAATATATTTACATATAGAATATATCGTATTCTGGTTAAATCTTTGGTGTTGCAAAATATCTACTTTTTTAATTTTTCATTATGTGTTTTATAAAAATAATAAATGTATAAGTTGGCTATTTATATTTCTACTTGATATCCTACAATTCTAAAAATCATTATTTTTCTACTCTTGAGGTCTTTTTTTACACTTTTCCACTTTCCACTTTTTTGATTAGAGAAAATAAAAAAATAAATCTTCTCAATCTGAATCCTGAAAATAAAAAATTTTAAAAATATAAATGCTATAAAATATTATAAGAAGAAAAATTAATACAATATAAAAATGGATACTTCTTCTATAACAAGTATATATGAATTTTATAAAAATACGCGAGCCGCAACAACATCGGATCTAACGATATTCTATGATTGTTCACCACAAGCAATTAAGCTCTTTAAGTCAATGTATTTTATTACAAATTACATTATTATTGAAAATAAGCACTTTATTATTCTAAAATATAATACAATTGTATTCCAACCGCCATATAACATATATAATTATATATTGAACATCGCCTTAGACAATCATATCCATGATTTAACCGGCTTTTCCAAACAATATATTGGTGGTACATTGATATATTATATTATTTACAAGGATTCATATGCTCAAGTTGAGATTTTGAATACATTTACTCATGCAATAATGAGTGTTTGTATTGACGGAATGTATATTAATACAAATACAGATACTCAAACAAATGTCGAACATGCTGTTCGACCCTATTTACAAGAAATGCACAGCAATCCACATATATTTCAATATGTGAAAAAAATAATAGATGATCGAGAATCTGACACTCTAGTGAATATGTTTCAAACTTATACAAATATTTAGTTTCGTGCAGTAACATCACTCAACTCTGTATTATCAGTATCACCTCTATCCATAAATTTTCTCATAATCTTTCCCTTCATGGCACCGCATAGTTTTGCGCCAGTGATTTCAGGGCTATTATAATCCTGATCATAATCAACAGATTCCATAGTATACATATCACTTGGACGCAAAACTCCATGTTTTTGGCCACTAGTTTTCTGCGACTGTTTATATGCTTCAAAAGCCAGCATATTTTGATCTTTAGGTCTTATTCCACCAGTTAATTGACTATAGTTAGTAACTTTCATAGAAACACCTTTATCGTAATTTGCAATAGACTCCCATAATAATTTATTAGTAATTTCAACATTTGATGCGGATTTATTAGACTGATTAACTAATAGTCCAGTAAATTCAGAAGATTGTAAAACCTTTTCACGTAGATCATCAGTCCTTTGTTTAGTAAAGTTACGATTAACAGAAGCCATATAAGTAACAATCACTGGATCAATAACAACTTTTGCAATCTTGTTAGAATCTAGATGTGGTTTCATCATAGCACCAGTAACATGAGAACTCTGCTCACCTCGCAATGCATTATGTGCAGTTTGCCCCTGAGACTCTTTCGCGGCTTGTCTAACACCAATCAGATCAGACAAGGTAACTTTACGAGCTCGTCCATTTTGGAACTGCTGACTTTGATTAAACTCAATATTTCCAGCCGCATCCATATCACGCTTTTTTTGTTTTGCAATATCTATCATTTTGATACTAACAGATTTCGGAACATTTTGGTCTTTCCATGATACTAATACATCATGTTCAATATAAGTATTTGAACGATTTTTTAATACATTTTGTTTATTAGGATTACCGACTGTTCTAACTTGACCATATTGCGCAGTTTTAAATCTGTGATCCGTAGTTCTACGCCATCCAATACTTGTATTCATAGATAGATCATTGACACGACCACCACGATTGAAATAAGACTCATCTTGCATTTCTGGCTTTCTATCATCTATCTGCTGTATAAGCTGTCCATTATTAACCATATTTCGTTCTTTATGAGTCAAACCACTGGTGCTAAACCCATTCATTGATTCGTCAAAGATTTTTAATCGATTTTTGACATTATAAAACTGGCCTTTAATATCTCTAATTACCTTAGTCTGTGATCTACCTTCACTAACAACCGAATTGTCCGCATCATTGCTAAACTTAACAAATTTACCACGCGCTTCTTGCTGTTTTCTATGTAACATCATATTAGGATCAATAGCACTACCACGCGAATCACTATTTAGACCATCAAAATCCAAAAACGTTCCATCTGGTAAATATGGCTCTGCTTCAACTCGTTTACCACAATGTCTTAAATTCAACCTATCTTCTGAATAGTTATTTGTTCGTGCGGCATCACTTTCGAAAAATGTAGGGTCTGGACGCATATCTATTAAGCTTTCTCTCATAAAATTTTCAACTTGATTATCATCTTCAAACATACAAGTAGCTTCCATTTTTTTTAAATACATGTCTTCATTCATAGTACCATATTGTCCATAATTTGAAGTTTTACCCATTTTTTGTTATATTTTAGTTTTGATTAATTGTTTTAATTGTTTTATAGTTATAGAATTTATCAACTTTATATTATTCGTATTTATATTTTTTTAGAACAATCTTATTTTTTTAAAATTGTTAAAATTATTAAAATTGTTAAAAAAATAATATTTTATTAAGTTTTAATGAAATTATGAAATTACAATTTTCTATAGAAACATCTACATACCATTTTCGCAATAACATTTGGTAGCATCTTTAGATGGACGATATCCTTGAGACTCTTTAATTGTATATAAACAATTCGGAAATTCTCCATCAACTTGTTGATTAATATGTCCATTATGAAACGAACAATCTTCACAATATCCATCACAACAATCATCGCATATTACATTAGATTTTTTATACTCTCTTGATCTTATTACAGAATGATCAAGACATATACATATAGAAAATACATCTGTAGATATTTTATGTTTTCTATAATTATCATATATTTCATTACAATCGATAATATGCTGAGATTTTAAGTCATTAAGATTTGTAATAATGTCAAACGTCCATTTTTTTACATTCACATCCTTTGGCATTTTTCTAGACATAATATACTTTACATCATTTTGAAACTTTATTATAATTCTATTGGTATTTTGATATAATGCTGCATGTCGTATGTTATTTTCTAGTTCTAACGAAATAACGGTTAGATAATGTTCCTTTGTAATATCTTCCATTGTTTATACTAGAGGATTACTATAGTATAACAGTGATAATACTTAATTAAATTCAATTTTTTATAATAGTTTTAATCAAACTTTTTATTTAACTAAAATAAACTTTTCTAAGAAATCTCATAAAAAATGAAAAATCATTTAAAGATACTTGTATTAAATCATAAACTTAGCAAATTCTTAAAAAATACTTCTTAAAAATCTAAAAAAATGAATATTATCAATTATCTCGTGGAACAGAAATTTAATGGATTGAATGACGAAACCGAAATACGTACTAAATTATATGCAAAGAATATAATGGTTTCTTATGAAAAGGATGTCATTGATGGTAAAAGACGTTATATCTTTACAAGTACTCCATATAGTCGTAAACAATCAAACTCGCCAAATAAGCTTTGTACTGAAGCTAACGGATTAGTTCTCGAAGCCAATGAAAATGGTTGGGATCTCTTAGTTTTACCACAAACTACTCCAAAGATTAATATTAATACTAGTATCGCTAATGATCTTATTCGTAAACAGACGTATGATATCTTTTATGTAGAGGATGGAACTATCATCTCTCTTTATTTTCATAAAACATCTAATAAATGGGCTATGTCTACACAAAAGGGTATTAATGTAAATGATGTGGTATTCAATACTTTAACATACGATCAAATGTTTAATGAAGTTCTTGAAAAAAATGGAATTAACTCAGTTGAATTTTACGCAGGTTTGGATAAACAAACTTGTTATACATTGGGATTTAAGCATAATGACATCCATCCATTTATGGAGGGTACTGGTGAACCAGTTTACAAAATTTGGTTTATCCAAATGGTTCAAATTAAAGAAGTATTCGAAGAATGCATTATTTGCAAGACATCGCCATTTGAACAAATCTCTAACCATAAAAAAGTAGAATATCCGATTAAATCGTTAGGAGTTCTATTTAAGACGTTAAAAGAAACCTTTACTACATTTGTAAATGTTAAAACCATTAACTATGGATATATTCTTGTTGCACGCGATAATAATGGAATTGTAGATAATGCTGAATATAATATATTATTCTTAGAAAGTAATCTGATGAATTATATTCGAAACTTATGGTATGATGCGGCATATATTAAATATAGTAAATATAAATCATATGATCGCATTAGTACTATTTTGCTTAATTCATTTATTGATAATAATCGCGTTGATATCTTTAATGCATTATTTCCACAATTTAAACAACAGTTGGATATTTTGAATGATGTTGAAAATACACTTGTTGAGAAAATTTATAATAAACTTAATGTTAAAATTACAATTCTAAAAAATACAAATACAAATACAGACACAGATTCAAATAAGGTAGATGATGCGATTGCCTCAGTAACTAAAGGGATTACTGATATGTCAGTAAAATCTTCAGATGAAGTCCAAAAGGATGATGAAGAATCAAAAGATGAAAAAAAGGATGAAATTGAATTATCTGAAAATGATATTGTTGATATCTTGGCTAACCAATTTAGTAGTCAAACATCTATTCATAGTCATGAAAAACCAAAACAAGAAATTCGACGCGTTATTCATAATACAGCTAATATTGATTATTATTATAGATTCAAAGATCTACAATCTCAGGAATAAGGTTAAGAATCTTTTGAAAAATAGTTTAAAAAATAAAATCAAAAAATTATAGTTTACAGAAGAAGTAGCTTGCTACAAAATATTTTTTGTTAACAATTTTTTTTAAATTATAAGCTCAAAAAATCAAAAAGAAATAAATGCTTTAATATAACTTATTAATAATACTGTTCTAAGAATACTGCCCTTAAAAAAATGATAATCTATAGAAACAAGATTAATGAAGCCAAAAAGATATATAAATATTTAGATAAATCCGGAAAAGAAATTAAGGATAAGAAAACCTTGGACTATCTCGAATCTTTGACAATTCCCCCAGCATATAATGATGTCGAAATCTTTTATGAAAAAGCGCCAAAGATTTTATTCCAAGGTCTAGATGCGAAAGGGCGACTGCAGCAAATATACTCACCTAAGTGGCGTGCATCGGCTGACAAAGAAAAGTTTAAGGCGCTGATAGACTTTGGTCATAAACTACCGGCAATGAATTTAGCTATTAAAAAGAATATAAGTACACCAGGTAGATCAAAGGACAAAATTATATCCATCATCTTAAGAATTATTACATTATGTGGGTTTCGTATTGGTCAACTGAAATATCATTTTCTATATGGTAGCATAGGTTTATCTACATTAATGAAAAAACATATTACATTAAAAAAGAATAAGAGTGAACTACATATTATATTCTTGGGAAAAAAGGGTGTTCAAAATGAATGTGTAGTTACAGATAAAACGTTGATAGCAGAAATTGAAAAATTTGCCGTAGATAAAAAAAGTCATGAATTTTTGTTTATGTATAATGAAGATGGAAAACCAAAGCATATTACTCCCATTGATGTAAATAATTGGCTTAAAGAATATAATGAAGAATTTACAAGTAAGTTCTTTCGTACATTTGCGGTAAATGAGAAGTTTATTGAAATTACTAGAGATAGTACTATTTCATTACCAACAACTATGACTGAAGCTCAGCGAAAGAAACAAGTTGTTAGCATGATAAAAGATTTAAGTTGTTCTATTAATAATACTCCATCAATATGCAAAAAATCTTATCTTGATCCCAAACTTATTGAATTGTATATTCAGCAGCCAAAGAAATACACTACGAATATAATAAAAAATAATTATTCACCATCTGTGAATTTTATCAAGTTTTTGGAAAGTAACCACGCTTAGTTGCGAGATAAAAAATACAAAAAATTATTTTTGTTAAATTTATATTTTTTAATTTTATATTTCGTAGCAAGCTACATTTTGTATTATTTTATTCATCTTATTTCATAATTTATTTATCCTAATTCATAATTTATTCATCGGTCTCTTCGTCAGAGTCTGCCTCAGCATCAGCAGTTTCACCCTTCTTAAGCTTTTCTGCATTAGCAGCATGACGTTCCTTAATATAAACATTGTACATGTTATACTTCTCTTGAATAAATTGAATAGTATCAGTACTATCCAAGTTATGGATAATATGGGAGTTATGTACCAAAGAACTAATGATTTCATAGTTTACGGTCTTAACTCCACGTGTAGTAACCTCAGTCTTCAAAAATCGTCCAAATGTTTGAAGTAATTCAATAATTACATCGGAACAGAATTGCTTAAATGTCTTACTAACACTAGTTTGATTAAACTTAGATAGAAGAGGATCTTCTACAGTATCATCATTGTTAGAAAGTCCCATTCTGCTATCTCTACATACTTCAGCGACATAATACTTAAAGGTGTGTTCCTTCTCACCCTCAACTTCCTTCTCCTTTTCTGCCTCATCCTCGGATTCATCTTCGTCCTCAGATTCAGTATCAACCTTAGCCTTTTTAGCAGCTGCTAATGCTGCGGCCTTAGCTTCAGAAGCTAAGAATGCCTTATAAGCATTAGTACTAGCTACAAATGGAAACATAGCAAATTCGCTAGAAATAGTATTCAATGCATGATGCAATTGAATGATTTTCTTACCATCGTTAATACAGTTCTTAGTACCGTTAATAACTAATTGTTTAGTAATATATTCAGCAAATGCGGTAAGGAAGACCTTAGACTCAGCATTAAATCTGACCTTACTCTTGTTAACGAGATTAGTACAGTGCTTATATAATTCCTCATTTTTAAGAGTCTTCCAAGTAGACTCAAATCCTGACATCTTTGAGTAAAACTCAGAGTCAAATTCCTGATTGAAAGCAATCAGATCAAAGTTAACTTGCTTAAACAATTGATCAGTCTTTTGGGACTTTTGAAATTCTGCTACGGCATCACGCTTTTCTTCATTATATCTCTTAGCATCGGCAGGCTTCTTAGTAGTAAGAGCTGTAATAAATTTACGACTGTGTGTCAAACAAGCAGCTTCGGTAATAGAAGCTTGACACTTTTCCAAAAATTCAATAGTCTTTTCAGAGAGATCGTCCAAACTAAAGGTAAACTTCTTATCCTTAGCAGCGACTACGCCATCACCATCACAATCATGCATAACTCGTGCATTTTCCATTTCCTTAGATGCAATGGCAATTTCCTTATTAATACACTTGGTAGAAACAATAGTCTTTACCTTTGCAACAGATAGATTAAGCCCTACGGAATCAGCGGCAGTTGGCTTAACATTAATTTTCTTAGGGACTTTTTCGACCTTAACATCATCAGTATTTTCAGCGGTCTCCTTAACCTTTTTAGTCTTTTCAACAGATTCCTTAGCTTTCTTACTCTCTGCCTTAGGCTTCTTAACCTTTTCAGTCTTCTCAGCCTTAACTACCTTTGCAGGTGCGGCTTCAGCATCCTTCTTAGCTACCTTCTTAACCTTATCAGCCTTTTCGGCGACTTTCTTAACCTTCTCGACTTTTTCAACCTTTTCACCTGCCTCAACAACATCCTTTTTAGCGGACTTACGTGTAATAGTTTTCTTAGCTGGGGAGACTTCGACGGATTTGACTTTGTTGGTAGACATTAATTCTTGTGTTATAGTTAGTTACTAATATATTGTTTAAATGAAAATTCATTTTTTTTGAAGGGGGTGATTTTAATTAAAATGTGATATGAGAAAAAAAATAATTAATTCAAAAGAGTTATTCTTAATAGGGTATTTTTTTAAAAACATTTATTTTTATAAAAAGATTTTATAATTTATTCATCTGCCTGATATTCAAATTCTTCTAAAATATCTGGATCTAAATTATTGGAATTATCTTCATTATCAGAGCAATCGTCTCGAAGAATATTTAATTCATCTTGTTGAATATCTAAATCAGATAGTTTATTATCATCGTTATTATTTGCTAACATGGCTGCATTAATAATGTCATCCATTTTGTCATCATTATCAGATTCTTCAACTTCTTCAATTTTAACTAATTTTTTAATAGGTTCTGGCTCTTTATTAATAGTATTTAGCCTCTTAAGTACATCATTTAATTCATCTTTTGTTGGATCGACAAAATTTTTTGCCTTTGGTGCTAATCCATGTGCTACATTATTTTGAATAGATTTATTTACACCAGTATTAAGACTAGTTTTAGTACTTGGTTTAACTACTGATTCCGGTATAAGAACTGCTGGAACAGTTAGACGATTATAATTAATAACATAGTATACAATAATCATAATCAAGATTATAATGATAACTGCCAAAATAATAATAATCCATGATGATCCTTCATTTCTTTTTTCTGATTCTGCATCCTTGTCTCTTAATTCTTTAACTCCCTTTGCAATACGTTCTTCTTTTGTAAGAGGAATATCCATTTTTAATGGATCTATCTTTAATGCATCTGCACGCTTTTTATTTATAAATTGTACATCAGTATCTTTACTATTTGAAAATAAATTATTTGTGTTATGGCTAGTATTAAGACTAGCATTAAGACTGGGTTTAACACTTGCGTGATTGTTAATATTTGGTCTAACAGGTAAATGATCGATATCACTCATTATATATTTTGCCTTATTTAATGGTTTTATATTTTTTACTATTTTAATGTTTAATAAATTTTTTGCATTACATTTTTAAAAAAAATATTTAACTTATTTTGATCATTTTTCTTAAAGCAATTTTTTAGAATGTAATAATATACCGGTTCTAAGAAATAGTATAAACATTAAAATTATAAAATATATATTGTCCTAAAAAACCGGATCTAAGAAAAAATGCCAAATATACAAAAATTAAATTCAGATAGAATAACCACTGTTAATAAATTTAAAACTAAAACACAAACTCTACTGGAACAAATAAAGGTTATATATGAAAAAAATACAATATCAACATTATTGTATACAAAATCATTTAATACATTAGACCAGACATTGATATTTCTAGATGATCTTTTATCCAAACAAATCGCGGTAAATGATATCAAAAATAAAATACCAATATTACAACTTATCGAAAATAATATGTTGATATCTAAAATCTTTGATATTATCAAAATAGAATTGCATAATATTTTATCAGTGATTAATATTAATGAAGATATGCCATTAAATTACATAAGTGAAACTCATAGATATTTAAAATTATTTAATGCAGAATTTAATAAAGTGACATATGACTGTAACGAAATTGATAAAATTATTAATCAAACCGCCATTAATACTCTATTTGAACAATTCATTACATCTTCTAAAAAAGATATAAAAAAAGATATAAAAAAAGTATTAGATGGATTTATATCACTAAGTGAAGAATTTAAAAAATATAAATATACATACTTTCTGTACGCTCATATATATAATAAAATCTTGCTAGAAATTAATAATGATGATTCTGAATTAGATTCAGTAGTAAATTCTAACGCATATAAAAAAACATATGAAAAAATACTAGATATTCATGAGCAAAATAAAGACTATGTTTTATCTATTTTAGCAATTGATGAATTACAAAAACCTAAAAAGGTTTCGAAGTCTCATGAAACTAGTCTTAAGACTAATCCAGAATTAAAATCGTATGGATTAGTCCCCATAAGTAATTTATTAACAATTGATCAGATTTCTGAAATGATTTGGCCAAAATCTAAAGCAGTAAAAACTATTGATGAATTTATAAATTTGTGTAAAACAAAGCGTACTGATTTGATTACTATTAAGGAATATTTAAATAGAGGAATTGATTATAATGTATTAGATTTGATGAACTTTGAAAAATCTAAGAATTTTGATATATTAAATAATAGTAATGATGGAATAACACAGGGAACTACTGAGCGATTTACTAATATAAAATATATATCAAGTATAAACAAACAATTCAAATTTACCAAAGTTTATAAGTATGATTATATGTCAAATATTAATGATAGTATTATTGTAATAGAAGAGTTGGCTCCAGATCAATATCATATTTTGTCAAACCAATTTAAAGATCAGTTTAACAAAATACTTGATAAAACGTCTATAAAAGACTTTATTAAATTTATTAATAATACAAGTTCTGCAGTAAGTAGAATAGATGTATATAATACTATAATTAATAAAAATATTGTAAAGAATATGTTTTTAGGTTCAAAGCCTGATATGACTATTCTAGAACAAAAAGCTCTTACTGTAGACCCCAAATATTTACGTCATGAGATATATACTAATATAATTAGTAAATACAAGGAATTAGATACTCATCATAAAATACCTAATAAGTCAATCCATACATTCAGCAAATTATTTCATAATAAAGCATTCGAACAAATATTCTCTAATATGATTAGTAAACAATATAATACATATTTTTCTAATACTTTTTCGGATGGTAATACCAAAAACATTAAGGATGAAAAAAAATTAGATATTTCAACATCAGAAGTTTATTCATCATTTGTATTTAGTATGTATATATACGAAAGAGATTTCAAAAAAAAGATGCATGATAATTTTATCATTGAAATGCATTCTATTGTTGATTTAGATAAGGATGCATTATTTATTGTATTTGAAAAAATATTAAATCGTGTGTTAAATGATGTTATAACCAATGATAGTAATTTATTACAATCTCTTGAATTTAAAACAGAAATGTTGAAGTTTGCTTAGAATAAATTTATAACTTTGCTTTAGCATTATTCAAAAGTGGATTAACACGTGGATCTGCCATTAATAATTCTATAATTTTTTCATGTTTAGCTTCTCTTGCATGATCTAATGCAGATTTGCCATCTTTATCACGAATAGTAGGATCTAT
>ERZ1292645.684-Hain-H14-02um-R2-684-length-11296-cov-6_pt1 | contig 11296 bp, 9 predicted proteins | sample MGYA00564401_ERZ1292645 | MGnify/ENA primary metagenome ERZ1292645 (study PRJEB36523, sample SAMEA6512644) | groundwater metagenome | collected 2019-01-09 | study: AquaDiva: Metagenomics assemblies of 32 groundwater samples | reverse complement strand
CGCGGCAATAAAAACCGAGGCGGAGGCGCGTAAAACTCCCGTCCCCGTTCCCGCAGACCTCCGTAACCCGTTTAAGTAGCTACACTTGACAAAATCGTAAAAATGTGTCAAGCTGTGCATTAGCGCAGTTGAAGCATGTCTGCACCTTCCGAGGCGTCCCGATCAAAATCGGGACAAAATCACAACCATCAACGGCACAAGGAGGAGGCACCATGACCGGTCCCCCGCTGCACACGCTCATGTGATTATGTGCCGCATCGTCGGCCCGCCCCCGGAGACGACTCTCGTCGTTTTCGGGGGAGTTTTTTTACTAAAATCCCCACACAAGTGTGTGGGGATTTTGTGCTTATAGCTTACGGCTTTACAGTCCCGACACCTTGACTTCAAACATCTACTAATGCGGTCGGGATCCCGACCACTGTCGGGACTTATGGCTTCGCCTTCGGCATGACGTTTGCGATGGTGATGAGCCGAAGTTTTCCGGTAAAATTCGGCGCTTTCTTCTGGGTGAATTTCACCACACCGTTTATGAGAGCGAAGAGTGTATCGTCGCTCGCGCGGCACACGTTCTTTCCCGGGTGCCACTTCGTCCCCCGCTGGCGGACGATAATCTGCCCCGGTGCGATTGCCTCGCCGTCAGCGACTTTAATGCCAAGCCGCTGACCGTGCGAATCTCGTCCTAATGTAGTTGAACCTCCTGCTTTTTTATGCGCCATAGAAGAAGCGTAAAGCTTAAAGCGAAAAGCGTAAAGTTTTGGTGTTCCGCTTCGCTTCTCTTAGATTAAATCTTATGCGCTGCAGTATGGCAAACTTATCGTAATCCGTCAAGCTGCTCTCCTACCTTCTCGTTGAAATTGCCGCCTTAATAAATTCTCTAAACAACGGATGGGGACGAAGCGGACGACTCTTGAACTCGGGATGAAACGTCGTCGCCCCGAATGCTTCGGGGCTCCTCCTTCAAACCCATCGGTTTGAATAATTCCGCCACGGGAAACTTCCGTTTCCCGACCCCTTCCCTAATTTCATCCCTTACGCCCTGCCATTGAAACTCTCACAAATTCCCTAAAAAGCGGATGTGGTCGAAGAGGTCTACTCTTGAACTCGGGATGAAATTGAGTTCCTACAAAGAACGGGTGATTTTTTAATTCCACCATTTCAACAAGCTTGCCGTCCGGTGAGGTGCCGGAGATGGTCAACCCAGCGGCAGCAAGCCGCTCCCGATAGTCGTTGTTGACCTCGTAGCGATGGCGGTGCCGTTCGGAAATAAGGCGCTTTCCGTAGGCCTTCCGCGCCATGCTCCCGGGCGCAACAATGCACGGGTATGCCCCGAGGCGCATGGTCCCTCCGTACTTTTTCGCCCGCACGACGCTCTCTTGCTCGGGCATGATGTGGATCACCGGATGCGGGGTCTCGGGATTTACCTCGGTCGTATTCGCGTCTTTCAGTTTCGCGACGTGCCGAGCAAACTCTATGGTCGCCAACTGCATGCCGTAACAGAGCCCGAGATACGGTATTTTGTGCTCGCGGGCAAACCGAATGGCGGCGATCTTTCCCTCCACGCCCCTTCCGCCAAAGCCGCCCGGCACCACGATGCCGTCGTATTCGCCGAGGCGGCGCAGCGCGCCCGGGTCCTGCTCAAACTCCTCCGCGTTCACCCAGGTGAGCACTGGTTTTCGTTCAAAATTCCAAGCGGCATGCCGTAGCGCCTCCAACACCGAGATATACGCATCCGTAAGCACGAACTCCCCGCTCGCGAAATATTTCCCGACGATGCCGATCTTTACCTCGCGGCTCGCCGTTCGGGCAATGGTTACGAGCTTCCCCCAGTCGCGAAGACCGTTCCCCGCGCGCGTGCGCAGGCCGAATTTTGAAAGAATGCGGGCTCCGAGGTGCTCTCGCTCGAGGTTCAACGGAACTTCATAAATCGTGTCCACATCCGGTGCGGATATCACGTCCCGTGGATCAACGGAACAAAAAATCGCGATCTTCCTCCGCCTTGGGGCATCCACCGGAACTTCGGCGCGGCAGAGAATAAAGTCGGGCTGAATGCCGGCGGAGTTCAGCTCGCGTACGGCATTCTGCGTCGGTTTTGTTTTCATCTCGCCGATTTTTGAAGGAATGGGGAGGTAGGAAACGATCCCGAAGAGCACGTCATGGGGCTTTTTCAATTTCATCATCCTCGCCGCTTCCAGAAACAAAATGTTCTGATATTCCCCCACCGTGCCGCCAATCTCAATAATCGTAATCTCCGCGCGGGCTTCTTTTGCCGCACGCCGGATTCTTCTAATCACCTCTTCGGGGATGTGCGGCACAACCTCAACGCACCGGCCGCCGTACTCCAAATTCCGTTCGCGCTCGATAACCGTCTGGTATACGCGGCCGGTCGTCATGTAATTCGTTGAAAGAATTGACGTGTCCATAAACCGCTCGTAATTTCCGATGTCTTGATCGGTTTCGTCGCCGTCGTCGGTCACGAACACCTCGCCGTGCTCAATCGGGTTCATGGTACCGGCGTCAACATTGATATACGGATCAATCTTCATGGCAGTAACGCGAAAGCCGCGCGCCTGCAACAGTTTCGCAATAGAAGCAACCGCGGTTCCCTTCCCGACCCCGGACATCACGCCTCCCGCTATGAAAATGAATTTGGCCATGCTTCGAAATGTCGATATATCGAGTTAGTTTTTCCTCAAGACTTCAAGTCTTACCCGTGCGCTGCATTCGGATCCGCAACGAATCATGACAGAGTATTCCCCCACCCGCTTCACCGGCTCCTTCGGAAATTCCACTTGATCCGCACTCACCCTGAACCCTTGCGCGGAAAGTGCCTCGGCGATCTGCTGCGCGTGCACCGCAGCATATAGAGTCCCTTCCTCGTTTGCGGAAAGCGTAAGAGCAAGCGTTGTTCCGGCCAGTGTTTGCGCCAGCTTTTTCGCCCGTTCATCCTCCCGCGCTTCCTGCGCCGCGCGGCGCGCATCTTCCGCCAGAAGCTCTTGGAGTTTTTTGGGCGTCGCCAAAGCCGCAAACCCTCGGGGAATCAAAAAATTACGGGCATAGCCGTCCGCAACTTCCTTAACCTCACCCGCCCGGCCCAATTTGGCAACGCCTTTTGTGAGAACAACTTTCATCCATCGCTATTGTAAGCCGCCTCAATCTTCCTTGTCGAGAGACGATTGACTAAGCCTTAACGTGAGTATACATTATAGCCGTGTTCTTTTACCTGGGGAGGTTCAACCGTGTCTACTAGTAGCAAGGACTCTTTCGTCACAGAGCTGCGCTCGCTTTCCGCTGCCGCGCCGAGAAAAAAGCGCCGAAACAAGCGTGAAGAAATGCAAGAAGTTGTCGATAAATGGTACCAAGAATGCCGCGAAGAGGGGCGCAAGGAAGCATCTGCTGGCAGACGCGAAGCGCGCGTGGGAACAGGGTATTCTGCTTCCCTCTCCAAAGAGGAGACAAAGATGCTGAACGCTGTCGTCCTTAAACTGCGCAGTGTCGATAAACTCCGTGCACGCTGGACAATAGTAAAATCTGACTGGCTTAGCGATGACACTGGCGAGGACTTTGTCAAGGAACTGGCAGTCTTCATCATCAGATGGTAAACCCATCAAACACCATCACGGCATCAACGCAGACCCGTAAAACAACGGGTCTTTTTTTAAAATGATTCGCGTCGAATTCTGATACCAGCAGAGATTTTACGCTTTCTCGCCGTTCTCCCCGAACACTCGGTAATACGCATTCTTCACAACTTCAGTTACCAAAAAGGCGGCGGCTGTGAGACCCGAAATGGCAAGGAGAGACCAGCCGCCCGGCATCACAAAATGGAACAATGCGCGAAGCGGCGTGGCAAAAATAATTGCCGTGGCGGCAATGGCGCCAAGCGTTGAAACAACTATCGCGCGAGACGGAGGAGCCGCGCGAAATATCGGCCTGCGCGTGCGCAATACGAACAGAAACGCGAATTCGGTGCCGAGGGTAAAGAGGAACCACAGCGTCCGGAGCACCGGCTCGGGCGCAGTGCGGAACGCACCGAAAAAAATGAAATCAAAGAGCGAGCTCACCATTCCGAACACGAGCATGGCGGCCGCCAGGCCGCGAATCTGGAAGCGTCGCGGACGGCGCAACTCATCGCTCGAAACCCGATCCGTGGCAATGGCGATCATGGGGATGTCCGTGAGCAGATTCGCAAGGAGTATCTGCGCAGGAAGAAGCGGCAGGAAACCGGAGATGACAGAAATGACGGCAATCGTAAACAGGTTCCCAAAATTAGCCGACATGGTAAAAACGAGATACTTAATCACGTTCGCAAAGACCTTCCTTCCGATTTTTACGCCGGAAATAATGACGTGCAAATCCCGGTCAAGAAGAATCACGTCGGAAACTTCACGCGCGACATCGGAAGCCCCTTGCACCACGACGGCGACGTGGGCGATGGCGAGCGCGGGCGCGTCGTTCACGCCCTCGCCCAGAAATCCGACCGTATGGCGCTCCTGAAATATTTCAAGGAGACGGTACTTGTCCTTTGGTTCAAGGCGCGCGAACGCGTGCGTGCGCTCCGCAAGAGCGCGAAGCTCATCTTCACCGAGGGAGCGTACTTCCGCGCCCGTTGGGACGCGCTCGGTGGCGGAAAGAATTCCGAGTTCGCGGCCAACGGCACCGGCGACTTCGGGAGCATCCCCGGTCAAAATTTTAACCTGCACGCCGATCTCGCGCGCAAGCCGCACTGCCGCCGCAGCCGTTGGCTTCAGCGGATCTTCAAAGAAAAGAAGGCCCACGAGCGTAAGCTCGCGCTCGTCAGTGTCGCTGTACCGCATCTGCCTATTCACGGATCGCGCAGCGACCGCAAGCACCCGCGCTCCACGCTCTCCCGCGCTCCGCGCGTTTTTCCCGAGCATCTCCCGCGCCGCGGAGTCTAGCGGCCGATCCCCACCGCTTCCGGCAAGCGTGCCCGAGCGTTCCAGAATCGTCTCAAGAGCACCGCGGACAATGAGCAGGGTCTTTTCGCCGCGTTCCGCGACGACTGCGTTCCGCTTCCGCTCCGGATCAAACGGGATTTCCCACACGCGCTTCCATTGGTCGTGTTCAGCATGCTCCTCGGAGGTCGCTTCTCTCCATAATGCAATGTCAAAAGAACTGCCGGTTGCGCTGCGCCTGCGTGCGCCGGGACTGGATGCGAGAAGAGCAAAGAGCCGACATTCCTCGGGCCGAGACGAATCAACTGACCGGAGCGTCAACCGATTCTCGGTAAGGGTTCCGGTCTTGTCCACGCACAGCAAATCAATGTCACCCAAATCCTGCACCGCGGAAAGCCTGCGGACGACGACGTGCTTTCGCGCGAGCATCCGCGCGCCCGCGGCAAAGGTGACGGTCGTCACAACCGGCAGCGCTTCCGGGACGATGCCGATGGCGATGGCGATAATGAAAAGCGCGAGCTCGGGCACGTTCACGCTCGGCCCCCGCACGAGGATATGAGCGCCGAAAATGAGCATTAAGAGGAACGCGACGATGCCCAGCACAAAACGGCTGAATCGCCGGAGGTTTTCTTCAAATCTGCTCGGACGGATAACCCCGGCCGCGCGGTTCGCAACTTCGCCAAAAATAGTATTGTGCGCGGTTGCCACGGCGACCCCCTCTCCTCTTCCATCAAGAACGGTTGTGCCCTGAAAGAGAACGCACGAAGCGTCGGAAAGAGAAAGGCTCGGCCCCGACGCCGGTGAAACATCCTTTGGCACGGGAATGGATTCGCCCGTCAATACCGACTCATCAAGGAGGATCCCCTGGGAGACCGTAAGCCGCAGATCCGCGGGCACGATGTCGCCGTCAGTAACGATAACAACATCGCCCGGAACCAACTCCTCGCGGCGCAACGATCGTTCCGCGCCGTCGCGGCGCACGGTAACCATATGCGGTACGAGCGTACGCAGTTTCCGAAGCGTGTGCTCCGATCGAAATTCTTGAAAAAATCCAAGGAACGCCGAAAGCGCAAGAATGATGAAAATTGTGAGCGCGTCCACCGGCTCCCGCGCCAGAAGCGCGAGCGCTGCCGCGCCGGCAAGGAGCGCGGTATATGGACCGCGGAACTGCCGCACGAGGAGAATAGGCCAGCCCATGACGCGTTCGCGAATTTCGTTTTTTCCAAAACGCAAAAGCCGCCGACGCGCCTCGGCGCTTGCGAGTCCGCTCTCGGATGTTCCAAGAGTCTCAAACGCCTCTGCAACGGTCCTTACGGCAAATTGCAACGTCTCCATTATTTCTGGAGCGTGCGCATCTGCGCAACCGCTTTTTTAAGCACTGACTCAATGTCGGGATAACTCGACCTTGCGAGCGCTTCGCGCAGCGGAACCCAAACGATTTTTTGGATGTGCTCTTCCCGCTGCGGCCTTCCGCGCTCCTCGGGAGGGGCTTCTAAAAGATAGTAATACACAAACTTATGAACGCGGACTCCTTCGTGCTGGAACCAGAAATCAATCTTGCCCAAATACTCCTCTACGCGCAGATTCCGGATGCCCATCTCTTCTTCAGTTTCACGAAGAGCTGCAGACTGGCTCTTTTCACCCGGCTCCACGTGGCCTTTAGCGAATGTCCACTTGTTGAACGGATCCAACAGAAACCCGACAAAAATCCCTTCGGGAAGGCGTTTAAAAACGATCCCGCCGGCCGAAACCTCTGTCCGAACGTGCCGATCCTGCGGACGCTTCGCTGCCGCGTGAGAGTTTGTTTTCGCGCGCTTCGCGTTCCCGGAACGCGGTCGGCGAGAATTATGCTCCATGCTTACTTGCTCATTAAAATTTCCACTGCTTTATCAAGTTGCGGATCGCGCTCGGCGTTATAGTCCTCCGGCGTCAATACGACTTCCGCGTCCGGCGTAATGCCCGACTTTTCAATGGAACGCTTCGCCGGCGTGAGCCACTGGGCGATCGTGAGTTTCAGAGCGGAACCATCCGGGAACTGTTCATAATCCTGCACTGAACCCTTCCCGAAGGTCTGCTCCCCAACAATGATCGCACGTTTGTGGTCCTGCAGCGCCCCGGCAACAATTTCCGAACCCGATGCGGAGCCCTTATTCACAAGCACGACAGTGGGGATGCCCGCGAGCCGACCTTTGCCGTTTGCGCGGAATGCTTGATCATCCGCTCCCGCCGTACGCTCAAAAACAATCACATCGTCTTTCACCCATTCGCCGGCGACCCGAATGGCGACGTCAAGGAATCCGCCCGGATTATTGCGCATGTCCAAAATAATACCGCGGGCGTTCGCCGCAACCGCATCGCGAACGACACGATCAAAGAGCGTCGCCGTATCTTCTCCAAACTGCTGCAATTCTATGTGAACAATATTTCCCGGAAGCGTCGTAACGCGCACGCTCTTTACCACGATTGCCGAGCGAACGATTTTCACTTCAAACGGTTCGGCAGTACCGGAGCGCGAGACCGTGAGTTTCACCTCCGTCCCCTTCTCGCCGCGGATTTTTCGGACTGCCACGTCGAGCGGCATCCCGGCCGTGCTTTCTCCTTCAATGGCCAAAATCTTGTCCCCAGCACGCAAACCGGCGCGCTCTGCCGGTGAATCCGGCAGCGGCGCCACGATCGTGAGCGTGTCATTTTTTATGCCGATCTCCGCGCCGATACCGTCAAAAGTTCCCTTGAGTTCTTGGGCGAATTCTTCTGCCGTCGTGGGCTCAAAGAAAACAGAATATGGGTCTCCCAAGGCGGAAACCATACCGGCAATGCTCCCATAAAACATCTTGCTCTCCGGCGGGAGCTCGCCGGCGAAGCGGAAACGAACATAGTCCCAAACCTGCCAGAACTGCGCAAAATCCACATCGGGAATCGGCTTTTTGGATTGGGCGTCGCGGTTTAAAACACGGCCCGATCCGGATGGTCCGAACAGTCCCGGTTTCGTTCTTCCGAGATACACGCCCGCAACAAAGCTTATAACGAACGCGATGATCAGGAGGTACGAACCAAGCAAACGCCGGAGAACTCGGCGCGGGGGTACGGAACTATTGGTTGTTGATGAAAGCGGCATCGCTAGTATTGTACCTCAAGATACGATTCAAAAGCACGAAGCACGAATTCCGAAGCACGAAACAAATTCAAAATCCGAACATTCAAATAATTGAAACCGTTTTGGAAATTTATATTTCGGTCATTCGGATTTGTTTCGGATTTCGATATTCGGATTTCGGATTTATTCCTTATGCTTCCCGCCGCACGTCCGCCCCGAGCGCGCGCAGGCGCTCATCAATCCGCTCGTAACCGCGATCCAGAATCTCCGCATCGTGGAGGACAGATTCTCCTCGCGCGGCGAGCCCTGCAAGCAGCAGCGTCGCGCCGGCGCGAAGATCCAAACTTTTGATCTCCTTCCCATAGAGCGGCGTCGGTCCGGAAATAAGAACGCGGTGCGGATCGCACACCTCCGCGCTCGCCCCCATTTTCACGAGTTCCTGCACATACCCCATCCGCCCTTCATACAGAGGATCGTGAATAAGGCTCGTGCCGTGGCATGCGGTCGCAAGCAGCCCGAATGGCGCCTGCAAGTCAGTGGGGAAACCGGGGTATGGCATGGTTTGCAGACGAAACGCATGGAGCGTTCCGCCCGGACTCACGCGAATGGAGCGCTCTCCGACGTGAACAGAAACGCCGACTGCGCGCAAAAGCGCTAAAACTGCATGCAAGTGTTCCGGAACCACACCGGCAACGTCTACTCTCCCCCGCGTCACGGCTGCTGCAACAAGGAAGGTGCCCGCTTCAATGCAGTCGGGAATAACCGTGTGCTCGGCCCCGTGAAGTCGCTCTACCCCATCAATCGTAATGGTGTGAGTGCCGTCGCCGGCAATGCGCGCGCCCATGGCGCGCAGGAACGAAGCGAGATCCTGAACATGCGGCTCCGCAGCGGCTAAGCGGATCATCGTGCGTCCGGCGGAGAGAACTGCGGTCATCATGGCATTCTCCGTCGCGGTTACGGAAAACTCGGGGAGCACAATTTCGTTTCCGTGGAGCGCCGATGCCCGTACGGTAACGTGCCCTTCACCGTGCTGCACTTCGGCGCCGAGAGCCGTAAGGGCGGCGAGGTGAGTTTCAATCGGACGATTGCCGATAATGCAGCCGCCCGGCTCCGGCATCTGCGCCTCGTGAAAACGCGCAAGCATCGGCCCCAGGAATAAAATGGAAGAACGCATCGCGGCGACCGCACCCGCGTCGAGAGCGGCGGGGTTCCCATTTTTCGCACAAATGATAAGCTCGTGCTCGCCGTTCCATTCAACAACCGCCCCGAGACTCTGCAGAATCTCAACCATGCGCAGAACGTCGGTGATCCTCGGCACATTCCGAATGCGGCACCGATCCGCCGTAAGGAGCGTTGCTGCTATAATAGGAGTGGCCGCATTCTTCATCCCGGAAACCGTCACCAAGCCCTGCAGTTTATTGCCGCCTTGAATGCGAAATTGAGCCATACCCAGTATATCAACTTCGACTGTTAGTCGAGTTGCGGGTTAGACGAGGATTCGTGATTCCCCGAGGTATCTGCACAAGCACGTTTCTTCGTTCGCCCCGAAAGTTTTCGGGGCGGGTCGAAGTTGTATTACTGGGCATAAGAGGGTGAAGTATAGCATGACCACAGGAAACATGAAGCATGAAACATGGAACATAAAACGCGGGGCGTAGTCCTTGAACAAATGCTCCATGTTACATGTTACGTGCTTCGTGACTCTGTCGTATGAGCCGTTCCGTCCGCCGAATCATCTTCATCGTATTCGTGCTTTGCTTCATCGCCACGTCAATCGCGGTCACTCTTTTTGCTGCCGGCTATCGCTATAATGTTACCAAACAGAGATTTGAAAAAACCGGGCTCATCCGCGTTGAATCGGTCCCGCGCGACGCGATCATTTTTGTAAACGGAAAACAAGTGCGCGAACGAACCCCCGCGCGCCTCGCCCGCCTGCTCCCGGGCGAGTATGTCGTGCGCCTGGAAAAGACCGGCTATCTCCCGTGGGAACGTCGGCTTGAAGTACAGAGCGGGGTAGTCACGTTTGCCGGAGAGATCAAACTATTCCGCGACGAGGTCCCAACACTCGCGGTCCCCGGAGAGATACGTTCCCTCTCTCTTTCTCCGGACGGAAACTCGCTCGCATACGCGCTCCAAAAACCGACGGGGACGGAGGTGTGGATGCGCAATCTTTCGCAAAATACCGACGAGCTGATTCTTCAAAAAAAACCGTCCGCGCCAGAGTCCCGCGCATCGGGGAAACCGGAAACAGTCGCCTTTTCACGATCAAAGCACGGGGATGTTCTCATAACCATTTCCGGGGAAGTGAGGCAATATTTTCTTGCGTCGGGAAACAACCCCTCCCCGCTCCTTGATCTCCAAAAGAACAGGGCGCCTCTCGCGCGCGTCGCATGGGGAACCGACGAAGAAACTCTGGAGGGGTTTGTGCGCACCGTTCCCGGGCGAGGAACACTCCTCCGCATCAACCAAAAAACAGGGGAGCGGACCGTAATCGCCTCGCCCGTTCCGGAAGAGGTCTATCTGCGAAACGAGGTGCTCTATGCCATTCTCGGGACCGCATCTGCCCCGCGACTCACTCGCCGCAACGTGGGAGCGGCAAGCGCGCAAACCGTGTTGTCTCTCCCCGCAGGAGCGTATTCCTTTCTGCGGTCCCGTGAACCCCATCTCACGCTCTTTAACGCGCGCGACTCTCGCGTGCTTGTGATAGAGCCGGAAAATGAAACTCCGCTTCGCCTCACGCTCTCCGCCAAAGAAACGCGATGGCAAGATGGCGGCGAACTCCTCTCGTGGAATGATTTTGAAATCTGGACGAGCGATGCCGCTCGCGGCGAATCGCGACTTCTTGCCCGCTATGGAGAAACGGTGCGAAGCGCGGCGCTCCATGCAGGGTGGCCGTATCTCTTCGGAGGATGGGGCAACCTCATCCGCGCCATTGATTTAGACACCCGTGAACCGAGGAATGTGGTCGAGCTGGTCAAAGCAACGGAAATCCGTGATTTTACGATCGGAGCGGATGGAAAAAAACTGTACTTTACGGGGACCATCGGAAATGCGAAAGGAATTTTCTCGCTGACGCTGCGGTGAAACGAGCAGCTAGCAGTCAGAAGCTAGAAGCTAGGACGCAGGAATAAAAAGAGCCCGAGGGTTTGAACCCTCGGGCTTTTCGCTGCTAATTGTTGACGACTTGGTCGGATCCCGCGACTCCCGCAACCTGTGCTTCCAAATCTGCGACCTTCGCATCTCGCGCCTCGGCCGCCGCGCGCTTCCGCACATTGGCCGCATGCTGCTT
>ERZ1292645.497-Hain-H14-02um-R2-497-length-13947-cov-6_pt2 | contig 11297 bp, 9 predicted proteins | sample MGYA00564401_ERZ1292645 | MGnify/ENA primary metagenome ERZ1292645 (study PRJEB36523, sample SAMEA6512644) | groundwater metagenome | collected 2019-01-09 | study: AquaDiva: Metagenomics assemblies of 32 groundwater samples | reverse complement strand
ATATGTCTGACGAAAAGAAAGAAGTAACCGTTCCGGAAAAGTTTAAATCTCTCGTTTCTGAGATTGAGAAGATGTCAGTGCTTGACCTTGCAGAATTGGTCAAAGTGCTGGAAGAGAAGTTCGGCGTTTCTGCTGCCGCCCCTGCCCCGACAGCTGTCGGGGTAGCCGCCGCTCCCGAAGAAGTCGAAGAGAAGTCCACGTTTAACGTGGAGCTTACCTCTTCGGGCGACAACAAGATCGCCGTCATCAAGGTGTTACGCGAATTGACCGGTCTTGGACTCAAGGACTCCAAGGACATGGTTGACGCCGCTCCCAAGATGGTTAAAGAGGGAGTCGCCAAGGCCGAAGCCGAGAATTGGAAGAAGAAGATTGAGGAAGCGGGAGGTAAGGCAACCTTGAAGTAAGAGATAGAGGGGATATTTTATTGCCTGAGCGAAGTTCGCCTCGGGCGAAAAGGCCCTACCATTGCACATCCCTTCGACAAGCTCAGGGAATAATTGTTGCTTCATAGAGTAAGAGTTAGAAAGAAAAACCGAGCACTCACTAACTGTGAGTGCTCGGTTTGTTTTACGCTTCCGACGGCGTGTCCGGAGTGTCTTTGGGAGGAGTGATGCGGATGACGAGGCGGGTGTTCCCCAGGTCAACGATGTCGCCGTTGTTCAAACGGCGCGTGTTGATGCGTCCGCCGTTCACAAAGGTGCCGTTCTTTGAGCCGAGGTCAGTGATGTAGGCCTTGCCGTCTGCATCACTTACCGTCACGACAGCATGCAGCCGACTCACTTGCGCGTCGTCAAGAAGCAGATGAGATTCCAGCCGGCCGATTCCGATGAGTTTCTGTTTGAAGATCTGCGCGCGCGGCGGGCGTCCCAATTGATTGATCTCTACGGTGAGCGTGGGCGGCAAAGGTCGGCTCGGCGGAGCACCCCTGAAATAGATCGTGCTTCCATCCAGAAGCACGATGAAGTCAGGGGGGTCATGGTCACAGAGTTCGGCCGGCGGTTCGACGTCCGGGAAAAGTCCCGGATTCACATATACCGTGGGAGCAAGCGCTCCATCGGAGAGGTCTTCCGCGCTTTTTGCACGAGGCGCTCTCGTATCCGGTCTTGGCTTCTGGAGCGCTCGGCGAATTGCGCGGCGATCAAGGATGATCTTTGCCACGAACATCACAAGAGCAACGACAGCAAGTCCTCCAATGAGGACAACCATTTTTTCGTCCACGTCGGACTCCTTTCCGTTTCACTTTTGAAGGTGCGTCGCGATGATACCGTACAAGACGTTTTTGTTCAAGAGATAAAGGGTTTTAGTCTTTTCAGAAACCGTCACGGCAGAGAGCGAATCAAACTGGTCTGAAACATATTGAATGATGAACTTTCCATCTTTTCCATATACAAGTAGGCGGCGCTCCGCAGGGTCAATGAGGTAGAGGTACTGTGCATCCGCGTCGGTTGCGAGCGCGGAGGCCTGCCGGAGCGGGGGAATTGCTTCTCCCGCCGCGAACGCTTGCGGGAGGCCGGCAAAAATCTTCACGACCTCGCCGTTCTCCTTTGCGCCCCAGAGGGAGCCGTCAATTGCCATGGCAACCGTGCCCGCAAGAGGCGGGGTGTTCTTGAGCCAGGGCACGCCTTTCCCAAACCCTGCCGGACTTCGGTCGTGGCGCCAGATATTACCCGCCTCATCAAGCACATAGAGTCGCCGATTCCACAGGGCGATTGCGCGGATCGGCGAATTTCCGGCGGGGGTGAACTCCAGCGCGGTTGCGACCCGTTCCCCTTTTGCCCATCGGGTGAGTTTTCGTCCGTTCCAGAAGATTATGCCGTCTTCATCCAGGGCGCCAAGATTTGTGGGACCCGGTTCGTCAAGCGCGGTAAGCATTGCTCCGGTTTTTCCGCTTTGGGGATTTGCCGCGAAAATTTGCCCGTCCGGCGTCCAGCTGTAGAGCGTGCCTCCAAGGGTGATGAGGCCGCGATACTCTTTTTCTGCAGGCAAAACAGCAACGACGGTCGGATCGGGGATTCTGACCGCGCGTCGGAGCCGTTCGCGGGATGCGTTCAGGGTTTCCCCAAGAGCTTCCGCGGCTTTACGCTGCGCGGCGCTTCTCCGCGGCAGTTTCGCGAGGAGCGCTTCGCTTTCGTCAAAGATTTCTTTTGCGCGTTTTTCGTCGCCGTAGATCAAGGTTGCTTCAATAGCGTCGCGCTTTCCTTCAATCTCCGCAACCGCACCGCGGAAGTTTGCCGCATCCGCTTCATGTACCCGTGCAGCGGCGAGCGAGACGATGCCCCGGAGGAAGAGGAGCCCGAACGCAATGCCCAGCACAAGAAACGCTTTTGAACGCCCGGGCATGGTTTCAAACGCTCGCCCCCGTTCTCGGAGCCGTTCGCGAATGCGCTCCGCGAGACGCGTACGACTTCCGCGCCAGTTGGTGCTTACGACGAAAAGGAGAGTACTGGTGGCGGCCGCGAGCGTTACAAGGGCGAGTATCAGCCGGAGCACGCTGCGAAGCAATGTTCCGATTGCGGAAACGGCTTTTGAGTCGCCCCGTCGGCCGCGTCGGCTATTTTTGAGGGCAATACTCGCGGCCCGCAGGAGCTGTACCAGGGGAAAATCTTCGCCGAAAAGGGACGGTTTCGCCGCTCGTTGCAATTCGCGCGATTTCGCCGGGCTCGCTTCATTCGTGACTGGAAGCGCGGACGTTGATTCGTGGAGCGTACATTTGACGATCACCCCTTCAAAAGCGGTGCCGGATTGTTTCTCTTTTCCGCTCCAGAGGCGCTCGGCGAGCGCCGCCGCCGCTCCTTCGGGGGGGAGAGCGGGTATGACCCGATCAAATTCAGTTGCATAAGCGCGTTCGCTGAACCCGAACGAAATAAGAAGAGTGTCGCCGTCCTGCACGGTGCCGGTCAAGATGTGAGAGAATAGGCGCGTTTCCGTTTCCTCGTCTTTCCATAGGCGGAAACGCTGGTAGTTGCCCTCCGGCCCTTTGCGCCACAGAAACACATGCGGGGTGCCGATGCGCGCAAGGAGGAGCGTGGACTCCGCAATCATTCCGATGGCGCCCTGGATAGCCCCCTTTCGCGTCAAAAATTGCCGATTGAGCATCTGGAGGAGGTCGCCGAAATGTTCCTCCGCGATTGCCGCGGGGGTGTCCGTGGGGATGCTCGCGGCGTGAACGGCCGCGACGACGTTCTGTGAGTCAACATCCCCCGCATGCGCGGGAAAAGCGAAGACGCCGAACGGGAAGCCGGGTTTCGCAAGGATTTCAACCCTCCTGTTTTTTGTCGAAGTCGGCCCAAAACGGATGGGTGCTATTTTTGAGATGGCGTATGGAGGCATGAAAGAAATGCAAAGCGTAAAGCGAAAAGCGTAAAACGGTGTGCGGGGGAGTTGATTTCAGGACGTTCTTCTTCTATATTGTATTATACTACGCATAGAACATAAAGCATGAACCCAGATCCTTGAGTGAATGCTCCATGTTCCATGCTGCGTGCTTCATGACCTATGCTTGAACACATTTTTGGTTCGAAAACGAGAGTGAAGCTATTGGGTCTGTTCCTTTCGTACCCGAACGAGACATTTTATGTCCGAGAGCTCACGCGGCGGATCGGCGCGCAAATTCATTCGGTTCGCCGCGAATTGGAAAATCTGGGGCGCTGCGAGCTCATCGTTCCCGTCGCGACGAACGCTAAAGAACCGCGCGGAAACCGCCGCTATTATCGGGCAAATCCGGAGTTCCTCCTTTTTAACGATCTCCAGGCGCTCTTCGTAAAGGGGCAGGTGCTTTTGGAGCAAGATTTTGTCCGTAAAATTGAACGGAGCGGCCGGCTGCAGTATCTCCTCCTCACGGGCAAGTTCGTCGGCGTTGAGGCTCCAACTGACGTGCTCCTTGTGGGCGTCGTGAATCGCAATCGCCTCGCGCGGATTGTCGCCGAGTTTGAGCGCGCGTTCGGCGGTGAAGTCAATTTTACCATTATGACGCGCGCAGAGTTTCAATATAGAAAGGATATCGCAGATCGCTTCTTGTATGACCTCTTGGAAAAGAAACACGTTGTCGTCTTGGACCGCATCGGCTCGGAAGCCGTTGCTGCTCCTGCGCGCCACGGAGAATAGTCTTACTGCCCTGCTCATTGACCCCCGTTCCGGGCATCCTCTCGCGCGTTCGCGCGCTCGGGAGGCGCGAGAGCCGCTTTCTGCAATCGCCGCCGCGCTCTCCCGCGCGAAAGTTTCCCCATCGCGCCTCGGAGGCGTCGTGGCAGCGTTTGGAGACGCCCCGTTTTCGGTAGTTCGGGCTGCCGCAGTTGCCGGGAACGCGTTTTCATTCGCCTTAGGGATTCCCGCCCTCGGCTTCGCAGCTCGCGAATCCGAAGCTGCGGATATAAAAGAAGGCGCGCGCCTTATTGAACGCGCCCCGCGAGGATCTGTGATCCGCGCGCGCTATAGCGCGGAGCCAAATATTACGAAACCGAAATGACGCAAAAAATCAAAAAACGAATCTTAGAAATTATCCCGGCCGCCCTCGTATGGTCTACGCTCCTCGGCGCCGTGATATTTTCGTTTTGGAAGCCGCTCGCGGCGATCGTTTTTATTATCGTTTTTGACGTGTATTGGGTGTACCGCGTCGGTTATTTTACTTTTTATCTCCTGCTCTCCTGGCGGCGCTTTCGCGCCGTCGCGCGCGAGGATTGGCGCGCAAAACTGCAGGAGACTGCCGGTTACGAACGGCTCGTGCATCTGATTTTCCTCCCGACGTATAAAGAGGATATATCGGTTTTGCGCACGACGTTCGGGAGTCTCTCGCGCGCCCGCTATCCCGGCGGAAGATTCATTGTCGTACTCGCCGGAGAAGAGCGCGATCGCGAACGCTTCCAAGAAAATGCGCGGATGATTGAACGGGAGTTCGGAGGCGCGTTCGCCAAAATAATTTCCACGCTCCACCCGGCAAACCTTCCCGACGAGATTCCGGGCAAGGGCTCAAATTTGAATTGGGCCGGCAAGCGCGCGCAAGAATATATTGATACGCTCGGCATTCCCTACAATAACGTCGTCGTTTCGGCCTTTGATGTGGACACCTGCGCGCCACCCGATTATTTTGCGTACCTCGCTTATGTCTATCTCCACCACCCGAATCCGACGCGAACCTCGTATCAGCCCATCGCCCTCTACAACAATAATATGTGGGAGTCTCCGGCGGCGGTTCGCGTTGCCGCATTCGGCACGACATTCTGGCTCATGACGGAGATGCCGCGGCCCGACCGCCTGTTTACCTTTTCTTCCCACAGCATGTCGTTTCGCGCGCTCGTTGACGCAGGTTTTTGGCAAAAAGACATCGTCACCGAGGACTCGCGCATCTTTCTGCAGTGTTTCTTCCGCTACGACGGGGATTATTCGGTGACCCCCCTCTATATGCCCATATCCATGGACACGGTCAGCTCCGGCGGCTACGCGAAGAGTCTCGTGGACCTGTATCGTCAGCAGCGGCGCTGGGCATGGGGGATTGAGCACTTCCCGTACATGGCGGAGCAGTTCCGCGCACATCCGGCAATTCCGTTCCAGAAAAAAGTGCGCTACTTGAAGAATTTTTTGGAAGGGATGTACTCCTGGGCAACGGCGCCGTTGCTCATCTTAATTTTGGGGCGACTGCCGCTCCTTGTCGCACCATTTTCGGCAAAGGCGGTGCCTTTGTTCCAGAATGCCCCGCATCTCCTTGACGCGCTTATGAAGTTCGCCATGGCCGGACTACTCCTCTCCGCGTTTTTTATGCTGTTTCTTCTTCCGCCGCGAAAGGGGGAGATTCGCCGCAGGCGCTGGATCGTCATGTTCGCCCAGTGGCTTTTAACGCCGGTGACGCTCATTGTTTTTGGATCTTTTCCGGCGCTTGACGCACAGACTCGCCTCGCGCTCGGAATTCCTATGGAGTTTACTGTGACAAAAAAAGCGAGACGCCAGATCGGTGCGGCAGTTCCATCATATGTTGGCGACTGAGGAAAATCACGCTCCCGTGCCGCGGGTTTTCATCCAGATCGTGGCATGGAACAGCATGAAGTTTCTGCCGGAACTCTTCCGATCCCTGGAAGCGCAAACATTCCGGGATTTTCGAGTGCTGGTGATTGACAACGCCTCAACGGATGGACTGGAAAGATTTCTCGCGACCTACCCGTCCATTACCGTGTTGCGGAATTTTCGGAACCTCGGTTTCGCGCGAGCGCAGAATCAGGGAATCCGTTGGGCGCTAAAGCAGGCAGCGGACGCGAGGCAGTCCACGGCAGAAAGTTTCGTATTGCTTCTGAATCCCGATGTCGTGCTCACACCCACCGCTCTGGAACGAATGGTGCGGTGCGCGGAGAGTGATCCGTCTCTCGGGAGCGTTGGCGCAAAACTCCTCCGATGCGTTTTTGCCGCGGACGGAAGTGTGGAGTTCACTGACACGATTGACTCGCTCGGGCTGGAAATTCGCCGTTCGCGGCAGGTGGTTGATCGCGGCGCAGGAATGGATATTTCGAAATTTCGACATTTCGATATGTCGAGTGCGGAACCGCAATCGGTCTTCGGTATCTCCGGCGCGCTTACTCTGTATCGGCTCTCCGCGATGCAGGATGCCGCAATCTCGCTTTCCGACAACACCGAATACTTTGACGAAGATTTCTTTACGTATAAGGAAGATGTGGATATCGCCTGGCGGTTGCAGCTCCTCGGCTGGCGCGCTGCTGTGGCAACGGACGCCGTAAGCTATCACCACCGCGGCGCTCCGGGGAGTGCGGCGGGTCTCTGGGGACTTCTTTTCGCCGAACGGCGCAAAGGGGCGGCAGTCCTCTTACATTCGGCAAAAAACCACCTACTGCTTCTTATAAAGAATGAACACCGCGCGAATTTCATGCGGCATGCGCCGAGGATTATTGCGCACGAGCTTGCGAAGTGCCTGTTGCGCCTGTGTATCGCTCCGCGCGCGCTCCGGGGCTACGCACAGACGCCCCGCCTCGTTCCAAAGATGTGGGTAAAAAGACGCCTCATTCAGAGCCGTGCAAAACGAAGCGCGGCCGACATGGAACGATGGTTCAAGTAAGTTTTTATGCTCCATGTTTTATGCTCCATGCCCCATGTCGCCTGACCTCTCCGTCATCATCTTGAGTTACCGGACGAAAAATTTAGTAAAAGAGTGCGTGAAGAGCATTCGGCGTGCGGCGCCGCAGCTCTCCTACGAAATTATTGTTGTTGATAACGCCTCCGGCGACGGCGTGGGGGAGATGATGCGCGAGCAGTTCCCCGACATCCGTTTTGTGGAGAGCGCGGAAAATCTTGGGTTTGCCGGCGGTAACAACATCGGCCTGCGTGAGGCGCTCGGCAGATATCGCATGGTGTTGAATCCTGACATCGTGGTGCTTCCGGGCGCGTTGGAGAAAATGGTGGCGGCAATGGACGCGCACCCGGAAATCGGTCTTCTGGGACCAAAACTTCTCGCGCCGGACAAAAGTCTCCAGTATTCCTGTTATCGGTTTCCGTCGCTCCTGACGCCGTTCCTGCGGCGGACGCGGCTGGGAGAGACGCGCTGGGGTGCGGGGGTGGTCAATCGGTACCTCATGGCCGATTGGGACCACGCGGAAATGCGCGATGTTGATTGGCTCTTGGGCGCAGCGCTCATTGTGCGCGCGGAAGCGCTCGCGCATGTGGGGCTCTTTGACGATCGGTTTTTTCTTTATTTTGAAGACACGGATTGGGCGCGTCGTTTTTGGAAAGCCGGTTACCGCGTGGTGTATTTCCCCGAAGCAGAGCTGTTTCATTTTCATCGGCGCGAGTCGGCGGAAGGGTCATTGTTGGAAAGTTTGTTACGGCGGACGACGCACGTCCATGTGGCGAGCGCCGTGAAATATTTTTGGAAATACCGTGAGGAGGATGTTCCTTCTCGGCGGGTGTCGGCATGATGAACCCCGTTAGAAGTCTGTCTTCGAAAGTGCGGAACGGCGCCTACTGCAAACATATATGAAAGCACCGCTTTATACCCGGCTGCAGAAAAAATTTTCACGATTTTTTCTGCCAAGGACTTCTAACGGGGTGAACCTTCTTTCAAAACGCGGCGAGACAATTTCGCGGCGACGATTACTACGGTGGGCGGCGCCGGTCGCGGGGGTTGTGGCCGGGCTCTCCCTACTTTCCTCTCTGTTCCTCATTCCGATAGCTATCGGAATGCGTGACGCTGCGGATGCCGCGAACCGCGGGCGCGAGGCGCTCGTCTCTGCGACGGAGCGTATTGAGGAGTTGGATATCTCCGGTGCGGAAGACACCCTTCTTCAGGCAGAGCAGGAGTTTGCGCACGCCGAATTCGCGCTTCATCGCTTGCGCCCATTTGAGCGCGCGTTCGGGATCGGCGATGATGTTCGCGCCGCGCGGGAGCTCGTTCGCGCGGGAGGGGACCTTGCTCGCGCGGGAGGCGCCGCGCTTCGGGATTCCCGCGCTTTACTTTCATTTCTTGAACCCGGCAATGCCGAGGAACGCGTATCGCTTCTCCAGAGCATCGGGGTCGCCGCGCCCGTATTTCGCGAACTCCGCGATCGCCTTTCGGAGATTCAAGCGCGCGTCCGCGCGATTCCCCCATCGGGCCTTGTTCCGCCGCTTCGGGATGCCCGACTTCTCCTCGCGGAAAAGCTTGCCGATGCGCAGGAGACGGCCGCGGCGTTCGGCCTTCTTACCGAAGCCCTGCCGCACTTCGCGGGTTTCCCCGAATCCGTCGGGGCGGGCACGGAGGCGCACACCACGCTTCTTCTTTTCCAGAACGAAACGGAGCTTCGTCCGACCGGAGGATTTTGGGGCACCTACGGGCTCGCGACATTTGCGAAAGGCGTTCTCACGGATTTTCATACCGATGACGTGTATGCGCTGGATGGCCCTGCGCAAGCGTTTTTAAATGTGGATCCGCCGGCTCCTTTAAAGAAATACCTCGGCATTTCGCATTGGTTCCTCCGGGACGCCAACTGGTCGCCGGATTTTTCCGTCTCCGCTCGGCAGGGACTGGACTTTTTCGGCCGCGAGGCACCCCCGGGTACTCCAACCCCGCACGCCGTTCTCGGTCTCACATCCGCAGTTGTCGCCGATCTTCTCACGGTAACGGGTGACATTGAAATTGACGGCACCCGCTTCACGCCGGAGAATTTCACGGAAACATTGGAGTTTGAAGTGGAACGAGGGTTTGTCCGTAAAGGCATTCCCCGCGGAGAGCGGAAAGACATCGTTGGTCGGCTCGGGAAGGAACTCATTGCGCGGCTCTCGCATATTCCCGCGCGCGACGCCGTCGCGGTGCTTACTATTCTCGCCGAGGCGCTTAGCGAACGGCATCTGTTGCTCTTTGACCTTGATCCGGAGGTACAGAACACACTTCGCGAAGCGCATTGGACCGGCGAGCTTCCGGTCGCGACGGGAGACTTTCTCATGGTCGTTGACGCCAATTTGGCAAGTTTGAAAAGCGACCCGGCGGTCTCAAGGCGCATTGATTATGCCGTGCGTCCGTCTGCAAACGGCCTCTTGCAGGCTCATGTGGCGATAACCTACGACCACCGCGGGACGTTTGATTGGAAGACGACGCGCTATCGCACCTTCACGCGCGTGTATGCGCCGCCCGGCAGCCGACTCATTTCTGCGCAGGGCGCAATGGAGAATGATCGTCTGTTGGATCCGGCTGGGCGAGCAGGAGCGGCGCAGGTCGGGCAGGAGAGCGGCCTTGCGGTTTTTGGCGCCTTTATTTCCATTGAACCGGGGACATCAAAGACACTTGCGTTCACCTATGAGCTGCCCCAAGGAATTTCGGAGCGAATCCAAAATGGCGAAGAGTACGCGCTTACTGTTCCCAAGCAGGCGGGTACTGTCGGTCACCCGTTGACGCTTGACCTCCAGTTTGGTAAAAACGTGAGATACGCCGTTCCCGCGGAAGATGCGCGCGAATGGGGAGATGATCGGTATCGTATAAGTACAGATTTGAGAGTTGATCGCGACTTTGCTGTGGGGTTTTGAGCCGTAAAAACTCTTACTCTATTGCCTGAGCGGAGTCGAAGGCCTACCATTGCGCATCCCTTCGACAAGCTCAGGGAATAAAAACATTTTTCTACAGTCTTACTCTTACTTCGCCCCATGTTTGTAAAAAAGATCGCCATTGATCTCGGCACTACGACCGTGTTGGTGTATGTCCCGCGCCGCGGAATTGTTATTAACGAGCCGTCGGTAGTGGCGATTTCGACGACGGATAAAAAGATTCTTGCCGTCGGGAAAGAGGCGTTCGAGATGCTCGGCCGCACGCCCGACACGATTGTCGCTTCCCATCCGTTGAAGGACGGCGTGATCGCCGATTACCGCACCACCGAGGTGATGTTGCGCTACTTCGTGGGCAAAGCCGTCGGCGGCATTCGGTTTTTCCGGCCGGAAGTGATGGTTGCCGTGCCGGGCGGCATTACTTCCACCGAACGACGCGCGGTGATTGACGCCACGCTCGCTGCCGGAGCGCGGGCGGCATATATCATTAAAGAGCCGATTGTGGCCGCCATTGGCGCGGATGTTCCTATAGGCACGGCCTCCGGACACATGATTATTGACATTGGCGGAGGTACGTCGGAAATCGCGGTACTTTCCTTGGGCGGCATCGTCGCTTCAGACTCGGTACGCATCGGCGGAAATAAATTTGACATAGCGATCGCCGAGCATGTGCGCAAGCGGTACGGCTTGGCCATTGGCGAGCGTACGTCCGAAGATATTAAGATTCAGGTCGGGACGGCTTTGGAGCTTGATGAGCCGCTTTCCATGGAAGTGAAGGGGAGAGACATGGTGACCGGTTTGCCGAAAATGATCACTGTGACATCAGATGATGTGAAAGACGCGATACAGGACGAGCTGGCGGGAATCATCGTCGCGGTGAAGGATGTTTTGCGCCGCACGCCCCCCGAGCTTGCGGCGGACGTGATGGAGAAGGGGATGATTCTCTCCGGCGGGAGCGCGCAGCTCCGGAATCTGGACCGCCTGCTTGCGGAAGCGACTGGCGTGCCTGCGTATGTCGCCGACGATCCGCAAATGTGCGTCGTGAAGGGCACGGGACTCGCGCTGGAAAATCTTGAAGCGTATAAGCGGTCGGTGCTGGCGACGAAATAAGAGTTAAGAGGAGATTGTAGAAAAACGTTTTATTCCCTGCGCATCCCTTCGACAAGCTCAGGGAATAACTATTTGTCTACAGTCTCAAAGAGATAAAAAAAGACCCTTGGTTGAGGGTCCGTACTCGGCCTTACAGGTCGGTGGGAAGACGGTCACGCCACCTCTTCACGAGTTGCATGGTC
>ERZ1292645.683-Hain-H14-02um-R2-683-length-11300-cov-4_pt1 | contig 11300 bp, 15 predicted proteins | sample MGYA00564401_ERZ1292645 | MGnify/ENA primary metagenome ERZ1292645 (study PRJEB36523, sample SAMEA6512644) | groundwater metagenome | collected 2019-01-09 | study: AquaDiva: Metagenomics assemblies of 32 groundwater samples | reverse complement strand
GTGGACCGGCTATCAACCCCGGCTGAGTTGATCCTGAATACTACTATGGGCACCGGCAGTCCCAAGATCGTTAGCACGACCTCAACAGATAACTTCGTCCAGCCTTCGCTGACAACCACGGTCCCGGGCTTCAAGCCCCTCCCGATTGAGACGTTCGACACGGCCACGACCTTGACCCTAGAGGCCACCTGGCCCCATGCCACCGATACCAGCGTTGGGTTCATTATCGCCTCAGCCCCGATCTACCTGGAAGACCACTGGCCCCTTATGGTCGAGTACCTGAAGTACAAGATCAAAGAGCGCCTGGGCATGGAGAAGGGTGCCGAGCAGGCCCTGGGATCATTCACGGCCGGGTCCAAACAGTTCGAGTACGACATCCATAAGCGTGCAGATGAAGCGGTCTTCGTTGAAGATTTTGTCGGTTGACAACTATCTGGAAGTCTTTGACATCTATCGCCTCCCAGACGATCCGTTGGACCGCCTTATAGTCCTCCAGCGTCTAGAGAGTCTTTTTGCGGAACTGAGGTATCAACTTGAGTTGGAAGTGGCGGGACAAGCGTAACGAGCACGGGGCCTACGTCTGTGAGTGGGACACGCCGATCATCGGTGTAGACACCCAGTCTGGGGACTCCCGTCTGCTGGACAAGCACGTCGCGTTCACCCAGAATATGCGGTGCTCGTCCGGTCGGCCAGAGGGCGTCAATGGGTACTCGCTTCTCGACACCACGATGGACGCTACCGATGACGCCTTCCCGGCTGGATTTGGTCAGTATATTAGCGGCTCAACTGAGACCTATGTCATTGTCCAGGCAAATGGAGATGCACGGACCTGGAATGCCGGTACTAATGCCTTCACCTTCCAGCACGGGGGAATGACGGTCTCTAATCACTGGAACTTCGTTAACTACTCTGGTTACCTAATCGGGGCCAATGTCGCTGGTAACTGGAAGTGGAACGGGTCCAACTGGCTTCCTCTAGGCGCTCGTACTATCACGGACTGCGAGTCTGACTTCGATGGGCAGTTCTCGGGTGAGACCGCTGAAGCGTCGGTTATCCGTGAGGGGGCACAGAGCTATCTCATTGAATCTGCGGCTGCCACGGCCACGTTGACCTTCACCCCTACGACCAATCTGAACCTCTCGACGGCCCTGTTAGGCGCACCGTCGTATACTGAGGCCAATGCCTCGATTGGGTTCTTCTTCCGGGTGAGCAATACAACGGCTATTGACTCAGCCGTTAGTAACTTTGAGATTGCGACATTATCAGGTACACACGAGTTGCAGATTGCGCTGTCCGCCTGGATCGACAAGGCCACCAACGCAGCAGTCGTCATTGCGGCTAATACCTGGTATCAGATCGAGATACCCTTGTCCTCGATGACAGAGACCGGCACCTTCAACCTGGCTGACATAGATACCCTGATCTGGCGATTCGATGACTCAGGCACCAGGTATAATGCGTATATAGATAACGTATATATTATCTATAATGTATCTACTGGACAGATGCCGGGTATGGCGACGATGGCCGTTTGGAACGATGTGCTATTCGGGTCGGGGGCAACCGCAACCATCCCCTCGACCCAGGACCCCTCGGACGTTCACTTCGCAGATGTGGGCTCCCCCGACGAGTACGACAGCACCGCCTTCATCTCCGTCAACCCAGATGCGGGCGGGGGGGTTCGCTGTCTCAAACGGTTCTTCAACCAGGTCTTCATCGGCAAGACGAATACCATCCACTCCCTCGGGGGCACGACCGCAGGCACGACCTACCCCAACTTCAACTTTGAAATCCTCGATGTAACTGCCGAGCACGGCTGCGATGGTCACCGTAGCGTGGTCGAGATGAATAAGAAACTCTGGTTCCCCTGGAAGGGGCTGTATTACTCATACGATGGTACAGGCACCCAGGAAGTCGGTTGGCGTATTCAACCGGACTTAGTAGACCATGCGGCGTCCCTATTGACCCAGAAGTCCTCAGCCGTCCTGTTAAAAGAGCAGGAAATCTGGCATGCCTGGCCCGGGTCTGGGGACACGAATAACACCCGGCTGTTTCGCATGAACCCGGGTGGGCAGAGCAACCCCCCAGGCTTCTACGGCCCCGAGGATGAAAGCAGTGCGGGTTCGGGCATAGGCATGGCCCTGAACCTGAACCTAATTGTCGCAGTCGTCGAGTCTGGCATAGAGAAGCTAGTCGGGGTCGATGAGGCCGGGGACATCATGTGGCTGGACGACAGTGCAGCTACCGACTTCGACGGGACTGCTATCGTCCGCCTGGTCCGCTTCCCCTGGTTCGCCTTTAGTGGCCAGCACATGATGTACTGGCACAGCATCTATGTCCCGTTCGACACCGGGTCTGGCAACCTGTCCATTCGCTACCGGCTGGCGGACCACCCCCGGGCCTTTGACGCAGCGTCCTTCGTGGAAGCTGCTGCCGAGGCCACGGGTAGCGAGGCCAACCTGGGATGGGCCTTCGTTGGTAATATCTCCCGGTGGATACAGGTCGAGCTACGGACCTCTGCTGTCCAGTTCTCCAGTCAGTTCCCGATCCTTATGGAAGCCTTTAAGGTTGGATACCAAGCGTAATGACACTTATTGTCCCCCGCATCACCGACTTCAACGACCCCCGCCAGAAGTTCCTGATGCAGCTGTTTATGAAGGAGATGCTGGACATGGCGTTCCGGCTGTCCTTCAAGGCCAAGGACGGGACCATTGGGGGCGGGAAGCGCCCGTACAATCTGGATGCGGTCTGGGTCGCCTATGTGTCCAACGGCACAGCTAACACTGAGGATACCGTGGCGCACAACTTGGGCCGGGCGCCTGTTGGGTTCTGGGTGGGTCTGCCTGACAAATCGGCTGTCGTCTACGCAGGCGGGACCGCGCACACGTCCACAAATATCTTCCTGAAGGCCTCGGCTGCGACTGTCACTGTCAACCTTCTGGTGTTCTAATGGACTTCGCCTCGGGAACATATACGGGGGATGGCAGCACGCCCCGGTCATTTAGTGGCCTCGGGTTTGCCCCCGCAGTCGTCGGAATCTTCCGAACCGATGCGACCTACCTGACGGTCTGGAAGACCCTCAGCATGAGCAGCACGGACAGCTTCGTGTGGTTCGACCAGGTCGCTTCTAGTGCTCAGATGATACGCTCGTTGGACTCGGATGGATTTACGGTCGGTAGTGGTGCTTATGTCAATGCAAACGCAGCAACCTATCAGTGGTGGGCGCTGTCTGCCGATGCCGATGCCCTGGCGACAGGCTCATATGCTGGCAGTGGCGCTGACGACCGAGACATTCCCGTTGCTATCGCGCCTGACATCGTCCTCGTCCAGGAGACTCCGAATGACGGGTTGAATGTAAACTACTGTCATATGTGGATTACTAGCGTAGGCGGGGACAGTTCAGCTAATATCGAGCCAAATACTGCCGCAGGGACCGATCACGTTCAAGGCGCCGGGGCTAGCGGTTTCCAGGTCGGCCTCGGCCTTAATCAGGCCACAAAGACCTACTACTGGGTGGCCCTCAAGCGTAAGGATGATAATATCATCGAGGGTACATACACGGGTGACGGAACCGATGACCGAAACATCACGTTCGTTGGTGACTCCTTCCAGCCTGAAATGGTCCTCGTCAAAGGCGCAGTCGGTGGAGCCTTCAACCTAGCATCCTGCCGCACCACCGCGCATATTGGCGACAGTGCCATGACCTTCCAGAACGGCAATGCGGCCAACGTCATCCAGGCCTTTAATGCTAGCGGTTTCCAGGTCGGGAGCAGCACAGCTATCAATGCGAACGGACCGACCTACTGGTACGCGGCGTGGGGACCGGGAACGTCTACAGTCTCAGCAGCAGCGGGCATACCATCGGCAGCCCCATCGCCCTTCGAGTTCCCCGACACCCCCTACGCCTGGTACAAGATGGGCCTCGACATGCTACAGACCTACAAGAGCGCAAAGTTACGCTGATGCCGTCCAACTTTGACGCACGCCTATTGGAAAACATTACCGTCGGTACAGCCGAGACGACGGTCCCGCATAACCTGGGGCGCACCCCACTCGATGGCTGGATTATTACCCGCAATACTAGCGGTAACGTCTTTCGGGGCGCAACCGCTTGGACTTCCACGAATATCTACTTGCAGGCCTCGGCCTCGGTAACTGTAACACTTTTAATCTTCTAGGAGTAAGACAGATGGGTTATACTGGTACAACTTATGACCAGGTATGGGGCAGCCCGAGCTACTCACTGAGCAGCGGCGGTGGCGGCACCCGTACTATTTCGGGCGGTGGTGGCTCCGGGGGCCAACGGTTTGACTCCGGGAGCGGGGGTTTTGATGTCCGTCAAGGCACCAGTTTTGCCGACTGGATGAGGGCAGGCAGGCAAGGTCCTGGTACGGCAGGTTACTCTGCTAGTGGTGGCGGGCTGATCGGTAGTATGCCTAGTGGCGCCCAGGCAGGTGTCCAAGGCGGCGTGGCTACCCGTACATCACAAACATCTAATCAGTATTCAGCCCCGTGGGTGCAGTCTGCCCCTGGCCCGCACTACCAAGACCTGATTGCCCGGTATCAGGATATGATGGGTGGCGGCGGTGCGGCAGGTATCCAATCTGAGCAGGACAGGGAACTCTCGAAGAATCTAGAGATGATCCGTAATACACAGGCCGCTCGTGGCTTAGGCGGCAGGTCTGGTGTAGGTGTGGCTGCGGCGTCACAATATCTTGGTGAAGCCGGTCCCAGGAATGCCGCACAGCGGGCCTATTATTCCAAAGGCCTGATCGGCGATTACGCTGGTGCTGTCGGTATGGGTCGGACGCAGTATGGGCCTCCGATGCAGACAGGGTCGTCCAACGTCCAACAGTATCCCTGGGAGCCAAGCGGCGGTAGTAAGAGCGGACAGCCAGAGTTCGCCTATCAAGAGTCCCGGCCTGGCTACCAGTATTCGTTCAGCTATTAGGTGAATCCAATGCCATACTACGACACAGACTTTGACAAAGACATAGAGACAGCCCTGCGCATGCAGTCGGGCTTCAAAGGCCCGATTGTGCCCGAGGCGCCCGGTGAGCCCGTGGCAGAGTACCGCAACGATCCCGGGTACGCGCAGCGCCAGGCAGCCCTCGCGGCCCCTGGGCAGCGTCAGCGCGGCATCAGTGTGGACATGGACGAAGTGGACCGCTATCTGTTTGGCCAACGGGTCAAGCAGATGGAAGGTGGATGGGGTGGTCGAGAGGCTGCGGTGGACTATGCCCTGCAAGCCTGGCAAGGAGATATTGACCGCAGTATGGCCGAGACCGACCGACGGTTCCAGGAAGACAAAGCCCGTCGTGAGCTAGAGACCAACCTTGGTTTGAAGCAGGCACAGACCGAGAAATTGCGGGCTGAGGCCGAAGAGGCCCGTGGCAAAATCGGCATGCCCAAGACGCCAACCGATGTCGTCATTAAGGCGGCTGGAGAGCGGCGCGTGAAACGTGGTGAGACCGGCCCCCCGACCGGCGAGGACATGCTAGAAGTCCAGTCCGAGCAGGCTGGCGACGTGGCTCAGAAGAAGAGTCGCGTTCCCACCGCTGGCATCCGTGAGAAAGCAGGCGCTCTAAAGGCCACAATGCAAGGTATTACAAAACTCCGGGCGGAACACGATCCGATCTTTACTGGGCAGGAAGCCCCTGTGGGTAAACTCGCTAAGTATTTCGGGGCGGAAAACCCCGCGTTCCAGCGATTCCGTGCCCGGGCTCAGGCGATCTATGCTCCGGCCCGTAAAGAGCTAATCGGTGCGGCACAAACACCGCAAGAAGCTGAAAATATCAATCGAGTCCTGCCCCCAGACATCACGAGTCTGTCTGATATTGAGGCCGTTGCCGCGATGGAAATACTGATGGACCAGACCCAGATGACGCTATCCAACCTGGAAGGCCAGTTCCGCCTAGAGGCGGTGCAAGGCACGAAGCCCACTACCCGCGAGAAGTGGGGCCGCGATGCACAAGGCAGGCTGGTGAGACAATGAGAGAGTTAGAGTTTGAAGGCGCAGTCCACGAGTTTCCTGACGACGCCTCCGACGATGAAATCCGGTCTGCGCTTGGGGGTGACCAGACGGCCCCTGCTGCCCCTCGTGAGAAAGGCTACGGGGAGCGTGTGCTTGATCGGTATGGCGCTATTCCGGGCCGGATTGCTTCGGGTGTGTATGAGGCCGTCAAGCCCAGCGGGTCTGTTGGCGGTCACCTGATGGGCGGTCTGGAAGTGCTTGGCGCGGTGTTTGAGCCCGTCCTTGCACCGTTCGGTGAGGCCGGTCGTTCTCTTGGATACGAAGCAGCAGAGAGCTTCCTTCGGACGGGTATCGCCCCGGGCGCGGAGGGGTTTGCCCCCGAGCCCGTGGACGTATCTAACGTCACGCCGGAAGAGGCCGCACAGGTCCGTGAGGGCACAGGTGGGGCCTACGCAATGGGCGCGGAAGCTGCGGCTGGCTTTGGTCGGCCTGTGGCTAACGTCGCAGCCAAGCTAGGGATTCGCACGCCGTCACTTGCAAGTAAGATCACACCTATCGGCCAAAAGGCCCTTGGTATGATGGGGCCTGAGCAGGTGTCCGTCGCAAAGATCACCGAGTCCCCGATGATGGACTTCTGGCACAACGTCGCGTCAAAGTCCTTCTGGGGTAGTGGTAAGATGGCGCAGCATGAGGCTAAGGGCACCAAATGGGTTGAGCAGGCCGCAGGGGACTTCGCTCACGCGATGGGTCAGTCAATCCAAGACCCTCAGATGCGCGGCGAGCTGCTGCGTCACCTGGTCGATGACACCGACGAGGCCATGCGTGCGGCAGGCAGTGCTCAATTCCGGCTGGTCGATGAAATCAATCCTAATCCTATCGTAGACATGCTTCCCGTCGAGCGGCTTGTCGGCGGACTCCGTCGTCAGTTCCCTGAAGGTACTGAGGCCGGTAACCTGCTCAAGACTATCGAGGCCCAGGTCGCGTCGAAGGTCGTACAGCCGCCGGACCCCTTCCAGTCGCTCCGGGCGATAGGCTTCCAGGGAATCCCGCCTGCGCCAGCGCCGTATACCGTACCGTCCGCTAAGAGCTTCCTAGAGTCGAATGACCTGCGCTCCTGGGCGTATAGCTGGAAGCAGCCGGGAATTTCCCCGGTGAACGACCAGGCAGTGCGTGTCGGCAGGATGGTCGGTAAGGCTATTGACGAGACTATTATCAGGGCAGGGCGCACCCTTGACCCGCAGGCCGCAGCGCAGCTACAGCGCGCCCGCGACTTCTGGGGTCAACAGTCCGCGACCTTTAACGTCCCGGCTATCCGCAAAATCCTCATCGAGGGCAAGGTGACGCCCGAGGACGTTGTTACCAACTTCGTGAAGCCCAACGCCCACTCCGAAATCCAGGCGTTCGAGAAGATGCTTGGTGGGTCTGAGTCTGAGGCGTGGGGCGTCGTGCGCCGGTCCTTTGTTGAGGACCTGCTACAGAAGTCCAGCCCGATCAGTCAGGTGGCAGGCCGGGAAGTCCTGGACGGAAAGCTGCTCACCGACAACCTGAAGAGATGGGGTGATACCACCAAGACCGTCCTGGGGTCGAAGCACCAGCGCAACCTGCAAGACCTGGCCGAAGTCCTATTCGTCCACCAGAAGGAAGTGACCGGCGGTGGCGGCATGGCAATCCAGATGAAGCAGTCGGGCGTGATTCTCACCGGTGCTGCATTTCTCGGTGGGGGTACTGGCCCTGGCGCAGTAGCAGCCGGAATGGTCATCCTCGGCCCCCGGGTTCTGGCCCAAATCTTCACCAGTGAGCGGGCGACTCGGGTATTACTGGAAGGGATACGGTTCAAGCCCGGGTCCGCCGGGGCAGTACGGGCCGCAGCGACGCTGTCCAACTTCCTCCAGCCTGGTCAGCGCGAGTCACAAGAAGCAGACATAGAAAAGGTCTTTGGCCCCTACTTCAAAGAGAAGGGTAAGTAATGGAAGCCCTCTGGAAGGCCCTAGAGTTCCTGGTCCAGGCTGCACCACTTGCCACTCTTGCGGCAGTATATGTTATCTACCGCGTGATAATGCAGGTTCGTTTAAACGACTTGGCCCATGTAGACAAAAAATTAGACGGTAACCACGCTGCTGCCCTGGAGAGATTTGATCTCCTGGACAGGCGGATTGACCGTCTTGAGACACGACTGGATAATCTACTAGAGCCCAAATGACCGTCTAATCGCGTGGCACAACCAGACCCACCCTGCCACTACCAGAATGAACTCTAGCACCGTACCACCCCGAGCCCGACAGGTCAGCCTGCCGGGCTTTCTGTTTTACAGGGCCACCGCACATCTATGTAATTCCGCAAGAGGTACGAGATGTAGTGTGGCGATTCTTTGATAAAGTTACGACAGCCCTTACACTTCGTCGGATCATCCTGGCACTCAGCTATATGATTCATCGCCTGTTGTATTTGCATGATCCTGTTCATACCGCTAGCCGCCCTGTCCGCGTAGCCCGGGCGATGATACGCCCTGCCTGTCCCCGGCATTGGCTGCACAGGGGGCTACTGACGATCTTTACCCGGCCCGTCTTACACCTGACCGGCCATATCGAGTCGGTTAGACCCGCCTGGCTAGTACACTGTCCACACGTTCGCTTTCTCATTACTTTCTTGCCTCCGCGATATATAGGGCCAGATAAAACGATAGAGCCACTACCCCTGTCAATACGTTCACGGCGCCCCCCAGGTACACTGTTAGCCAGTAAAGTGTTATAATTACTGAAGCATATAGAGCTGTTCCAATCATTTCTCCCTCGCTTTCGCTCCGAGCCAGTCCACTACCTCTTGTGGTATGGGCGAGTACCCACCCCAATAGGTAGCCTGGTCGACGTTACGGAAGAACCCTACACTGAGGGTACCGACTACGACCCCCCTCCAGTAGAACGGGCTCCCGCTGTAGCCCCGGTAGATTCCCCCAATCCATACTCGTTTAAACGCCTTGTTACCGAGGGATATGTCATCCCCGATTAGGATAGCCGGGGTGTACAGGGTGACCCACAGGGGTCCCATGCCGCTCGTATCGTTTGAGCCGGTGAGCATCCACAGCATCTCTCCAGGCTTCGGCTGCACCGCTGACAGGACCGCCGTTTGTAGCTTGAGGAAAGTGGAGGTCCCCTCTTGGTTCAGTAGTTCGATCACTATCACGTCATCCTTCCAGAACACCGGCGTACCGCCGACGCTCACCTGAGCCTGGGGGTTCTCGACCCGGATGCCAATGGCTCCCTTGACGCAGTGTGTCGCGGTAATGACATATATCGACCGGGAGTCCCCCTGGACCCGGACACCGCTACAACCGTTGACGGTCACCAGGGCGTCGTCAGACGGCGGACGGTTCCAGGCTGCCTCAGTTGGCCGGGCTAGAGCCAGCAGCAGAAGGCCCAGGATTATTTTTCTCATTAGAATCCTCCAGTTGCGAATCATCGAAGTGCGCGTGTTCTTTGCACCACCGGGCCAGGCGCAGAATAGAGCTAGCCGATGCACCCGCCTTGTCAGCGGCTTCTTTGGTCCAGCCCCAGGTGCCTCTCTCTTTGCAGCGATAGTCAGGGTCTCCCCATTTCTGAAACCAGCACTGGTAGTCCATCTTGATTACCTTCGGTACGCCGAGCTTCACTTTTCAGTCTCCAGTTCAGTCTGTAGTAGCGCCAGGGCACGCCAGGCCAGCTTGGCTGAATGCCGTACCCCATCTGAGTCGATCTTGCCACGGTCGATCAGGTGACGTAAGATACTATCTGCATGATCGGTAGACTTCTCTTTTGCCCACCGAAGAGGCTCCCCCGGGTTGTGCTGCTCATTGCCCACGATAGAGACATGGGCTATTTCGAGGATTGCCAAGGGGAAGTAGTCCAGGACCCCCCGGACGACGGGTAGGTTCTTACGGGCCTGGGCATCTGACGGTACGAGATTAGTAGACATCCCCATGCTCCTCTTTCTTGCAATCCTCATACGGAGAGGCCAGACGACGGTACATCTCCTGCTTGACGTTCTCTAGAACCCCAGTGATAGATGCCAAGGTCGCGTAGTTCTGTGGGCTGGCCTTCCACCAAAAGAAAACCAGCCTCGTGATAATATAGTTCATAAGTCCTGGATTATACTCATGTTCGTTAAGGTACAGGAGCAAGTAATCCAGGTTTGGTTTGATAGCGGCGCGGTCAACCTGTTTGATGTAAGGCATTGATTAGCTCCTCCAAGGTATAGCAAACTTCGTCAGCAAAGCGATACATTACGTCCCACCGGTCATCAGGCTCGTCCATCAGGACAAAGCTTGGTTTGTTCTGGCCTGTTAGGTAGCCGAACTCGATATGACCCGACTTACCGCACGGTAGGACTAGTACCCCGGCTGTAGCGGCCTGCAAGTGGGTCCAGTCGAACCGGAAGACATGGAGGGCTGCGTGGCCGGTTAAAGCCTCCTTGTAGGACCGCCCACGGGCCTTCTCATAGTCCCTCCAGGAGTCGTCTGCGATTGGGCCAGCCGCGAACCAGTCATCGAAAACCCCATGACCGGCCTGCCGCAGGGCAACCCCGATTTCAGTGATACGCGGGTTCCGTAGAGAGCCTATAAGGTAGATCACGTGCGGCATAGTACGTTTAAACACTCGTCCCAGGTGTCGAAGTGCCGTTTGGCTAAGTACTGGAATCCATTGTATCGTGGGCCGACTGTCCAGACTTGCAGGTACTTTCCGAGAGCGTATCCCATCTCGACGTGGTAGCCGCCCGAGGTAGAGGGGTTCTTGGTTGAGACCAAGATCAGGCTAGACCGGTCGATAGCGGTTAGATCACGTTTGGCAATCTCTTGCCCCCGGTCGGCCCAGACGCCCTCTGGCTCGGTTGTCGTTAGCCAGTTAGCGGTAATGACATGACCGGCTGCCGCCAATCGGTCTGCATACTTACGTAATTGCTCCCGCGCCCCCCAACTACCTGCAATATAGATATACATATAGTTAGATCACCCTCCAGAGACGAAGAATCCAGTAGGCCACGACTGAGATACACAGATTAGCCAGAACCCATTGAATATACCACATCACTTCTTCCTTCTCCATTGGATGGCAACAATCCCCTTCTTCCAGTTGCGGTTACAGTAGGTCTCGAACCACTTGTCGGCGTTGGCGTAGTCGAACGGTATGTCGTGCCGGTATGCCCTCTCTTCGGCCCACAGCCAGGCCTCGGCTTCCTCCGCGATCTCGTCAATGTGGACGCCCTTGCCACGCAGCTCCAGCCGGTCGTGCTTGAGTCGGTGGTGGCCCAACTCGTGGAGCAGGGCACCCAGCCCTTGACCAACGCTCCAAGTGAT
>ERZ1292645.18-Hain-H14-02um-R2-18-length-88441-cov-11_pt1 | contig 11308 bp, 11 predicted proteins | sample MGYA00564401_ERZ1292645 | MGnify/ENA primary metagenome ERZ1292645 (study PRJEB36523, sample SAMEA6512644) | groundwater metagenome | collected 2019-01-09 | study: AquaDiva: Metagenomics assemblies of 32 groundwater samples | reverse complement strand
ATCCTAAATATTTTGTATTGTCCCACCAACGAATAGCGGTTGTATAGAGCGTATGGTTTCGGCCTGATGTCACACGAGTCGATGACGAACGCAACAAAATTCTAGCTAGTCTTTGATTACTTAACACAGGAAAATACTGGCTATTCCGCAGTGTATGGACGTATAGCGGTCAGCGAAATTTGTACACAAGCCTATTATTTGGAGTCGAAACGGGGCGGCGTCTTCTCAGAACCACAATGTAGCCAATAGCACAAGAGTGTCTACGAATCTAAAGAGATCCACACACAAATCGTGTAGTATATATGCTAGTAGTATTCACCGGCAGGACAGTTGCATAACGCCTGCAATAACGTATGGACATGTAAGATGCCGAGGACCCCGTTAAAATTTCACTCAACAGTTGATTACTCATCGCGGGCTAATACTTAAGGGGCGTGACTTACGTTTACGTACATCGTAGTACACGGTTCCCGAATGATACTTGGTAAAACTAGACCCGCATGTAGATCGAAATTCGCACGCAACTCGTATATATCGACTACCGGGTACGCCGGTGTGCGTAAGAGATATATAACATTCGTTGCTCAGCCGTGTAACCATATGAGATACAGAAGATTGCAGTAGAATTCTATGTAGTGGTTGATTACCGAGCATGGATAGTTTCAGAAGGTATTGAAATACCTCGATTTGCGTCGTAAATTACAGCTCCCGAATGATGCTTGGTAAATCGAGATCCACATGTGGATCTGTTATTAATAGCATTAACTATAGGTACAGGTGTTACATAACGCATACGATGTCCTATCAGCACAGAGGATGCAGAAGACTGTAATAGGATTCTCCCTAGCCGTTGATTGCTAATCATCGAGTCCGCTACCGCATTGCAAAAGGGGGAAAATCGCACGTAGGAAAGTGCTCCACAAGCCTGCCGCTGTGATACCTAATCCTGTAAGACCCACATGTAGAACGCCGATATCTTGGCACTCTACTTAGATCGTCAGACCAAGCTACGTAGCTTCCTGGATTTGATCCACACTTAGAACCAGAAGTCAGATACAGGATGAACATAAGCCGTTGATTGGTCAACATCTTCACACTACGGGCGTAGATCCGCCAAGCAATTCTTCCGCCTCTTCTTTAGCTAGCAGTTCTTGAAACACTTGCTCTGCCTTGTTTTGTCCACAGCCGCAGTTGGCTCCGAACACACCTTGGTATACAAAAATGCGTCCCCCTGTTTGTATTTCTTGTCCACACGTAAAGCACCGTATCAAAGTTTCAGTTGTGGTCCACAAAGAGTTTATTTTCCCTTGTTGTAGAGGAGTAATTCAACAGAAAAGGTTACGGGGGGTATAAAACGGCTTCTGTAACCTCTATATCTGTAAGACTCACAGGTAGATCGTCGATACGCGGGTATATCGCAAAGATTAGGCATCTTAGTTCGGATCATCGCGGGGCCGCCACACAGGGAGTTAGAAGCTTCGTAGAGAAGGCGTGCGAGACGTTGATTAGTCAACATTTGTTGAGGGGTTCCAAAATCAAAACTCCTTCGACAGATAGAATCCGTATTTGTTCCACACTACACGCCAGAGAAATCTTTGGTTGCCCCAGATACACCTTATATTTCGTATTCTAATATTACTTGGATAGAAGGGCATTCCTACGGGTATCCAGGTACGTAATCTTCGTTCCGAGGTACGAATTCTTTTCGAAGTCTTAGAGTGTCCCTCCCAACGAAGAATAAACGGGATGTATCGTATATCCATATCACGATTCCACTAGTTTGATTCTAGCTGCCTTTCTTCGATCCCAAGCCAAACGCTTGGCTGCTTCTCGTTGGGCGAACTCCCGCACAATTTGTGCGGGAGTTCTGCGGTTACGACCGAATCTATTCAACGAGCTTTTGTGCATAACTCCTCCGTAGCATGAATACGTCCTATAGTTTCTCCGGGTCTTTGTCACAGCTTGTCACAGCTTTATCCCTGATATGTTTGGGTAATTCCTCGAACGCTTGATCGTAGATACCCCAAACGCTGTCCTCAAACATTTCTTGCATACAGGCAAGCTTTGTTTCCAAGGAATAGGGACCAGGCAAAACCTTCATGCCTCTTCTTCTTTGTGACGTGCGCAGTCGATTTTCGCGCGCCTAAGATTGCCTTCCCAAAATACGCGCATGTTATTCAGATCTAGTTCACGTCTAGATCCTTCTTTGGGTTGCTCGACCCAGAGGAGGGTATCAAACGCCCGTATCCAGTGTTCTGCCTCTTCCACTCGCGACATGTCTTCGAGTAGTAGATGCTCGAACATGAGGGAGTCGTGTTCCTGTTTATTCGCCAAAGCTTCCAGAAGTTCCGGTTTGAATCCTATCTTCGGCATTTTCGTATCCTCCGTTTGCGAACCCTGCCGGTATTGGGCTCGCGGGTTTGGGTTGTTATTACCGGCTATTTTCGTATCGGTGTGCAGACGCGCATACACCGCTAGTGTACGAATACATTGAATTAACCTTGAATCCGACTTTATACTTTTTGTCCTTGCCTCTTGGATAAGTGAACAAGATTATAGGATGCTTACGTGTGCTTATCGTAGACACAGCTCCCACGAGCCAACGGTCCACAATACTGGTATATATCCACCCAAGCATAATTGTACTCATCGGCAGAGAGATGACGTGAAAGACCTGTTGCTAGTAAACGAATATTGTGGGTGAACGTTCGTTATAGTTCTCCGAACTCTGTTATCACAACCGTTTATTAGAGTAGCTCTCGAAACAAAACCACGAGGTGATTTTACAGTGCTAACTGCTTCCGCCGCCCAACGCCCAAAACCGTTAAACAAGCGTTCTTTTGGATAACTAGTTATTCGGCTAGCAAAAGCTTGATTCATGTTTGAAGCTACTTTTGTGGTGAATATACTAGGGCACTACAACTTGGTTAATGCAGGACCCCACAACTCAATGAGCGCCAATTGTTTTTCTACGTGTGCCTTTTCCCCATCATCGAAACCAAAAAGATGCGCAGCTTCGTGGGCAATAGTTACCAAGTTGGTCAGGATAGTCTCCTTATTCGTGCTACGTAACGCGTTCTTTTGTAGCCAAGCAACGTTATCCTTCGCAAGCCCACATATAACTAGTTCTTTTTCGACTCCGTTATAGGTTGTCCAGTACTTTAGCTGCCCCACACGTATACTATTGAGAGGCAATCCTGCTGCGTAAGATAAAGCATTCAGAATAGGTTGCAAAGAATTGGAAGCTGCGGGGATTACCTCAGTTCGGATCGTAAGCTTTTTATCGAGTTCCTTCGTAGCTTCCAAGCCGAGTTCGCTTAACAACGCATCTTCTACCGAGTTTCGAGATACTACAACAGGCACATGGAAGTGCTGTGCTCTATCAAGCGCGTCTCTGGTTCCATCGTGGGGGTGATACATTGTTCCGGCAACCAACTGTTCTTTAAATATATTACGGGTACCTACAACGTTGAACTCGACGAATACGTGTTCCGAAAGCAGGGCGGCGTGATCGCAATACAAAATAGCAGTCGAAAACCTGTCGATTTCATCGGGTTTGTTTTGCTTCCACATAGCCAAATACACGGCCTTTATTCGGTTACGCAGATTCGCGATTGCGCGTGATTTCTCGATATCGCACAACCAAGCCGTGCGATCCGGGCAACGGGGATGTGCCTTTTTGAATTCTACGCGGCCTTGTGCGTGGTGCATAAGCTCTTCGACAAACCTTCGTTTGTGGAACGTCTTAACGTACCCGTATATTTCAGGCTCAATCCATCCTTCGATCTCATCGTCTTCGAAAACAATAGCGTCTTGTTGTAAGAAAGAAACTGGGCTGTGTTCTTCCCCGTTTATCCAAAGAGTGAAATCTACGTATTTACACTCTTTTTCGAACTCCTGAGCTATATCTTCTGGAGATAACTCGGGTTGTAACAGAATCACTTCGAATCCCGGAACAAAACTCATTCCCTGACGTATATCCAACACGTCCAAAGATTCACGCTCGAAAATATCCTGGAGGTTCATCTTACCGCTCCACGTTGCCGATCGGACGTGTACTTCTTTAGCCGCCGTAAGGAGTGAATAGAATCCTGTGCCGAAAGGATTCTCACTCTCCAATCCCCTCCAACTCGAAGACGCAATAACAAACAGGTTGTCCGGATTTGAGCATCCTTTTCCGTCGTCTTTGATGGTTACGTGGCTCTTAGCGAGATGTACCCAAAGATTTTTGGCTCTACTCCTCTGAGCATTCTGTACCATCTCGCTTATCCACCGATTAGTAGATGCGAATTGAGACTTCATATTCTTGAGATGAGATAGCAGGTCAATGGTTATTTCCATTCGCTGTCCTTTTAGGAGGGGTTTGTGTTTCTGTGTATATTTTGAATCTGGTAGCAGAGGTGGGATTCGAACCCACGATCTTCGACGTATAGAACCGACGACTTTCGCAATCTTTTGTCTTTTTCACGGGAACATTTGCATATACGTAAAACAATATCCCCGAGATCTTGTGAAGTATCTCATTCGTGTCGCGAATATCGCGTATTTAACATACCTACTCCCGCATTCTTTGCCTATTTGATTTACACTCGAATGACCCTCGCCTAGATGCCTGAGCGCTAAACGGTACGTTGCACGATAAGCCGCATCGACGTGGTATCTGGCTATGAACAGCTTAGGCAAAAGCACTAAACCCCGATTCTTTTAACTCGTTTATGGCTATGTCGTCCCAGTACTTTAATGCCTCAGATGATTTTACGTCGAAGGCGTATTTCGTTTCCACTTCATCATTCGTATCGTAAAAGCACACCACCTCTACACAGTTCCCAAAATCGTGTGCAAACGTTCTTATTCCAAGGTTGGCGTTATTCGGGGGATGCCCCATAACTCGGGTAATCTGATTTATAAATACACGGCATTCCGCTCGACTTCCTTTGTAGTAGTCGTCTCCAAGGCTTGTGCAACTAACGCCATTTGGAAAAGACCCGATAGTTATGTAATCTCTCATTTTTCTCTGTTTTGAGTGGTAGGCAGGGCAGGATTTGAACCTGCGATCCCCGGCTTATAAGGCCGATGTTCTAACCAACTGAACTACCTGCCTGGATTGCTGTGTGTCACGCTTAATACGCAGATCGCAGTTCTCCCGGCGAATTTGTGAAACCCGAGTTGCATTGGTAGTCGGACTGTTGACCGAGTAGTGTGTCCGCGGCTGTCTTTAAGTCTGGTCCTGCGGCACTTGCCAACTGAAAGGCGGTACTTACAGGCACTGCGTTCAAGCGAGGGTGTGTTACTACGATAACGTCTATCCACGTCGTATACGCCTACAAACATCAACAAGTTGTTGGGCCCTTTGGGTGTGTAGCTAAGGAAGCGCATTCTAGTACATCTTTGTCTTGTAGATTATATTCGTGGAAATACTAGTCACGCTCGTTTTGCTAAAAACTCGCAAGCCTTGCCGTATAACGGATCGACTCCCCCGATATGGACCAATAATACCGCTAAACGGTAGCCCATAATTAGGATATTTGCTTCCCGCGCACCTACTATGGTCGAAGAAGACCTCCCCACCAACGTAAAATTTATCTGCGTCATATACACCCGTAAACCCAGGCAAGTTGTTTGGACCTACGCGTACGTGGTTTAACAAAGTCATCCTATCTCGTTTTCGATCTGTAAATCGTGTTTTCGTTGCTGCGTGTTATAAAGGTTTTGCTGCGAGCGCCTGATTTGCATCGTAGCACGGATCGGATTGTACAGTTGCCGTAAGGGTAGCGCATGCCCGTTATTCTTGCGTTATTTGTTGTACTACTTAACACTCGCCCGTGCGTAGGAAGTAATACTCCCGCGCACCTACTGTGAGAGTAAGTAATATCGACTAAACCAAATTTATCGGCGTCATACACCCCCGAGAACAGCCGCAAGCTGTTTGGTCCTAGGAATTTGTCTATCCCCATACAACACTTTCCCAGCCTTTTTTGGTTGTGAAATAAGCCATTCGAATTCCGAAATGTGCCAACAGTTTTGCACATGCCTTGCAGGGTTTCGCAAGTACGGGTTGACCCGACTTGCGAGACATACCCGCGACATATACGCTCGAACCCCTTAGACGCTTGCGGTTAGCTCTTCGCACAGCCTGTACTTCGGCATGCCCCGATAGCCATCCTGTTCCCTGATTGTACGTGTTCCACCCCCATGAAACACAGCGGCCTTGTGGATCAACCAGAACCGCGCCTATTTGAAAGACATAGTGATCGGATCGCCGCAAGATAGTCGCGGCCATTGTCTTAGGTGGGTCTTTCTGCATAACCTTTCACCGTAGATCGTATCTTCCAACTGGCCGTTGAACGAGTCCCTTTTAGTGTAATGTGTATCCGTAAATACGAAGCTACGCCTATTACCAACCGCCCTGTAGACAAATATGTAGTAATACCGGACAGAAACTTATCTGGAGAACCGCAACCACTTTGTGCCCTACTACTTTTGTTACCTTGATCCCGGTCGAATCTTGCAATGCGCATTAGGTACAAGTTCATTATCGTAATGCTAGCTATTTAAACCCAGCCAGTCTTGCGACGAACTCTTAGTAAAGGTTCAAAAGCGCGCAATCTGATTACCTACCTTACCGCTGACTATCGAATACTTCGGGTCCAGGTACGTGGAGCCGTAACACGTTGTCCCGTTGAAGAACAAACGCATACGACCATTCAACCAAATTAGAGTAACACAGGATGTAAACCTTGGTGGAATTCCGCAGACACTGTACTTCATACCCGCAGTGTATGTGCGCTCGCGGTAGAGTACACAAGATATTATGTGCAGATTCATGCTGGTTCCAACTTGGTGCGTGAGGCGAGATTCGAACTCGCACGCCACGAAGGGCAGAGGATTTTGAATCCTCTCGGTCTACCAGTTCCACCACTCACGCTAGATTCGGTACGCCCATACGTTAGTTATTATACATCCGCCGGAGTATTCACCAGCGGTCAGCTTCGGCTAGGTCTTCTCCTGAGCTTCCAGCACAAGACGCACTCGACCCAATGCTGCGTTCCAGGCGGCGGTCCTGGCGGCGGTCCAGGCGTCGGTCCAGGCGGCGGCCCCGACGGCCCTGGCGACGGCCCCGGCGGTGGCGCGCAAGGCGATGGCCCCGGCGGCGTCCTCGGCGGCGTCCATGGCGGCGTCCAAGGCGGCGTCCTCGGCGGCCCAGGTGGCGTCCAAGGCGGCGTCCACGGCGGCGGCCCAGGCGGCGTCCTCGGCGGCGTCCTTGACGACGGCCTCGGCGGCGTCCTCGGCGGCGTCCAAGGCGGCGGCCCCGGCAGCCCCGGCGACGTTCCCGGCGATGTCCCCGGCGTTCCAGTCGGCGTCCCAGGCGGCGTTCCAGACGGCGTCCCGAGCGGCGATAAGCTCTTCCTTTGTAGCTTTTCCATCCGCAAACGCCCGCGCCGTACGGATAGCCTCGCGGGATCGTGGGTCCACAGCGCGACCTGAAGTTTCCTCACGATCCAATACTAGATCGGCCTCACGACACGCTATCAGCCGCAGCTCGCGAGGCGGGATGATGTCCTCGTGCAGTAATAGCCAGAGAATATCCCGCGGCTCGATGTTAAGCGCCGCGACCTCCAATGGCGTTAGAACCTCTCGCTTATCGAAGCACGCCTCAATCCGCTTGAGGGTCCAGGAACTGCACGGCTTTCGCGATAGGACGTAATTAACGGTGATGTGTTTCATTTCGACTCTTCTTCTTGTACCATGGCGGAGAATCCGTTGGCTACTTGTTCGGCACATCCGCAGGCCGCGCCGTAACAAGCCTTACCCTTGGGGTAATAGAATACTCTATCCTTCGCAACGAATGTTTTGCTGCATTTGCGGCACTTCCCCTCGTACTTGGCGTTGATCCAACGCGGATCAGATGTGCTGCCTCCGTAGCTTTTCACGTTCGCATCTCCCTTTGTTTGCTGTTTTGTGGTCATAACTACCTATTCCACAGACCCTTTTTACGTCCAGGAAGCCCTAGGACGCACGAAATATGCACAGGTAGTCCCGGAATACGGCCAGTCTTGTTTAAACGCGCCCTTGGGCTTCCTACGCAGTTTCCGCACCAAATCAAAGCGCACTTCGAAGGCCCTCGATCAAAACAACACGCAGCAAACGGGTATGCCGCTTTATAATCCACGAATTGCTCTGACGGAGGGCCTTCGAAGGGCGCTGTAATCCTCGCCGTTGGTCCGACTTACTTCCTTCGCCCGCGGCGCATCTTTTCGCGGGCTCGTTCCTGTTTCCGAATAACCAGATCTCGCTCTCTAGCAGAATCCCAAACGCTGTTATCTCGGATGGCCCCCAACTGCGCCATTCGTGCCTTTTTTGTTGCGTAGGCGGTCCACGCCGCGTCTCTGGCTTCCTGCGTCGTATACACGGCATTGGGATCCCAAGGTTGGATCGTGTTCCACGCCGCATGTAGAAGCTTTTCGAACGTTTTGGCGTCCGTTTTTGCTTCCACGGTTGGAATTGTGTGTAATTGTCCCGGCTTACCTCCAATTTTCGCTGAGAGGTACGTACCTTCTCCGATCTTCATCCCGTCGAATTCCTTACGGTTTTCGGGAATTTTGACGAGTGTATATCTCTGTTTGATTTCCATACTCTTTCTCCATTGGGTTCTTCTAACGTAGATCGCCATCGCCGCCCCCTCGCGAAAGGGGGCGGCGGGGGGATCTACTCCTCATTGGTTTCCACCGGACGGCCTACTTGATGACCGTTCCACCGGCGTGGGCCTCGGCCGTTCCGCCATCGCGGGCCACGGCCCGGCCGCCCTTGCGGGCCACGGCCCGGCCGCCCTTGTATGCCACGGCCTGGCCGCCCTCGTATGCCACGGCCGTTCCGCCATTGCGGGCCACGGCCTGGCCACCCCTGTATGCCGCAGCCCGGCCGCCCTCGTATGCCATGGCCGTTCCGCTATCGCGGGCCCCGGCCGATCCGCCATCGCGGGCCACGGCCTGGCCGCCCTCGTATGCCACGGCCGTTCCGTTATCGCGGGCCATGGCCTTCCCGCCCTTGTGGGCCACGGCCACGCCGCCCCTGTGGGCCATGGCCCGGCCGCCCTCGTGGGCCACAGCCAGGCCGCCCTCGATGGCCACGGCCAGACCGCCCTCTCGGGCCGCGGCCATCCGACCGTTCTCGGATATCTCCCCCGCCCCTTCCAGGGTTACGAAACTTGTTTGCGGCATCTTATCTCTTTCTGCGGCTCCTTCGGCCGCGTAGACTCCTTGGAGTCCCCCATGACTTACGGGGTTTTATATTCGGGTCGCGATGTACTGGCCCGCCGGACAGGAATCGAACCTGTCTCTTGCCACTCCCCCCGAATGGTCGGGAACTCGGCGGTAAAGGCGGCCCCAAGGGCGTAGGTTGTCCTTGGGGCCGCGACATTGATAGTGCCGTCTACTATTACCCGCTCCTACTGCGGATGAAAGACCCAACCCCCCGTCGGGGGAAGGGAATTACTCGGCTCGGTATTTCTCCGTTTTGGTTATAACGCCAGGTGATCCCTATCACAGATCACCCTCACTGGGAACTTGTCCCAGCCTATTTCGTAGCCTCGTCGTTTTCGAGCGAGGCTATAGATGCGTAACTTCTTTGGCGCTCCCCCAGGGATTCGAACCCTAGATTTTCCCCCGCAACACATGCAGGCGGGAGCAGGTACCAGCTTGTGACCCCAAGCTGGCGAGGGGGTTTCTACAGGGTGGCCCACACCGCCCTTGACGCCACCTCGGACCTAGTAACTCGGTCCTTGGTGTAATCTTCAACAAGTTTAATTATCGAGTCATGGTCGTCGTTTCTAATGGCTGCCTTGACTTTCATCAAGGCAGTCTCCAGGTATGGAAGCTCCTGGATGGACCAGGGGTCCCCAGCCGCAGCCATACGGCGGACCTGCTTCTCCGAACAGATCATCTCGTTGACGGCCTGTCCAGACACTCGTCGGACTGTCAGATTGGCATGTGCAGTTACTCTCTCTGCCGGACCAGCCGGCGAATTCTGACCCCGGGCGTATTCGCCCGATAAACGTGACCGCCGAGGAGGGGGTGCGGTGTTGTGGGCGCACAGATTCCCCTCCTCGACGGTCCGAGTGGTGCCGGCTCTACCATCCCGGGCCGGCTAGGGATTCATACGCTGGTCGCCTTGTTCATGGGGATAGGCGACGATCCCTTATAGGCCCCTATCCGGGGCTTGGATAAGTGACTTATATACCGCGACTATGCGGTTGCGTTTTTGTAGGGGTTATGCCACCCTTTTAGGGCCCCTTATAGGGGCAGTATTAGATGGTCGGGTTATGGTACCCAACTATCTCGGTTTTTTTATAGACCTTCAAAGATAGGTGGTAGAACCACCTTGGGCCGGTTGTCAACGGCCCGGGTCTGAAAATCTTCGATAACAGCCAACATACGCTTAGCGTAGTTGGCTATCAAACGCTCCTTTAGAGCGTCCTCATAGATCGCTTTTACCCGATCTATGGTGTTGTACGCTCCGGGAGCGTACAAAAAATCACCGTGTTTTTTCTTCATAACACGATATATCGTCAGGAAACCCGGCGCAATAAAACCTGGCGCAAGGAAAATTTGCGCTAATCCGTTTTCCGAATGGTCATAGACCGTCCATGCCCACGGTCCGGGCAACGGACCCTCTCGGCTACTTCCGTCCGTCCGGCGGAAATACGCAACCGATCGAACTTACGGACCGTTGCGTACAGCGCATCGCGCTGAGCGGGGTTGCTGACCTGAATATGTAGCGTATCGGTCAGTGGGTCCTCGATGAGCGACCCGCAACTCCCATCCTCCCATGGGACCGCGACTGCGACTGCGCAGTCGGAAGGCCACTGAAGCCTCATGGTTATGTTATCCTGCTCGACTCGCAGGGCAAAATCCGTCCCCTCCAGCGCGCGATAGCGGGCATCAGCAAATGCCCGCCGAATCGCGTACCAAAAAGCCTTTTTCACGCCCGAGGGCGTTTTTGGTTTCCAGGACAGAAGATACGCCCCATTCGTGGGGCGTATGCGGGCCTTAGCCATACTGGCGCGTCCAGATTGGTTGGGATTCGTATGCATGTTAGGTGTCCAGGAAATAGGGACGGATACGGCTATCCGTATCCGTCCCTGATTCCCTAACTTACGCCAGAAGCTTCACTTCCTCGTCGATCCGCAACTGGAGGCCATCGGGAAGCCGCTGCTTTCCCCGTACGTCCCCTGTGATGTTTCGCATCTCACGCGTAGTGATGAACGAGAACACGGACCGGAGCGCGTCCCGATTGGATTGCCCAAGAATAT
>ERZ1292645.682-Hain-H14-02um-R2-682-length-11322-cov-5_pt1 | contig 11322 bp, 9 predicted proteins | sample MGYA00564401_ERZ1292645 | MGnify/ENA primary metagenome ERZ1292645 (study PRJEB36523, sample SAMEA6512644) | groundwater metagenome | collected 2019-01-09 | study: AquaDiva: Metagenomics assemblies of 32 groundwater samples | reverse complement strand
ATGGGATAGCCGTAAAGACCTCTGGTGGCATGACCTTATAGATAGTCAGTCAACTTTATGCGAGACCGAAAGGATGGAGGCGGAAGATACTGCACTCGTCCTATATTCTTCTGGAACTACAGGAAAACCCAAGGGAACTGTGCACACTCATGCTGGTTGTCTTGCCCAGATGTCTAAAGAGGTTGGATATTATTGTGACCTTAGAAATGAAGATATTTTCTTCTGGCTGACTGATATTGGCTGGATGATGGGTCCATGGGAGATGATAGGTGTCCAGCATTTTGGTGGGACATATATGATATTTGAAGGGGTGCCAGATTATCCTAAACCAGACCGGTTATGGGATATAGTAGAACGCCATGGCGTGACCATCCTGGGACTATCACCTACTGTTGTAAGGTCGTTGATGAGGCATGGCGAAGAATGGGTCAAGAAGCACGATATAAGTCGGCTTAGATTATTAGGTTCTACAGGTGAGGTATGGGACACTGAATCCTACTTATGGTACTTTGAGAAAGTTGGCGGGAAAAGGTGTCCTATTATCAATATCTCAGGAGGGACAGAGATAGTGGGGTGTTTTCTCTCTCCTTTGCCGATTATACCTCTAAAACCATGCACATTGGGAGGTCCGGGTCTTGGTATGGATGTAGATGTATTTGATGAAGATGGAAAACCTGTCATGGGAGATATTGGGTACCTGGTTTGTAAGAAACCAGCCCCATCTATGACAAAAGGTTTTCTTAATGACCCTGACAGATATCTTAAGACCTATTTTTCCAAATGGCATGGAGTCTGGTTCCATGGTGACTGGGCAAGGATAGATGATGATGGATACTGGTTTTTGCACGGTAGGACAGATGATACTATTAAGATTGGTGGAAAGAGAATTGGGCCTGCTGAAATAGAGACAGCCCTACTTGGTCAGAAATCCGTATCTGAGGCAGCGGTTATCGGGGTTCCACATGAAATCAAGGGAGAAGGTATTATCTGTTTTGTTGTTCTTAAGCCTGGTATAGAGCCAACAGAACGCCTGCATCAAGAACTGAAGGATAAAGTAGTAGAGGATATGGGAAAGGCTTTTCGCCCCGAAGATGTAAGGTTTGTGAGGGTCCTACCAAAGACCAGGTCAGGAAAGATAATCAGAAGTCTAATAAAGAAAAGATTTCTCGGCCAAGAAATTGGAGACGCCACTTCTGTGGAGAATCCTGAAGCGTTAGAAGAAATCAGCCGGGCAAGTTAAGGGAATGAATCTATGGGAACAGGACAGGTAGCAATCGTTGGCGCCTGTAGAACAGCCATTGGCAAATTTGGTGGGTCCCTGACAGATGTTCGTCCGGGAGATTTAGGTGCGAAAATAATTCAAGAGGCTATATCCCTGGCGGGTATAAGAAAACAGGAAGTAGATGAGGTAATTATTGGATGTGTACTTGCTGCTGGCCAGGGGATGAACATTGCCCGGCAATCGGCCATTAAGGCAGGACTGCCGGAGAGCGTTTGCGCCTATACTATCAACAAAGTTTGTGGGTCAGGATTAAAATCCGTGATTCTTGGCGCTCAGTCTATTGCTCTAAAAGAATCTAACATAATAGTTGCTGGGGGAGTAGAAAATATGAGTCAGGCACCATACCTGACACGGGACTGTAGATGGGGGGCACGGTTGGGACATAGAGAGCATATTGACTCCCTTCTCTGTGATGGATTATGGGATGTTTTCTACGACTGCCATATGGGAGAAACTGCTGAGAATATCGCTGTGGAATTCTCAATTTCACGTCTTGAACAGGATGAATTTGCCGCAGAAAGCCAGAGGAGATGTGCAGAGGCAGTAAAGGCAGGTAAGTTCTATAAAGAGATTGTTCCTGTGCAAATAAAACAAAATAAAAGTAACCCTATAGAGTTCAGGCAAGATGAATGTCCCAGAGCTGGGACAACAGTAGAGATACTTTCCAAACTAAAACCTGCTTTCAGGAAAGAGGGAGGCACTGTCACAGCTGGTAATTCATCTGGCATTAGTGATGGAGGGGCGGCTGTTGTTTTAATGTCCGAAGAAATTGCCCAAAAAAGAGGAACCCCAATCCTTGGGCGGATTGTGTCTTCGGCTTGTGTTGGTGTCAATCCGGCAAAGATGGGATTAGGTCCCGTTCCGGCTGTGAAGGAGGCACTGAGAAAAGCGAATCTTTATATAACTGATATTGACCTATTTGAAGTCAACGAGGCATTTGCGGTACAGACGGTTGCAGTAAGGCAGTCTCTGGGAATCCCCTCTGAGCGCCTTAACATATACGGTGGGGCGATTTCCCTGGGTCATCCTATCGGGGCAAGCGGCACAAGGATTCTGGTGACACTCCTTACTGCTATGGCAGACCGTGGAGTCCATCGTGGTTTATGTACCCTCTGTGTTGGAGGCGGGATGGGCATAGCCATGATTGTGGAAAGATAGGATTGAGACAAAGATGAGGAGGATAAGATATGGCAACTGGTAAACAATTGCAAGGTAAAGTTGCTATAGTAACAGGTGCAGGAGCTGGGATAGGGCGAGGCTCGGCGATAGTACTTGCCCGTGCAGGTGCACAAGTAGTTGTCAGCGATATTGATGCCGAAAGTGGCGCCGAAACAGTGCGTTGCATCAAAGAGACAGGAGGCAAGGCAATATTCGTCAAGGCTGACGTTAGCAACAATGATGAAGTAAGAGCGCTTGTCTCTCAAACAGATATCGCTTTTGGTGGTTTGGATATCATGCATGCCAATGCTGGAATCACACTTTACGTTGACCTTGAGGCAATGAAGGAATCTGAACTTGACCGTGTGCTAAATATAAATCTTAAGGGCGCTTTGCTGTGTGCCATGCATGCCATTCCAGCGATGAAAAAAAGAGGCGGTGGTTCAATTGTATTTACTTCCTCAGTCCTGTGCACCATTGGGTTTCCTCAGTGCGTCGTCTATAGTGCCACCAAGGCAGGTATGGTAGGTGCCGCACGCGCTCTTGCGGTGGAAGTTGGTAAATATAACATACGTGTCAACTGCGTGAGTCCTGGCACCATCAACACACCCATGCTGTCCCGTGACGTGGCAGATATGAATATGAAAGGGGACAAAGATTTCTTGCAAAAGGTATGCAACGCTAATGCGTTAGGCAGAATCGGTGAACCTGAGGATGTCGGAAATGCGGTTGTTTGGTTATGTTCGGATGAGGCTCGTTATGTTACAGGTGATAACCTATTTGTGGATGCTGGATTCACAGCAGTTAAAAGATTTTAATGAGAGGTGTGATAGAGATGGGTTATTTTCATGAGGTCTATGCTAAATTTGGCACAGAATTCTGGGCCAACAATCCAGCAGGACCTGATATAGAGTCAGCCTTAAATGCCGAGGCTAAAGGTGTCGCCTCTAATCCGGTCTATATCACCACACTGCTGAAGTCTGAACCTGAATATGTCCGTGCGATTATAGATGAAGTGTTGGGAGATGCAAGCACAGATGACGCCGAGCAGTTAGCTATGGAGGTCGACAAGAAAACGGTCTCGCGGCCACTCGCTCTGTTTCATCCTCTTTACAGAGAAAGCCAGGGTTGCTATGGCTATGTGGCGATTCAAGGAAACCCACGGAGAAATGAGAATCTGGGGACAATTCTAAAAGAGGCGGAAATGTTTCGTGACTTAGGTGAAAACATCATCATTAAGGTACCAGCGACAATAGAAGGAGCAAAGGCGATGGAGGAACTCACTGCACGAGGCTGGTCAACGATTGGCACAATGAGTTTCTCGGTGGCGCAGTACATCCATATGGCTGAGGCGCATCGTCGGGGATTACAACGGACAAATAAGAAACCTAGATGCCTGATTACAATGCTGCCTGGAATTTTTGATGAATATCTTGCCGAGGATGCAGCCCGGCGCGGAGTTGAAGTTTCTCCTGACGTGATACGCCAGGCAGGTATTAGCACGGCGCGGGCGGCATACAAAGTTTATCTAAAACGGAACTACGAAGCGATTATCCTTTCAGGAGGCGCCAGGTCAACATTTCATTGGACCGAACTTGTGGGTAAGGGCATGGCTATGACCCTGGGATGGGGTCTTGCTGAAACACTGATTAGAGAACACCATCCAGTAGTGAGTCGTATCCAGGAGTCTGCACCCTCAGAAACGATAGAGGAGTTAAGACAAAAGTTTCCAGATTTCATCCGGGCATGTGATGCAGAGGCATTGAAACCAGAGGGATTTCGCTCGTATGGCCCTGTAGTCAGATTCCAGAATATCTTTCTCAACGGTTTTGCTACGTTAATCAAAGAGATTCAGTCCCGGCGAAAGGGGGATGAAAAATAATGAAGGCTGTTGTAAAGACCTCTGCGGGAATTGGAAATGTTGAGGTTCGTGATGTGCCTGAGCCTACGCCAAAGCCTGATGAGGTGAAGGTTGAGGTGAAAGCCGCTTCCATCTGTGGGACAGATATCCACATCTACTATGATGAGTATGCCAACTCACCACCTGTAGTGCTTGGTCATGAGATGTCTGGAGTAGTAGTGGAAGTGGGTGATAAGATTACAAGGTTCAAAAAGGGGGACAGGGTTACATCTGAAACTTTCAAATATACTTGTGGACGATGCCGTTTCTGTCAGATTGGGCTCATCGGATTATGTGTGGAACGTATTAGTATGGGAGTCCATGTAGATGGTGCCTTCACGAAATACGTTTTGCAAAGAGAAGAGAGCCTTCATAGACTTCCAGATAACATTGATTTTCCTGCGGGAGCTTTGTGTGAGCCAACAGCGGCAGCAGTTCGGGCTGTTTATGAACGTGCGAAGATTTCACCTGGCGATATCGTGCTTGTGTCAGGACCTGGGCCAATTGGGTTGTTATGTCTGCAGGCAGTAAAGTCTCTTAGCGCTGTTGTGATTCTATGCGGGACATCGGAAGATAGGAATAGACTGACTCTGGGTAAAGAGATTGGAGCTGACTTCACGGTGAATGTGTCAGAGACAAACCCTTTGGAATTGATTAAGGAACAAACAAGTGGCTTGGGAGCGGATGTAGTGATTGAGTGTGCCGGAGCAAAAGCTTCGCTTGATCAATGCATTAAGGCGGCGCGGAAAGGGGCCCAACTTGTGCAAGTCGGTTTGTTTGGACATAACATAGATGTCAACATGGACCAGGCAGTTATTAAGGAGTTGACCATTTTACCAAGTTTTACCTACCGGCACAGGACATGGGAACGGGCTATAAAACTTCTTGAAGAAGGCAAATTAAAAACTGCTCCGCTTATAAGTGGACAGTTCCCATTGACTGAATGGGAGAAGGCATTTGAAACTGTGAAGGCACGGCAAGGACACAAATACTTGCTCTTGCCAGTTGATTGACTGGAGGATAAAATGGCGATTCTTAACAGTAACCAAATTTCGGTTTATGTGCATGGGTTAGACCACGCCGAAGGTATTGCGTGGGGAATGGATGGATACATATATGCGGGGAGCGAAGCAGGTCAGGTCTATCGCATAGACCCTTCAAAACCTGAGGCTAAAGTTTTTGCTAATACAGGAGGATTTCTGCTTGGTTTGGCTCTTGATAGTTCTCACAACATCTACGCCTGTGACCCAGGGCATGCGGTTGTCCAGAAGATAACACGTGAAGGGCGTGTCCGAACCTATAGCAGCGGTGCCCCTAATGAACCATTCATTCTGCCGAATTACCCGGTCTTTGACCTGCAGGGTAACCTGTATGTCGCTGATTCCGGCAGATGGAAAGAAGATAATGGCAAAATCTATAAAATACATCCTGATGGCAAATGTGAAGTTTGGTGCCGTGAATTGACTGAGTTTCCAAATGGCCTCTGTTTGAATGTGGATGGAACATGTCTCTATGTAGCCATGAGTTTGAATCCACCACGGGTCTCTAAAATTGCAATCCTGTCTGACGGCAGTGCTGGTGCGGTTGAGACAGTGGTGGAGATGCCGAGGACCGTACCGGATGGGCTCGCATTTGACACCGATGGTAACCTCTATATTTCCTGCTATCGTCCAGATGCCGTGTATCGCTACACACCCAGAGGCGAGTTACAGGTGCTGGCTGAGGACTACGAAGGCACATTAATCGCTGCCCCAACGAATATAGCATTCTGCGGTAAGAACCGCGATATGTTGTTGAGTGCTAATCTGGGCCGTTGGCATCTAACCCGTTATCATTTGGACGCCATTGGTATACCGCTGAATTATCCGAACTTACATTGGGGTGAAAAAAATGTATAGTCTAAAGAACGGATATTTTTACAAAGGTGATAAGATTTTTTTCCCGTGCGGTTTTAACTATATGTCCAGTGAGACAGGATTCCAGATATGGAAAGATTGGAAGCCACATTTTATAGAGCGGGATATGGAAGAAATATCAAAACATGGTTTTAATACCATCAGGATTCTGCTATTATGGCCGGATTTTGAACCTTCACCTGGAAAGTATTCAAAAGATGTACTAGAACATCTTGATGAATTTGCCAGGATTGCCGGAAAGTATAATTTGAACTTGATACCCACACTGTTTATTGGTTGGGGAAGCGGTGGAAGATGGGGTCCTCCTGGATGTGAGGGACGAGATATATTTAAAGACAAAGGCATGGTTAAACTTCAGGCATCTCATGCGCGTAAAGTCACTTCTATACTAAAATCACATAAAAATATTTTAGCCATTGATATAGGGAGTGAGCCTGCTTCTTTACTTTTAAGCGATTCTGACAGAGGGACTATCAATTACAGGTATATAGAATATTGGGCAGGCGAGATTGTTCATGCTGTCAAAGAAGAAGACCCTGACTGTCTTGTAACCATTGGAACTGACCATACAAGTTGTGTAAGGGATAATGGATTTAGATATGACAAGTTGCCTGTTGATTTCTTATGTGTGCATGGATATCCTGTGTGGAGCCCTTTTGCTATTGAGGGATTGAATTCTTACAGGGCTTCTTACTATATCCCGTTTATGACCAATTTTGCTTTTGCTTTTAAGCCGGTGATGTTAGAGGAATTCGGCTTTTTTTCAATCATGGCACAGGATGACAGGATAGCGCATTATTTTGACGTGGTGACACATAGCAGCTATTTGAACAAGTCAAATGGGTGGCTTTCCTGGTGCTGGAGGGATATAGAGACCGAAGCGTATCCATACAAATTTATGCCACAGGAGAAGACATTAGGGGCTGTCCGTGCAGATTTCAGCCCAAAACCACAGATTGATTCATTCAAGGAGTTCTATCGTGACCTTGAGGGGATTGCTCAACTTAAGTTTGACGCGGCAGATATTGGTATTTATATTACTGATTCGTATTATGCTGATGAAGAGCATATGAAGTCCTGGCGTTCTACAGAAGAGATGGCAACATCCTACTATTATTCCTTCATGTTATTAAAGGCGAATACCATGAACTGTGAATTCTTCAAGTCTGTTGAAGATGCGAGAAGATACAAGGCAGTTTTTTTACCATGTGCCCATAATCTTAATATAAATGAAATTAGAACCCTTGAAAAATATGTGCATGAAGGTGGGGAATTATATTTATCTGCCGGCGGATATCTCACGGGATATGAAAAGATATGCGGGGTCAAGGCACTTGATGTAAGATTATATAATAACGGTGGAGAGATGGATATTTTTGATAAGAAATTACGTCTCGGTGCTGTCAAGGGACACTATATAACATATATACAGGATGGCGCTGAAATAATAGGGACATCAGGACAAAATAAAACAAACTGTTTTATTAACAGGATTGGTAAAGGTATTTCATTCTTTGTGCCTGTGCCGATTGAGCGGATGATGGACCGTCAGGAACTCTTTCCTGATGAGTGGCGGACATGGGTTGACTTTTACAATAACGTCCTGGATAAGATTGGCTATCTACGAAAAGTCAGGTGTGATAATTCTATGTTGGAAATTATGCCTGCAAGAGATGTTTCTGATAATCCTTGTCTTTATATAGTAAACCATTCTGATAAAGAAGAAAAGGCCTTGGTTGAATTCCAGGATAAGAAAAAGAAAATAACTGCTATGCCATGTAAAAGCATGGTGATTGAATTTAAAGGTAAGGCAGAGGAGTAAACCATGGATTCTGGACTTAAAGGTAAGAAGGCATTGTAATAAAAAGGGAGGTACTAACTTGACATTTACACCTAACGTTGAGATTCTTATTGATGCGATTACGAGAAGGAAGATTCCTGAACGCATTCCTAACTATGAACCTTATTATAATGAGAAAACAGTGGCAAAAGTCATTGGCAAGCCATTTCCAGAAGGTCCGTACACGACTAAAGAAGCCTGCCGTAATGTGATTCGCATAGTTATTGAATACTACCTGACTATCAGGTCAGATATTATTTCTATTATGCTAAATGGGCCATCCCTCCCTATGAAAAGGGAAGAAGAGAGAACTGAGAAGGAGAAAATGGACTATCTTACTCAACGCGATATCCCAACTATCTTTAATCGTGCGGATTATAATAACTACCCATGGCCAAAGGAAGGGGAGATGAAACTTTCGGATGCCGATAGGCTCATGCTTGAGACCGTTAGAGAAATGGTTCCACAAGGAATGGGGATAATGGTTTCAAGAAGCGGCATTTTTGAAATGATGAACTATATGGCAGGTTATGAAAACTTTTGCTATCTGCTTAGGGATGACCCAAATCTATTGGATGAATTCGCCAATCGTCTTGGATAAATAAACTTAAAAATATTCGCTGAAGTTGCACAATATGATTTCGTGAATATCCTGCACATGGGCGATGACATTGCATATAGAGGAGGGACGCTCGTTTCTCCTGAACTTCTCCGCAAGTGGCTTTTCCCATGGATGAAGAAATACACTGAGATAGCCCATAAGAATGGCAAGGTATTCACATATCATGCGGATGGTAACTTCAAGACAGTGGCTGAGGATATAATTCAGGCTGGTGTGGATGGAAAACAGGCATTTGAAGAAGTGAGTTATAGTGTGACAGATTTCAAGAAAGACTATGGAGATAGAATCTCTGTGCTTGGCGGTATTGATGTTGATTTAATGACACGGCTGTCAGAAAAAGAACTAAGACGCTATGTTCGTAAAGTACTTGAAATTTGCGCCCCAGGCGGCGGTTACACTGTTGGTTCAGGTAATACCTTTGCCACTTACATACCTATTGAGAACTACATGGCAATGCTTGACGAAGCCGAGGCATTTAGGTACTAAAAAAGGAGGGAATAACTTATGGCAGGAAAACTAAAGGATAAGGTAGCAATCGTTACCGGAGCGGCTTCGGGCATTGGAAAAGCAATTGCTTTAGCCTTTGCTGATGAAGGGGCAGACATAGCAGTTATAGACTTGCAGGTGGAAAAAGGACAAGGAGTGGTTAAGTCAATCAAAGATAAAGGACGGAAGGCTATATTTATAAAGGCAAATGTCAGTGAAAGCCAAGAGGTTGCTATGATGATTACTGAAGTGGTTCGGCAACTTGGTGGTATTGATATAATGGTAAACAATGCTGCGGTTATCAGGCAGGCATCTCTCTTGGATACCACTGACGAACTTTGGGATTCTATCCTGAAGAACAACCTGCGCAGTGTTTTCCTTTGTTCACGTGAATCTGCAAGGGTAATGATTAAACAAGGCAGAGGTGGGAATATCATCAATATTTCATCAATTCATGCTATCTTATCCGAACCACAAGCAGGTGCTTATACCGCAGCCAAAGGCGGAATAGAGGCATTTTCCAGAACGATTGCGACAGAACTTGCACCGCATAAAATCCGTGCAAATTACATCCGCCCAGGTGCAACATATACTGAACTAACCATCCCGATGTATACTGAACCTGTTAAGAAGGCGATTTACACACGTGTTCCTATGAAAGAAATAGCCCAGCCTGAATGGATTGCCTCTGCTGTAGTCTTTTTAGCATCTGATGATTCACGTTACATGACAGGCGAAGGGTTAACTATAGACGGCGGGTATATAATGGATGGGAGTCTGCCTGGTGCAGAATACTGGAAATGAAAAATATTCCTGCTGATTATTTGAAGAAAATAACGATAGATATTTTCCATGCGTGCGGGGCACCGATTGGTGATGCAGAGATTGTTGCTGATATGCTGGTGACTGCCAATCTTATGGGGCTGGACTCTCACGGTGTTATACGTGTGCCGCAATATGTTCGTGATGTGCGTGAGGGAGTCATCTTGCCAGGGGCAGAGATTACTACCTTGCGTGAAACCTCAACGACAGCGATAGTTGATGTGGGTTGGAACTTCGGGCAGGTAGGGGCACTGCGGGCTACAGAGGTCGCCATTGGGAAGGCAAAAGCCAATGGTCTTGGTTGTGTTACTGTGCGCCGGTGCAGACACATTGGTTGTGTGGGCTTATATGCTCAGTTGGCAGCAGAGCAGAATTTCGTTGGCATGGCTATGTGTAGCGCCGCGACTGAAGGGCATTGGGTTTCTCCATGGGGTGGGCGGGAAGGCAGACTTGGAACCAATCCAATCGCTTTTGCCGCGCCTACTAATGGTAACCCTGTAATATTGGACTTTTCAACAAGTATGGCACCAGAGGGAAAGGTTCGTCTTATGCTAAACCGCGGTGAAAAACTACCAGATGGCTGGCTCGTGGATAATTCAGGACATCCCAGTAATAATCCCAAAGACCTTTATAGTTCTCCTAAGGGGGCTATTCTTCCTTTTGGCGGGAGCCAGGGATATAAAGGATTTGGACTTTCACTAATGGTCCAGATATTGAGTAGTCTATTGGGTGAGCCGGTATGGAGAAAAGAGGGAGTGGAATCAAATGCTAATCTCATGTGGTTTCTGGCTATAAACATTAGTGCCTTCATGCCGCCGGATGAATTCCGGCATGAGATGGATGAGATGATAAAACATATCAAGTCATCAGCATTGGCAGAGGGATTTAGTGAGATTCTGATGCCAGGAGAACGTGAGTTTCGGAATATAGAGGAGCGAAAGGTAAAAGGTGTGCCTGTAGAGGAAGAGACATGGCGACAGATTGAGGATGTAGCTAATGAGTTAAGTGTAAGTCTTTAATTTAATGTTCAGGAATTTCAAAGTTGAGATTCTTCGGCTGCACCTCAGAATGACAAAAAGGAATGTCACTCTGAGCGTAGCGAAGAGTCTAATTTAAAGGAGAATGTATGCAGAAAGAGATACGAGTAGCGATAGCAGGTGTAGGTAATTGCTGCCAGGCGGTTTTGGAAGGGATAGAGTATTACAGGCAGAATCCCAATGATACAAGAGGTATAATGACAGTTGATATTGGTGGATATAAAGTGACCGATATCGTTCCTGTTGCTGCATTTGACAT
>ERZ1292645.681-Hain-H14-02um-R2-681-length-11327-cov-8_pt1 | contig 11327 bp, 12 predicted proteins | sample MGYA00564401_ERZ1292645 | MGnify/ENA primary metagenome ERZ1292645 (study PRJEB36523, sample SAMEA6512644) | groundwater metagenome | collected 2019-01-09 | study: AquaDiva: Metagenomics assemblies of 32 groundwater samples | reverse complement strand
TTCTCTTAATTCTCTCTGGGGTAAAAAGCATAATTTCTTCCAATTATCCATTGGCAATCTTTAATTTCTCGAAAAATGCTCAACCCGCCTTTGCCTTCTTAGTTTTATCTCTTTAGCTTTTACAATTTCCTCTTTTGTTTTCAAAATAAGCCGCGGAACTATGGTAGGTTTACCCTGATCATCTAAAGCCACCATGGTCAAATATGCTGAACCTACCTTAAGGATTTTACCTTGCTTGATTTTTTCGGCCTCAATCTCTACTTCTACATCCATAGAGGTTCTGCCGACGTGATATACCCTGGCTTTTAAAGTGAGGAGGTCGCCGACATTCACCGGATGCTTAAACTCTATATGATCCATAGAAGCAGCTACAACGTTTTTTCTGGCATGCTTGGTGGCTGCGACAAAAGCCGCCTCATCAACTAATTTTAAAATGACCCCGCCATGCACATTGCCGTAATGGTTGGCGTGCACCGGCATCATTACCTCAGATAACGTCGTAGCTGATTCAGCTATGGCCTTTGCTTTCATTGGTTTTTATTATAACATCACTTTTAGCTATTGCCAATAAAATAATTACTTGCTATTATATGAGTTATGAAAATCACGGTCGCAAAAAGCGCTGGGTTTTGTTTTGGAGTAAAACGGGCAATTGATATCGCCCTGAAAAGCGCCAAAGAAAGCAAAGACTGCGTATATATGCTCGGAGATATTGTCCATAATGAAGACGTGGTTAAGGCTATTGAAAGTGCCGGCATAAAAAAGACAAAAAAAATTAATAACCCTGGTATAGATTCTCTTCTCATCAGAGCCCACGGAAGCGCAAAGAAAATCTTTGATCAAGCCCAAAACCTGGGTTTAAAAATTATTGATGCCACCTGCCCGATGGTAAAAGAAATTCATAAGATTGCTATTGATATGGACAGAAAGGGCTATAAAATTATCGTTATCGGAGACCATAAACACGATGAGGTCCAGGGGATTGTAGGGCAAACGAAGCACAAGGCAATAGTCCTGGAAGAGCTCGCCGATATAAAGAAGAAGATGCCAAGAATGATAAACAAAGCAGCAGTGGTTGTGCAGTCAACGCAAAACCTGGAAAAAGTACTGCAGATGCAAGAACTGCTTAAAGAGCGCATTAACGAGCTGCTATTTTTTAACACCATCTGCTCGCCGACACGGATGAAACAGGCGGAAATGAAAACCCTGCCGAAAGTCAATGACTGTATTATCGTTATCGGCTCAAAGACAAGCGCCAATACCAAGCGGCTGTATCAAATCGCCAAATCCATCAATAAGAATTCTCACTGGGTTAATTCAGCCGCGGAGTTAAAGAAAGGGTGGCTTAAAGAAGTTCAATCGGTAGGAATTACTGCCGGGGCATCAACGCCTGATGAAACTATTGCCGCCATAAAAGAACGCATCCAAAGAATTAGTGCCTGACTCCTCCCTTTCTTATCCCGCTCAAGAAGCTTTTATTCAGCGGGATACAGTTCTGCGGGAAAATAAGCTTAAAACCTATTTAAACTTTTTTAAAAAAACCAGAATAGAATGAATAATAGCAAAAGGCGTAGGCGGGCAGCCTGGAATGTGTAAAACAACCGGTAAGATATCTTTTACTGCTCCCTGAACATAATAAGACCCTTTAAAAACTCCGCCGTCAAAGGCACATTCTCCAACCGTAATCACAAACTTAGGCCCGGGCATAGCTTCATAAGTTTTCTTTAAAGCAATAAACATATTTTTCGACACCGGGCCTGTTACTAAAAGCGCGTCTGCATGACGCGGTGAAGCCACAAAATCAATGCCAAATCTTTGAATATCATATATTGGATTCGAGGCCGCGATTATTTCTGATTCGCAGGCGCTGCAAGAACCTGTATCTACTTCTCTTAGATGCAAAGACCTTTTGAATCTCTGATAAATAATAGCCTTTAACTCACGGCCTATTGCCTCCAAGTCCCCGGGGATAGCAACGCCCTTTACCTCAACAGGCCTGGTAAGCAATCCTTTCTTTAAGCTATTCTTTAATATATTCAGCATGTTTTATAAGTCATTGCCTGCATAAGATAAATCGAAACTCTTGTTGCAAAGCGGAAAATCAGGAATTATATTTCCTAATACCGCATACGAAAGCCCACGCCAATTATGAAAAGACGCATCTACAATCTTACACCTCTCAATCAATCCTGACTTATCTATTTTTAACCAATACAACACAGGGCCGCGCCATCCTTCAACATAACCCAATGCAAAACCCTCCTTTACCTGCATCTTGCTTAGCGCTTGCGCTTTCGATGATTGTAATTTTGAAACAAATTGCTTTATTAATTCTATTGACTCCATAAATTCTTCAATTCTCACCGTCAATCTCGCTAAAACATCTCCCTTTTCCTGTTTTACCAGCTTAAAATTTACTTTCCCGTATATCCCGGGAAAAATCTTCCTTAAGTCTAAAGAAATACCCGATGCCCTTGCCGCTAACCCCACAACCCCCAGATCTTCCGCAGTCTTCTTCCTCAAAACTCCGGTATCGTCAACCCTGTCCATAAAAGAAACGCTGGAATAAAGCATTTCTTTTAAATTTACAAAATCTTCCCTGACAGACTCAAACGTAATCAATAGTTTATCTCTTGAGCCGGAATCCAATTCCTTGGTTACTCCGCCTATTGCATTAACTCCTTTAAGATACCGCGAGCCGGTTAAGCCGGCATTAAGCTGGAGTATCTTCTCCTTGATTACCGAAGCATACATTCCAGGATAACTAAATCCGGCATCAATAGCAATTCCGCCGATATCCGCGGCATGGTTATACATACGCTCAAGCTCTAAAAAGATACCCCGCAAACAAAGATGCTCTTCTGGGACTCTTATATTGCCGAGCTTCTCTGCTGCCTGGCAAAATGCCAGGCTATGCGCAAACGCCGCGTCGCCGCATACCCGCTCACTAAGCCCAACTGCTTTAAAAATATCCCTGCCTTCAAAAATCTTCTCAACGCCCCGGTGCGTCCACCCTAAACGAATCTCTAAATTGATGATTGGCTCTCCGGCAACGCTAAACCTGAAATGCCCCGGCCCAATAATGCCAGCGTGCACAGGGCCAACAGGAATTTCAAATACCCCTTCGCCTTCTACTCTTTTAAAATTATATTCTTTTTTCTCCGCTGCCGGCTGCAATAGATTATTAAAATCCTTGCGCAAAGGATAAAACCCCTCCGGCCAAACCTCATCATGCAAATTAAGCCTTCTGGTATCGGAATTGCCAAGGGGCTCTATTCCAAACATCTCTTTTATTTCTCTTTCAAAAAGATGCGCTGAATGCACCTCTTTTGATATGGAGTTAAAAAATGGGGATTCTTGTAAAAGCTGAACATGCACAAAAAACCATTTTTGAAATTCTACACTCATAAAGGCACAATAAAGAACAAATACCTGGGCTGTTTTTCGTTCATCCACGGCAAAAAACATCATCACCGGTGAACGTAAACGTTTATACAGCCATAAACACATTTTATTAAAATCCGCCTGATGGATACCGACATAGACCTCATCCGGATAAACCAGATTAACGCTTATTGGATGAGCGGCAACATCCTTCCTCAAGTCTTCTATAATGCGCTGATAATCCATATTATGCTCCTATTACAATAGCCACGGCCGGATTTAAAAGCCGATCCAAAAAATGCGGCACCTTAAAACACATAATGCAAATAAGAATAAACAAAAATAAAATTGCTATTTTGCTGCTGACGGATTCGTTACTCTTCGCCATATTTTCCGGTTTTCTGCCAAAAATAATCTTGCTAAAATGGTGAATTAGGGCTGCAAAAATTATGGCAATAAATAATAAGAATAAAACACTGGCCGTATAAGACCCCTTAAGGAAAGCAGCGGTAACTATCATCATCTCACTCATAAAGATAGAAAATGGCACAGAACCAGCTAAGGCAAAAACACCTAATATGACAAAAAATCCCGTAAATGGCAATGCCTGCAAGACTCCCCTGATAATATGCATATTATGGGTTTTGTATTTCTTAACGATACTGCCTGCGCCGAAAAACATTAGAGATTTTGTCATGGCATGGTTAAAAACATGTAATAGCGCTCCATAGACGCCCAGGGGCCCGAATATTCCTAATCCGAAACAAATAATCCCGATATGTTCTATGCTGGAATAAGCCAGCAATCTTTTAATGTCTTTCTGCACCAGGATAAAAGCTGCCGACACGGCTAAAGATAATAAACCAAAGAACAATAAAAGCCCTGTGACAAATCCGCTCCCGCAGGATTTGTTTACAATAATCGCAAATCTCAATATGGCATAAATTGCTGTTTTCAGCAGAACTCCCGACAAAAGGGCGCTAACCGGAGTAAGCGCCTGGCTGTGGGCGTCAGGCAGCCAGGTATGCATCGGGACAATTCCCGCCTTTGTGCCGTATCCGACCAAGATAAATAAAAAGGCAATTTTTAAAACTTTCGGGTCCAGTTTATCGGCTATAGCAAGCATATCAGTCCAATTCAGGCTTTTAAGGCCAACCTGTATATGGGCGGCATAATAAAACAGGATTGTCCCTAAAAGGGCAAGCGCTATACCCACCGAACAGATAATAATGTATTTCCATGCCGCCTCGACGGAAGGTTTATCATTATAAAAACCGACCAGGAATGCTGAAGCAAGGGTAGTCATTTCAATGCCCACCCAGACAAAACCAAGGTTATTAACCACTGTAACAAAAAACATGGTAAAGGAGAAAAGATTAAACAAAGAATAATAAACCTTCGCCTTTTTAACTAAAATATGCCCATCCTCAATGTCCTTTTCGATATACTCCTTAGAATAAAGCGCTGCAGCGAAGTTTATAATAGAGATTACGAAAATAAAGAAACCGCTGAGGGCATCAACATAAAAAAAGTTATGCATATCCAAAGGTATCCTGGTATTCGCAAGGCCGTATGCTAACGTTAGCCCCAAGCAACCCAGGAAAAAATGCCCAAGGATATTTACTGCGCTTAATAAGCTTACCTTATTTATAAACCAAGACACAAGCGCCAAAATAAATGGAATTAAAAGAATCAAAAACACCAGCATATAAGTTACCCCTTCAGTTCGCTTAATTTATTGACATCTATATGCGTAAACAGCCGGTTTATCCTATAGACAAATATTCCCAGAATAACTACACAGACAAAAACATCAAAAAAGATGGCTATTTCAACGAAAAAAGGCATCCCTTCAGAAACCGTAGCCGCCAAAAGGAACAAACCGTTCTCCATAACCAAGAGGCCTATGATCTGGGAGATTGCCTTCATACGGCAGGCCATCATAAAAACCCCGAGCATGGTCACAGCCAAAGATACAACAAAATTACTGCTAAGAGTACTGCTTTTACTGCCTAAAATTAAGCCGCTGAATTTATAGGCAAGATAAGTCAAAAACAAAGCAATTAATAACGATAGAAGCGGATTAACCAAAAGGCCTAATCCCTCCTCAATCTTTATTTTCCTGACTATGCTGCGTAAAAAAACTGGAACCAGAATTACTTTCAATAAAAAAAGCATGGCGCAAACTACGTACAACTCAACATTCTGCGAGCCCAAGCTCATGTAAAATGTAACCAGAAACAAAAAAAACGACTGCAGGCGAAAGGCGCTTATTAAAGCAGTAATCCTTTTAGCCGTCGCCATCGCAAAGGTCACAATCAATATAGTAAATAAGAGTATTCCCGGATACATTTTAGAAACCTGCTGTTTGCAATACAACTGCCAGAATGGATAACGCGAATGAAAAGCCTATAAAATCAACCGCCCGAAATAAACGCATCTTAGCCATTGAAACCTCTATAATCGCTATAAATAAACCGATTAAAAATACCTTGATTAAATATAACCCTAAAGCTATAAAAATACCGAATAATCCGGTATTGAAATAAACAGAATTTAGAGGTAAGAGAATATTTGCCAATAAACTATAGAATATGAGCTGTTTTATATGCGCGGATAATTCTATGAGCGCAAGAGATCTGCCTGAATATTCAAGCAGCATTGCCTCGTGAATCATGGTCAGTTCAAGATGCGTCTCTTGATTATCCACCGGGATACGTGAAGTCTCAGAAACGGTAACCATTAATAAGGCTAAAACTGCAACAAGGGTAGACAGTTTAAAAATTGAAGCACTGCTGATTACTGCCATGCTCGTCGAACCGCAATTAAGGCTAACCGCGAAAACCGCAACCAGCATAACCGGCTCAACCAGGCTAGAGATAAACATCTCGCGGGATGAGCCCATCCCGCCAAAAGCGCTTGCAACATCCATGCCGGCAAGTGCAAGGAAAAACCTGCCCAGGGCCAGAAGTGAAATAAGAACTAAAATATCCCCCATCTGATTGAGCGAAACTATGCCGTTAATAACCGGCATCAAAAGCAATGCCGTAATGCTGGAAGCCAGCACTATAAAAGGGCTTAAGCCAAAAATCCAGGATGAATTTTCCGAGATAACCTCATCCTTAAAAAGCAGTTTGAAGAAATTATAATAAGGCTGCAGAACCGGAGCGCCCTTTCTCATCCGGATATTATTCTTTATCTTGCGGATAAACCCGCTTAGCAAAGGAGCAAAAATGATTAAAATAATGGTTTGAGCTATAACTCCTAAGACCGCCATATCTGCCTAAAATCCTTTCAAAATAATCAATAATAAAATAGTGATAAAAATATAAGCGATATATAAATGTATGCTTCCTGTCTGTAGTTTTCTCAGAGAATGCGCTATCTTAAAAATGGAATGCAATAACGGATCATAAATATAACGTTTGAAAATAGAAGTGGTAAATACCTCATACTTAAAGTGTTTCACCTGATATAATGAGTCTCGTATCTTCTCCGTCTTGCGGTAAGGCAGCAAAAAGAAACTAAAGGCTATCCTAAACGGCTTGGAAAAAGCGGTTGCGGTATATTCAGTGCGGGAGTCCAAATTATAATAACCACAGCCCCATGTTTTGCCAATAACTATTCTCTTTTTACCAAGCCCAAGATAAAGAAACGCGAAAATTAAACCTATAATAGAAACCAGGATTAATGCCAAAAGCGGGCTGGAAAGATTAACTCCATTAACCGGATAAGGCGCGAGATTAAAATTATTCAGCGAAAAACTTATCCGGCTTGTATTTATCCCCAGAACAAAACCGGAAACCATCGTTAACCAGCGAATTATAAAAGCGGCGCAAAGTCCAAACGCAAGAGCCAACATAGACATAAAAACTGCCGGCGCCTTCATACTCAACGATACCTCCCGCGCAGAAGCCGCTTTCTTGCTCCTGGGCAAGCCCAGGAATGTTATGCCGAATGCCTTTACAAAACAGGCAGCGGCAAGCCCGCTGGTAAAGGCTAGAATTCCAGCGCAAATGCTCAAGAAAATTTTAACCGCTCCCCCGCTATTTCCTGCCCCCAGAAACAACGCCTGGAAGGTCAGCCATTCACTAATGAACCCGTTTAAAGGCGGAAGAGCCGAAATAGCCATTGCTCCCATAAGAAATGTGGCGGCAGTCCAGGGCATTAGTTTAATAAGGCCGCCGAGTTTCTCCATATTGCGCGTTCCGGTTGCTTTATACACGCTGCCGGCGCAAAGAAAGAGTAAGCCTTTAAAGATAGCGTGATTTATCAGATGATAAAGTCCCGCCGAAAGCGCGAAAACAGCCAGAATCCCTAAACCCATCTTCTGGAAAAGAATACCAGCGCCCACACCTAATAAAATAATACCTATATTTTCAACGCTGGAATAGGCAAGTAATTTCTTCAAATCGCCTTCCACCAACGCGTATATGATCCCTGTCAGGCAGGAAACCGATGCCAAAACCAAAACCAATTCCCCCCACCACAATGCATCTACGCCAAGAATAAATATAATAAATCTTAAGAATCCATAGATTGCTGTCTTGAGCATAACTGCCGACATAATACTTGATATGTGGCTGGGCGCCTGCGGATGGGCAAGAGGCAGCCAAATATGCAAAGGAACAATACCTGCCTTAGTTCCAAAACCAAATAATAAGAGCAAAAAAATGATATTCTTTATAGGGGCGGGCATCGTTTGGCATGCATCTTTTATAGCAAGCAAATCAAAGGTATGCGCATAACAATACAAGAGCATAAGCGCGGCAATAATAAAGGCCGTGCCTATATGGGCCATAGCGATATAGATGGTGCCTGCAGAAATAGATTTCTCATGCTCGGTATCAAATACCACCAGAAAATAAGACACCAGAGACATAATTTCCCAGAATATCAGAAAAACAAAGGCGTTTCTAACGGTTACTGCCAAAAGCATGGAGATAATAAATACAACCAGTAGAATCCATGCAATAAATATTTTCTTCCTGGAATACTCGCCTTTGAGATAACCGATTGAATAAACTGCAGAAGGCAATGAAATAAGCAGGATAGTGAAGACAAAAAATCTTGAAAGGGGATCGTCAAAAAATACTAGAGCGTTCCCAAACATTGGAAACATATATTTTAAAGAAGAATTTATGCTGACAAAATTACCCGTTATTCGCTTCGCCCCGCCGTTGCCTGCCTGTCGGCAGACAGGGCGGGGCGAAGCGAATAGCCAGGGCGTACACTACTTCTTAACTTCCACGGAAATACTTTCTACCTTCTGCGCGCCTTGTGCATCGGTGATGTATTTAACTAATACCTTGTCACCGGCTTTAAGATCAGAAAGTTTCAAAGCAGCATCGCCTTTGGTAACTTTCGTTTCAGGTAAAACTGAAATAACCTGATTCTCGTAGGCCCCGGAAACCGGATCCTTAATTTGCTTAATGACTACGGTAGACTTTACCAAATCCACCGAGACCACTTCTCCGGAAACTGAGGTAACTGCCGGCTGTTCGACTTTCTCTTGCGAAAAGGCCGGGACAACCACTCCCGCCACCCCAGCCACTACCAGAAGAACTAATACTAACTTTATTCCTCTAACCATTCTTAGATCACCTCCTTTTATGATAAATTTCAGCTTAACCTTTGCTTTAAAAAAGAAATATTTTGGTAACCTCCCCAATGGATTTGCTTACAAAGATAGATACTTAATTTTAAGACGAAGGATTAAAGACAGGCCTTGCTAAGGAGAGAAAATGCAGGAATAAATTTTAATAAAACGAACTTATTTTTATGTTAAGGTTATTAAGCCGGATAATTCAAATAAGTAAGATTCACCCATAAAATAACAAGGCCTATCCTTTTTACTGCCTAAGCTTCCCTGTGTTAGCTGCTTACTCCTTCCTGGAGTTACCTTTCCTTGCCTAAACTGCTTAATACTATCTCTGTCTTCCTTAACTTCTTTCGCAGCATCTGGGCTATGGGCCGTAGAATCTGAAAAATACCGCAGTCTTCAATATCGTAAAAAATCGTTGTGACCTGCTGTCTTGATTTTAATATACCTGCTTCTTTAAGATTCAAGAGATGCCGCGAAAGGCTGGATTGCGGTATTCCTAAAGGCTTAACTATAGAATTTACATTCTTTTCGCCATTTTTCAAAAGCTCAATAATCTGAAGCCTGACCGGATGAGACAATACCCTTAAAAAATCAGCCTTAATCTTGTATGCTAATTCTTCCATACATATTTCCTTTATTCTCAATATGCGAATATTCGGTATATTAAAATTATATATCAAAATAACATCTTGTCAATCTTTTTTGAGAATTTTTGAGATTTTCCTTGACAATAGTTTAACTATCTGTGATTATAATACGAAAGGAATGAATAGATATGAATAAAAAATCATTTACCCTGCTTGAAATTTTGGTGGGATTAATTATCATTGCCATTTTGGCTTCCCTTTCCATTGCCTCATACCGTAAAACCATAGAAACAAATGATGCAAGAATTTGTAAAGAAAATCTAAAAGTGCTGCAGGCGGCAATTGACATTTACACATTGGAAAATAACTCACTCCCGCTTACCATGGCACAACTAACCCCACGGCAGATTTATTTAGCGTATTCCCGGGTAGCAGCTAAAGCAAAGGAAAATCATTTGCTCAGCTCTTTAAGAAAGATATTAGGAATAAAGCCTGCCCTGGCCCAGAATCTTCCGCCTCTACCAAGGTATTACGGCAATAACAGAAATGTATTCCGCTGTCCTGCCGATGCAGCACCTAATGTTGTTACTTCCGGAGAATGTAACGTAAGCCTTGGAGGCTTTGACTGCGGCTCTTATAGTTTTAATTTTACAAATGAAACTTTCGACTCTTTCACCAACAGATTAATAAAAACAGGCACTTATGCTCTTATTTATGATAGCAGTAGCAGGCACAGAAGGCCGACAGGAGTAATACAGCTTGGGATAACTTCAGGCGGAACAGTGGGAAAAAATACCAGCTCTGGACAGGTAGTAGAGGTAGTAGCGGATTGAACTTAGAAAATAAAGAAAAGGCTAATTATGCGTAAAATATGTTATTACTGCGGCAAAAAAGCTATCGCGGGCAAGGTAATGACCCGTAAGGGCCAATACAAAGCCAAAGGCGGAACAGGCAGCAAGGTATCGCGCAGGAATAACCGCTTGATTTTACCTAACTTACAGCGGGTTAAAGCTAAGATCAACGGCAGAATAATATCGATCATTACCTGCACTAAGTGCATCAAAGCCGGTAAAGTAAAAAAGGCGTAGATAGTAACCTTTTAGGCTAAATTATAGAGGCGTGAATATCTACAAGCTCAAGCTGAAGCTGATGAGCTCCGTTCCAATCATCTAAGGAAAGCCGATAGGCAAGATTGACTTCCGCACTTGAATTTACCAAATCAAGATAATCTGACATTCCAAAACCTACTGCCGGATAAGTAACTTTACCATCACTAACCCAGAATTTAAGAGTATTCCTGCCTAATACGGCTGGCCTGGATTTGACCTTAAGATTACTGCTGGAAAATAACGGTTTTGGATTAGCCTGGCCAAAAGGCTCTAACAAATTAAGCTCATCCAGCAGCTTGTTATTTAAATCCGGCAATTCTACCTGCATATCAATAGCTAAGTTAGGCAGCAAATCTTCAGGGCGCAGTCTTTCCAGGGCAATTCTGTTTATCTCTTTTCTAAAATGCTCTATGTTATGTTCAAGTATACTTAAACCGCATGCCCGCTTATGCCCGCCAAAACCCTCTAAATATTGCCTGCACTCATATAGCCCCTCAAAGAGATGAAAGTTTTCTATAGAGCGGCCTGAGCCCTTGCCGATTCCGTTAATGAAGGATACAATAATAGCCGGGCGATGAAACTTCTCAGTAAGCTTCGCTGCCACAATCCCCAGGACTCCGGGGTGCCAGTTTTCCTGATACA
>ERZ1292645.680-Hain-H14-02um-R2-680-length-11329-cov-5_pt1 | contig 11329 bp, 8 predicted proteins | sample MGYA00564401_ERZ1292645 | MGnify/ENA primary metagenome ERZ1292645 (study PRJEB36523, sample SAMEA6512644) | groundwater metagenome | collected 2019-01-09 | study: AquaDiva: Metagenomics assemblies of 32 groundwater samples | reverse complement strand
TTACAGTAGCCTATTCCGCTCTCTCTTTGGTTCGCCATTCTCATTTTCAATCGGGAGGATTTGATCTAGGAATATACGATCAAGCTATATGGCAATATTCTCATTTTCTATATCCATTTAATTCCATAAAAGAAAAGATTATCTTCGGTGACCATCTAACTTTAACATTGCCGCTACTCGCGCCATTATATTGGATTTGGGATGACGTGCGTATACTTCTGATTTTTCAAGCATTTTGGATAAGTTTTTCTTCTGTTGCAATATTCTCATATCTTTTGAAAAGAAATTTTACTAAGGTTCAGTCGCTAATTTTAGCCTTTCTGTATCTCGCATTTTATGGTATTCAATATGGAATATTCTTTGATTTTCATCCATCCTCCATAGGCGTTGGATTGTTAGCTTGGATACTTTATTTTTGGGAATCCCAGAGGTGGAAAATTTTCGCAATCACCATTGTTTTATTATTACTTACGCAAGAGAATATGGGAATTGCACTTTTGGGGCTCTGCGTCATCTGGTTTTTCCAAAAAAAACATCTTAGATCTGTTTTCCTATTAACAGCAATAAGTATCGCATATACTATTATTAGTTTTTATGTTATCGGCTTACTATCTTCTGGAGGATATCAGTATAAACCGCAGTTACCGACAAATGCCCTGCAATTTGTAAATGAGTTGTTTAATGATGAGCAAAAGAGACAGGTATGGTTTTATTCCTTTAGTTGGTTTTCTTTTGTTCCAATATTTTCGCCAGGAGCGCTTATAGCAAGTACTGTTGACAATGCTCAATATTTTGTGACAGGAGGGCAATTTAATAGGATGTGGTCTCCTTTTACGCATCATCGTTTAGTTTTGGCTATATATCTTGTAATTGGGGCAGCGGATGTGCTTTTGTTAGTTAAGAAAATTAAGAAAATAAACATAACAATTATAACAGTATCAATGTTAATAATTGCCTTGCTTTTGCAGTATCGGTTTCATTTTGCTTTAAACAAGCTATCAAAAGCTGAATTTTGGTTGACAGAACCCTGGATTACAGATAATAACAGAATGTTATTAAAAATCCCAAAAAATGCTTCTATTGCTGTGCAGCAAAGTCTTATACCGTATTTATCACATCGTAAGAATATTTATTTAATATATCCAAAAAAACATTCTTTCATGAAAGATAGATGTGGTAAGAAAGAATGTTGGTGGCTTGAATTTGCTGGAAACCCGGAATTTTTGGCAGTTGATGTCCATAATGGCGTCTGGTTAACAATGTTGCTTGAAGAAGCAACTAACTTTAAACAGGGTTTAGCTAACATGGAAGATAACAAGGTGATACAATTAATATATCAGCAAGGAGAAGCAAGACTTTATAGGATTAACAATAGTACTTTAAGAAAAATTAATTAAGATAGCCAAAAGCATGAAAACTATTTTGTCTATAATCATCCTAAATTACAAAACCCCAGAGCTAACTATTGAGTGTTTGAAATCGCTTCTTGGTTTATGTGAACTGGAATTGCAGGATAATAGAATCGAGATAATTGTTGCGGATAATGGTTCCAAAGATGCTTCAGTAACTAAAATTTCCAATAGCGTTGAAAGACTCAAGAATATATATATTTTAGAAAATAAAGAAAATTTAGGGTTCGCCAAAGGAATGAATAAGGCATCGCAGCACGCAAAGGGAAAATATCTGCTATTTCTAAATTCGGATACGGAAATGCTTGATAAAGGACTTGCAGGTATGATTGAGTTTTTGGATTCTAGTAAAAAAGTTGGAATTTTAGGAGGAAAATTTACAAATAAAGATGGTTCACTTCAGCCATCCTGCGGAAAATTCTATACTCTTTTTAATCTCTTCCTAATGCTTATTGGCGGAGAGAGGCTTGGTTTTCTGCGCGAGAGTCCAGCGATTGTTAAAAAAGTTGATTGGGTTAGCGGGGGATTTATGATGGTAAGGCAGGATATATTCAAGAAATTGGGTTGTTTTGACGAGCATTTTTTCATGTATATGGAAGATATGGACATTTGCTATAGAGCGAAAGACAAGGGTTGGGATACGTATTTTTATCCAGGAGCTTGCATATTTCATAATGGGCATGGAAGCAGCAGTAGGACATTTGCTATAATCAATATCTATAAGGGTATTTTGTATTTTTACAAAAAAAACAAAAGCTATTGGCAGTATATTTTAGCAAGAAAATTACTTACTGCGAAGGCAACAGTTGCAATCTTTTTTGGGTTTTTAACGAACAATACTTATCTTAAAAATACTTACAAAAGCGCTATAGGGATTGAGCTATGAAAATATTGCGTTTCATTTCAAATAATTTTTTATTCTTAATTACTCTTTTTCTGCTAGCGTTTATTCCTCTTTATCCAAAATTGCCCCTCTTTGATATCGTCAATACATGGGTGTATGTGAGAGCGGAGGATTTTGTTGTTACATTTGTAGTATTAATCTGGGTGGCAATGTTTTTATCTAAAAAGGTTACCTTAAAAACTCCATTAACAATTCCCATAATGTTTTTTTGGTTTATTGGCGGTCTGTCAACGCTTCATGGTGTTTTAATACTTTTTCCTACTCTTGCAGACGTTTTTTCTAATGTGGCGTTTTTAAGTTTTTTAAGAAGAATAGAGTATATGTCTTTATTCTTCATTGCTTATGGTAGTATAAAAGACAAAAAAGCTATATCGTATATCGCATTTACGCTGACGGTTGTCCTTCTTTTGGTTATAGGATATGGTTTTGGACAGAAATTTTTGGGATTTCCGGCCTTTTTGACAATGAATGAGGAATTTGCCAAAGGAATTCCCATATATCTTTCTTCCTTATCAAGAGTTTCGTCCACATTTGCAGGGCATTATGATCTAGCAGCATATTTGGTTCTGGTAATTCCTCTTTTGACAAGCTTGGCTTTTGGATTTAAGAATGTAATTTTTAAGATTTTCTTACTCGTTGCCGCTTCTTTGGGCTTTGTTCTTCTTTTCATGACAGTATCCAGAGTTTCATTTTTTGTTCTCTTGCTTTCCATGTTGATGTTATTGATTCTTCAGAAGAAGAAATTAGTTATCGGACTTCTTTTGATTTTAACTTTAGCGCTATTGATTTTTTCTCCAAGTCTTCTTCAGCGGTTTAATAGTACCGTTTCAGAAGTTAGTGTCTTAGTTAACGCAAAAACAGGGGGGGCAATCGGTCAAGTTAAGGAGGTGCCGGCCGCATATCTCAAAGGTAAAATTGTTAAAAAAGTATCGATTTCTAACGCAGACGCCTTAAATGCAACTGCTTCGGCAACAGTGCCCTTTGAATTGATTCCTCCAATAGTTTCTCTTGTTGTAGAGGCAAATAGTTCGACCGGGGAAAATCTTCCGCAGGGAACAAGTTATGTAAATCTTCCTTTGTCGCCGGTTATCAAGAAGGTAGATGCGTATTATTTCGAAAAATTGACCGACAAAACGGGAGTTGAATCTCAGGAAATAAGTGTTTTTTATGGTGATTATTTGATAAAAAAAGCAAAAGCCTATGATCTTTCTTTTACTACCAGATTTCAGGGGGAATGGCCAAAGACATTTGACGCGTTCAAGCGGAATATTTTTTTAGGGAGTGGGTTTGGCTCGGTTAGCCTTGCGGTTGACAATAACTATCTCCGTATACTGGGTGAGTCAGGATTATTCGGACTTATTGCCTTCATTTCGATTTTTATAATTGCCGTAATCTACGTTAGGAGACTTTTGCCAAAAGTGGATTCTCCTATTATTAGAAGTTTTATAATCGGTTTTATTGCAGGAAGTTTCGGATTAGCATTAAATGCTTTTCTAATTGATGTTTTTGAAGCATCTAAAATTGCTTTTACATATTGGCTTTTGATGGGAGTAACGATTGGAACTTTACATTTATATCAAAAAGAGGAGATGAATCTTTTCAAAGAGTTTACGAAAGTAATAATTTCTCCCTATGCGATTGTTGTTTATATTCTTATTATTACTGCAACATTTTTCTTCTCTCTTTATAACAATTATTTCGTCGGAGATGATTTCACGTGGTTTAGGTGGGCTCAAGACTGTTGCAGTAACGTAACTAATTATTTTACACAGGCCAATGGATTCTTCTATCGGCCCGGAACAAAAATTTATTTCTCTCTAATGTATTCGGCATTTTGGCTTAACCAAGCAATGTATCATTTAGTTTCAATTTTCCTGCATTTTACAGTTAGCGCATTTCTATTTTTCTTAGTAAGAAAAATTTTCAAAGACTACATCCTGTCGATTATAAGTGTTGTTTTATTTATTGTTTTAAGCGGTCATCATGAAGATATATTTTGGATTTCATCCACAGGTTTTCTTTTCAACGCAATGTTTGCTCTTGCCGGCTTGTTGTCCTTTATCGTTTGGAAAGAAAAGAAAAAAATAATTTATCTTATTATTTCCTTAGCTTCTATCTCTTTTAGCTTAATGTTCCATGAGCTTGGAATTGTAGTTCCATTATTAATAATTCTTTATGACTTTATTTTTGGAGAGAATTTGGTCGTAAATAAGCTATCAAGAAAAGCTTCCTATAAACTTCTTCTATCTCCCATTTTGCCCTATCTGATTTTGCGTCTCGTAGCAGGAAGCCATTGGCTTAGCGGGGATTACAGCTACAACATTCTTAAACTCCCATATAATTTCTTAGGGAATACCGTGGGATATCTGCTTCTTGATCTTTTGGGTCCTCAATCGCTGTCTTTCTATGAGGGGTTAAGAAACTTTTTGAGAAGCCACATGTTAGTGGCCGTGCCGCTTTCTCTTGTGGTAATTTTTGGCTTTATTGCTATGTATAGAATAATTATGAAGAGAATTGAAGAAAAAGATCGGAAAATCATTATTTTCGGATTTTTATTTTTCCTTATAGCTTTACTTCCATTTTTGGGATTAGGAAATATAACATCCCGTTATAGTTATTTATCATCCATTGGATTCGTAATCCTTTTTGCGCTTTTTCTAAAAAAGTCATACGTTTATTTAATAAACATTAGCGATAGATACATCGGTACGGGAGCGATAGTAATAATAATGATCATGTATTCTATGGTTCAGTTATTTAGTCTTCAGAAAATTCACGCGGATTGGCAAAGGGCGGGAGAAGAGTCTAAGAGATTTCTTATTTCAATTGAGGAATACTCTAAGGATTTCTGGATAAGAGATAATATGCGGTTCTATTTTGTGAATATGCCGATTAGGAATGGCGAAGCATGGGTATGGCCGGTAGGATTGAAAGACGCATTATGGCTTACATTCAAAAACCCAAATCTTGCGGTTTATACAGCTTCAGATATTAATTCTGCATTTGATCAGGCGGCAGGCTCAGTAAACGGTCACGTATTTAGATTCGATAAAGATGGGAATGTAGATGAGGTTGTTAGGGCAAAAAATGGGCAGATAAATCTTCTTAATCCACCAAGATAAGTTGGCAATGAGAATAGAATGCAGTACAATAATAATATTGAATAATGAAAAAGATTGAGTTTTTTGCTTTAGCGCTTATTTTGGCTGGGGCGTTTGCGGTTAGACTTTATCATTTTAGTTGGCCGGTTGCGGATTGGCATTCATGGCGTCAATCAGACACTTCGGCAGTTTCTAGAAATTTTGTCAAAAACGGATTTGATTTACTGCGTCCAAAATTCGAAGATCTCTCAATAGCAGTTTCTTTAACTGATAATCCGCAAGGCTATAGGTTTGTTGAATTTCCGATTTACAATGCTGCTCAGGCAGGCTTGTTCATCTTATTCGATAGATTTACGCTGGAAGAATGGGGAAGATTGATAACTATTTTTTCCTGCTTAACGTCGATAGTTTTTCTTTATCTGTTGGTCAAAAAGTATATAAATTCAAGAACAGGACTTATTGCTGCTTTCTTTTTTGCTTTTGTTCCCTACAACGTTTATTTTGGTCGTACTATTCTTCCCGATCAATCAATGGTTGCAGCAGTTCTTGGCGGAACATACTTTTTCTCAAATTGGATAGAGCGGCCCAAATTGTCAATTTTAAACTTTCAATTTTTAATTACAGTAATTTTTATTGCAGCAGCTTTCCTTCTTAGGCCTTACGCTTTATTCTTTACCTTGCCGCTTATTTATCTCGTATGGCATCAATTTGGATTTGGATTCTTAAAGAAATGGCAATTATGGTTATTTCTCATTCTAGTTACGATGCCATTAGGACTTTGGCGCATATGGATAAATCAAAAGGAATTTCTTCCGGGAATTGCCCGCAGCGATTGGTTATTTAACGGAAATCATATTCGGTTTAAGGGGGCATTTTTCCACTGGCTTTTTGCCGATAGAATAGGGCGGCTTATCTTGGGTTATTGGGGATTACCATTCCTTGTATTGGGAATACTTAGAAAAATAAACAAAAAAGAAGGCTGGCTTTTCTTTTATTTTATCATCTCGTCCCTTGTCTACATGACAGTTCTAGCAACAGGGAATATTCAGCATGATTACTATCAGGTTTTGATTATCCCGACTTTGGCTATATTTTTTGGTAAAGGCTTAGACTTGATCCTTGAAAAAAAGGATGTGTTTAATCGTTGGGTTTCTTATCTTACGATAACTGTTGGAGTTATCTTTATGTTGGCTTTCGGCTGGTTTGCGGTTAGAGATTATTACAGCATTCAGCATCCTGATATTATTTTGGCTGGAGAGGCAGTTGATGCTTTGACTCCCAAAGATGCGAAAGTTATCGCGCCTTATGGTGCGGATACGACTTTCTTATATTACACTAATAGGCAGGGTTGGCCGGTTTTTGACAGATCCTATAAGGCTTTTAAAAAAGCAGGGGCATCTTACATTGCTTTTGCTGATCCGTCCCAAGAAGATCTTAATAATGAAAAATTATTTAAACTCGTAATAATAACTCCCAAATATGCGATATTTGATATGACAAAGCCAACTGCTCAAGGCTTGATAGAACAAGCAAAAGATTAAGATGAACATCCTTCTGGTTTCGTCATTCTTGCCCTATCCTCTTTATTCCGGCGGACACATCCGTTTGTACAATCTTATAAAAGGTTTATCCGGAAAGCACAAGATAACTCTTATTTGCGAGAAAAGAGATTATCAAACAGAAAAAGATATTAGGGAAGTTGAGAAGATTTGCGAAAAGGTAATAACGGTTAACAGAAGAAAACAATGGTCTTGGCAAAATATAACAGCATCAGGCTTTTCCGCAAACCCATTTTTAATAGTTGGACATGAAAATAGCGATATGACAAACAAGATTAGCGAATTATTAAACAATACTGATTTTGATTTAATTCATGCTGAAACTTTCTACATTCTTCAAAACGTGCCCCAGACTAAAATCCCTATTGTCTTAGCTGAACATAATATTGAGTATTTAGTTTACGAGCGTTTTACCAAGAATGCGCCTTTTTTCCTAAAGCCGTTTCTGTATGTAGATATCGCTAAGATGAAATATCAAGAGCAAAAAGCTTGGGACAGGGCGAAAAAATTAATTGCCGTATCGAATCAAGATAAAGAAGAGATGGGAAAAAGAGACGTTGAGATTGTGCCGAATGGAGTAGGTCTTCAGCAATTTAGAATCAAGAATTTAGAATTAAGAATTAAGGACAAGGAGAAGAGGATTTTATTTATTGGCGATTTTAAATGGATAGAAAATAGGGATGCGGCAAAATGGATTTTAAAGGAGATATGGCCCGAAATATATGGCAAATGGAAAATGGCAAATGGAAAATTAACGTTGTGGATTGTGGGGAAAAGAATTCCGCCAGAGATTAAAAGTTTAGGAGGGGAAAATGTTATTTTTGATGAGAACGCTCCGGCAGATACGAATTTAATTTACCAGAAAGCAGATATATTGTTAGCCCCTATTCGAGTTGGAGGAGGAACAAGCTTTAAAATTTTGGAAGCAATGGCAAGCGGAGTTCCAGTTATCACAACAAATCTTGGCAATTCGGTTAATGCGAGAGAAGGCGGGGAGATTATTGTTGCAGAAAATCCATCGGATTTCGCCAGAAAAACAATAGAAATTTTAACAGACAATAAGGCTTACGCAGGTATCGCAAATAACGCCAGAAAATTCATAGAAGAAAATTATACTTGGGAGAAAATTATTAAAGAATTAGAAGCGGTTTATAAAGAGGCAGTTAAAAATGATTGATTTATCTATAATAATCGTTAATTATAATACAAAATCTTTTTTAAAGAATTTACTAGATTCCATTAAAAAGTCTGTTTCTAAAAGGATTACTTATGAAGTAATTGTTATTGATAATGCATCGACTGATGGATTGCCGACGGAAACTTTAAGTTTTAAACTGATCAAAAATAAGGAGAATTTGGGGTTTTCGAAAGCGAACAATCAGGGAATAAAAGCCTCACAAAAGAGCCGTTACCTTTTATTTTTAAATCCCGACACCGTTATGCAGAATAATACAGTTGAAGAGATGATTAAGTTTATGGATGCTCATAGAGATGCCGGGGCAGCCACTTGTAAAATCGTAATGCCAAATGGAGAAATTGACGATGCGAGCCATCGGGGTTTTCCAACGCCATGGAATTCTTTTTCATATTTTTCCGGACTTTCCAAAATATTTCCAAAATCAAAATTATTTAACGGATACAATCTGGGATGGATGAATTTTGGAAAAGTTCATGAAATAGATGCCTGCGCAGGCGCATTTATGATAGTAAGAAGAGAGGCGGGAGAAGCAATTGGCTGGTGGGACGAAGATTATTTTTTTTACGGAGAAGATTTAGATTTTTGCTATATGTTAAAGCAACTTGACTGGAAGATTTATTATGTCCCGCAAGTTTGGATATTGCACTACAAAGGAGTTGCCGGAGGAATTAAGAAAATTTCGCAAAATATTAGTACGGCGGATTTAGAAACCAAAAAAAGAGCAACCAAAGCCAGATTTTCTGCCATGAAAATTTTCTACAAAAAGCATTACGTCAAGAAATATCCAAAAATCATAACCTGGCTTGTTATGCTGGCAATAAACCTAAAATTTCACCTCGTTACTAATCATTAATCAACATTTGACAAATAATCTCATAGTGTGGTAATATCCATAAACTATGTCATCGGATTTAGAAAAGTTGGCAAGAAAATTTCTAGGGTCAGGACATTCCGAAATAGCGGATGGCGCCAGTGCTTTGGCAGAACTTGCAAGAAAGGTGCACGCACCTGAAACTTTTCTGCAGCCATTTGATATTCCAGCAGTAAGTGACAAGATATATCTTCGTACCCGTGAGATTTTAGCAAGAAAGGGTTTAAGATTCGTCGTTGCTATTAATCCTGTCTCAATCAACAGGCTCGTAACAGATGAAGGAGTAGAATCGTCCCTTGGTTACATGATTGATTCAGAGGAAATGCGATCAAGCGTCCCTCCCCAAATTGAGGTTGCCATTAATCCTGGTCGATTTAGAATTGAGGGTAGTAATGGTTTATCAACAGAGGATCAATTTAAAAAGATAAAGGATCAGGAAGCTATTCTCAGAAGTAAATTACCAAAGGATATAAGAGCTGGCATTAGCATACTTAGGCCTAGGCATGCATCAATCCTTGTCCAATTTGGACAAAGAGTATCGAAAGAGAGAGAACGGGGTGCTTTTTACTAATTGGTTTGGTCGTACAGATGATCAAACATCTCTCAGAAGCAATGCCCGCGTAGGTCGTAATGATCAAACTCGCAAGCTCGAGATTGTTGACTGGTTTCGTGACAAGGGTCATGGTGGCACTTTTGCAGTATTCGCAGTAGTACTTCCTAGAAGATTGCTTGTTTGATTTTGGTCCTCTATATTTTTTGCTATACTTAAGCGATGAGAATTGGAATTGATTGCCGGCTTTGGAATGAATCCGGTGTTGGCCGTTATACGAGAAACCTCGTTTTTAATTTAGCCAAGATAGACAAAAAAAATACTTATACTTTGTTCGTTTTATCAAAAGATTACAAAAGTGTCATTTCGCAAATGGCAAATGGCAAATGGCAAATAGTTAAAGCTGACATCAGGTGGCATACTTTGGAAGAACAGATAAAATTTCCGTCCATTCTTAATAAAGAAAATTTAGATCTTGTCCATTTTCCATATTTCTCAATTCCTATTTTTTACAATAAACCTTTCGTTATCACTATCCATGATCTTATTATTAACCATTTTCCAACAGGTAAAGCCTCAACTCTTCCCCTACCGCTCTACGGATTAAAGATATTAGGTTACAAATACATAATTAGGAAGGCTGCGGAAAAAGCGAAAAAAATTCTTACGGTTTCCAACGCAACCAAAGAAGAAATAGTGGATCATTTAGGAGTTGACAGGAATAAAGTTGTAGTTACTTATGAAGGAGTAGATCGGAAGTTAGCAGTTAGCAGTCAGAAGTTATTGGTTAAAGGTAAATACTTTCTGTCTGTTGGAAATGCATATCCGCATAAGAACATAGAAAGATTAATTGACGCATTCTCTAATATTTTAAGCAGTAAAAATTCCAATATCTTTTTGGTTTTAGTTGGGAAAGAAAACTTCTTTTATAAAAGATTGAAAGAAAAAGTAGCCGATATGAAACTTGAAAAAAATATACTTTTTTTTGGCGAAGCAACTGATGAAGAATTATCCAAGCTTTATGAAAATGCGTTGGCGCTGATAATGCCCTCTTTAATGGAGGGATTTGGATTGCCTGCTTTGGAAGCGATGGAAAATAGATGTTTAGTTCTAGCATCGGACATACCATCGCTAAGAGAAACTTGCCAAGACACGGTAGTTTATTTTAATCCATATAATATTCAAGATATTGCTCAAAAGATGAGAGACGTTTACTTAAATAATATATATCATTTAAGTAAGAAAATAGATGAAGGATTAGCGAGAACAAAACTTTTTTCTTGGGAGAAGATGGTAAAAGAAACGCTAAATGTATATAATGAAGGTTAAAATAATTCTTGCTTCAAAATCACCAAGAAGAATAGCAATTTTAAAACAAATCGGCGTTGATTTTGAATCTGTTTCGAGCACATTCACAGAAGCGAAAAGCTTGGAAGATGTTAATATTTCCGGCGTTAAGAAATTAGTTATAAATAACGCAAAGGGTAAGGCAATGGACGTAGTAAGTAAATTGGGAGATGGAATATTTCTTGGCGTAGACACTTTGATTGTTTGCGAAAGTAAAATTTTGGGAAAACCCAAAGACAAAAAGGATGCGAAAAAGATGCTTAATTTCCTAAGCGGAAAAATGCATAGAGTTTTTTCAGCGATAGCGCTTATTAAAAAAGAGAAAAATAAGCTAGAAGTTTTATCCGCGTGCGACATTGCAAAAGTATATTTTAAATTTTTGTCCAATAA
>ERZ1292645.679-Hain-H14-02um-R2-679-length-11329-cov-6_pt1 | contig 11329 bp, 10 predicted proteins | sample MGYA00564401_ERZ1292645 | MGnify/ENA primary metagenome ERZ1292645 (study PRJEB36523, sample SAMEA6512644) | groundwater metagenome | collected 2019-01-09 | study: AquaDiva: Metagenomics assemblies of 32 groundwater samples | reverse complement strand
GCGAAGCGGAACACCGCAATTTTGTCCCGCGCACGGGATCCCGCTCTGCCGAAAATACTTACAAACCAAGAAGTGAATAGCGGGACATTTTGATTTTTGACTTTTTCATTGCCCTAAAGGCAGCAACGCAAACTTTAATTAACTCTTAACGAATTACTACACTGAACTATATCAGTGACACATATCGTATGTCTCCGACAGCAACAGCATCTCCGGAACAAAAAACAGCGCACAAATCATCTGCGGGAGGACGGGAACGTTCTCGCCGTAGACGCCCCCGACATCTGTCGGGGCAATTCGGGCCGCGCCGAGGCGGCGCGGACAAGCTTCGCGTGATCGTGTTGGGCGGCCTGGAAGAGGTCGGTAGAAACTGCACGCTCATTGAATACGGAAACGACATCATCATCGTTGACATGGGCCTTCAATTCCCGGAGGAAGACATGCCGGGAATTGACTACATCATCCCCAATGTGAACTACCTCCGCGGCAAGGAGCGCAATATCCGCGGCGTTATCATCACGCACGGCCACTACGATCATATCGGCGCCATTCCGCACACTCTTCCGCAACTCGGCAATCCGCCGATCTTCGCGCTCCCCATGACTGCCGGCATCATCAAAAAGCGCCAGGAAGATTTTCAGCATGCAAAATTAAACCTCAAAGAAGTATCCATTGACGACCAGCTGGTGCTGGGGAACTTCCGCGTTGAATTCTTCCACATCAACCACAACATCCCCGACTCGGCCGGCATTGTCATCCATTCCCCGGCCGGAACCATCATTCACACCGGCGATTGGAAATTTGATTACACGCCGGTGGATGGAAAACCGGCCGATTTCACGAAAATCGCCGAGATCGGGAAGCGCGGCGTCCTCGCTCTCTTCGGGGATTCCACCAACGCCGGCCAGGCGGGGCACCAAATCTCCGAGCGGGAAGTCGGACACGCGCTCCGCAACATTCTGGAGAAAGCGCCGGGCCGCGTAATCGTCGGCACCTTCGCATCGCTTCTCTCGCGGGTACGGCAGGTGATTGACATTGCCCAGGACCTCGGCAAAAAGGTCGCCATTGACGGATACTCCATGAAAACAAATGTGGAGATCGCCCGCCATCTCGGATACATCAAAATAAAACCCGGCACCATCATTGACACTTCCCAAGTTGATCAGTATCCGCCGGAGCGAATCATCATTCTCTGCACCGGCGCGCAAGGTGAGGAGCGGGCGGCGCTCATGCGCATTACAAACGGCGAGCACCGCAACCTGCAGATCATTCCGGGAGACACGGTCATCTTTTCCTCCTCCATCATTCCCGGCAACGAACGCACCATCCAACGGCTGAAAGACACCCTGTACAGAAAAGGGGCGGAGGTCGTGCACTACCAAATGATGGATGTCCACGCCGGGGGTCACGCGCGGAACGAAGACATCAAACTCATGCTCCTTCTCTTCAAGCCGAAATACTATATCCCGATTGAAGGCAACCACTTCCTCCTGCGCGAGAACGCCAAGGTGGCGGTTTCCCTCGGCTATGACCCGAAGAACGTATTCGTTGCTGACAACGGACAGGTGATGGAATTTGATCGTACGGGCGGTCGGCTCACGAGCGAGCGCGTGCCGACTGACTACGTCTTCGTTGACGGACTCGGCGTGGGCGACGTCTCCGAAGTCGTGCTCCGCGATCGCCAGACCCTCGCGGCCGACGGCATGGTGATTGTCATTGCTACCGTAGACCGGAAAACTGGCGCCATGGTGGGGAGCCCGGACATCATTTCGCGCGGATTCATCTACATGCGCGAGAACAAAAAACTTATTGACGACACGCGCGCGTACATCAAAAAACTTATTGACGACCGCGATCCGAAATCCGCCGCGGACGGCGACTATCTGCGGCAGAAAATCAGGGACGACGTCGGCCTCCACCTCTTCCAAAAGACGCAGCGGCGCCCCATGGTGCTGCCGGTAGTTATTGAAGTGTAACAACTGGTATGGAAGTCCAAAAACCAATCGTCGTCTCCGGCATCCAGCCGTCGGGGGACCTCCACCTCGGAAATTACCTTGGTGCCATCCGCCACTGGGTCAAACTACAGAACGAATTTCCCTGCTTTTTCTTCATCGCCGACTACCACTCGCTGACGGAGCCGTTTGATCCCGCCAAAAAGGAGGGGCAAACATTGACCCTCGCCGCGGAGCTCATGGCGTTGGGCATTGACCCCCAGCGCTGCACGCTTTTCGTCCAATCGCACGTTCCGGAGGTGACGGAGCTGTGCTGGATTTTGAACACGGTAACGCCGTTCGCTTTTCTGGAACGGATGACCCAATTCAAAGACAAAGCCGCGCGACAGAAGGCAAATGTGAACGCGGGGTTGTTTGATTATCCCGTGCTCCAGGCGGCGGATGTGCTCCTCTATCACGGATCGCTCGTTCCCGTGGGCGGCGACCAGATTCAGCATGTAGAGCTTACGCGCGATCTCGCGCGGTTCTTCAATAAGCGCTTCGGAGATTATTTTCCGGAGCCGAAACCGCTGCTCACGGAAGCGCCGAAACTGATGAGTCTGACGGACCCGGAGAAAAAAATGTCAAAGTCAGACCCGGGAGGGATGCTTGCGCTCACTGACGAACCGCAGATCATACTGCAAAAATTAAAGCGCGCGGTCACGGACACTGCTCCGGAAAAGAAAGAAAGAAGCCCCGGCGTTTCAAATCTGTTCCTGCTTCTTGAGCACTTCGGCACCTCCGACGACAAACTGCGTTTCGGCCGAGAGCATCGCGAAGGCACTATCCGTTACTCCGACCTCAAAACACTTCTGGCCGAACGCCTCGCTGAACACTTCGCTGAATTTCGCGTTCGCCGCGCCGAACTCCTCCGCTCGCCGCAGAAACTTCAAACCATCCTCGCGGGCGGCGCGGAGAAAGCGCGAACGGTAGCAAAGGCCACCATGGCACAGGTGCGGAAACGAATCGGACTACTTGTCGCATGAACGAAAAAACCACCCGATGAGGGTGGTTTTTTCATAATGCCGAAGGTTGCCTATAAGCCGAATTCTGTACCCACCCAACTTTTTGCTCACCAATTTGCCGAAAGCAAATTGATTTTCTACTCGGCGGACCCACGTAGACTCTTTCGTTACACTGGGCTATTTAACTTTCCGAGCAGATCAAACGAGCAAAAAGTTGGGCGGGCGACGACCATTCCTCTGGGATCTCGATTACTCGAGACCTCAAGCGGGCTACCAATTTTGCCCTTGCACCGGGTAGGTGTTTTCCACCCCGCAACGTCTCCGCGCGGAGCGTGAGCTCTTACCTCACGATTTCAACCTTACCTGTCGCGTCCGTTTCCGGACGTGAACTCACCCTTGCGGGTTCAGGCGGTGTGTTTTCTGTTGCACTATCCGTGGCCTCGAACGAGGAAAAGGGAACAGCTGCGCTCTCTTTTTCTCGCCTTGCACCCGTCGCCGTTAGCGACTACCTCTACCCCGAATTCCGCCAACTGGCGGATCAGAGTGGTGTTCAGACTTTCCTCCCCCCACCTTGCGGTAGAGAGCGGCCGTCCAGCAACCTCTGGCGCAGGCAGAATAGCAGGAAAAAATTTGTTTGTCAATCATCTCTAAACCCTTGTCAAACGGAAGTTAAAATGTCCCTTTTCTAGGGAAGTTAAAATGTCCCTTTTTCATGAGTGAGCTTTTAGGGCATCGGCGTGAAAGCGCCGTCGCCAGGGATGATCGGCTGACGGCTTCCGATCTTGCGCCGCTTTCGCGATCACGAGCGGCGCCTGGCGCTTCTTCGGACGCACGGGTAGAAGAACAACATTCAGTTCCTTGCCTCGGAGACGAATGTGGATGGAATGGTCCAGGTGTTCCTCGACCGTCACTGTGTCCTTTTTGCAGACCGTCGCCGGCTGTCTCTCCGTGATCTGATACCACTGGTTTCGGAAAGAGAAGGTAAAGTCATTCTGAACGGTACGCTCCTCCTTCCGCGAGAAGATGGAGGCAAGATGCTTGCGCTCTTTTTCCGTGAGCGGCGCATGGAGATTGGCCGCAGACGCCGCTTCCACCGAAAACTTGGCATTGAACGTCTCGATGAACTCTTCCTTGAGAAACCGGTTTGCCTCCTCGACAGCGCCGATGTTCCGAAGGCGCAGCTCCTTCACCAGTCTGTCCTGGAGGGTGTCGAATAGGCGCTCGATCCTTCCCTTCGCCTCGGGAGACATAGCGAAGATGACCTCGACCCCAAGCTCCTCCATTGCCCGTTTGAACTGTGTTTTGAGATCGGGGTTTTCGAGGGCGACTTTCTGGCTCATCTTGTACGTCGAGAAGCGATCCAGATAGATATGCCGCGGTTTTCCGTGGGTTTCCACATAGTTCTTCCAGAACCCGAACACCGGGAAGACGCCTTCATGAGGCGCAAACTTCGCCTGCATGATCTTTCCCGTGGCATCTTCAATGGAAGCCAAGAGACAGGATTCGACGATTCCTCCTCGTCCTTCAAACCAATCGTGGTATGAGCCGTCGAATTGCTGCATTTCCCCGAAGGCGGCACGGCGCGCTCTCCATGAGCGATGTTCGCTTTTGGCCTGTGGACGCCTGGGTTTCCAGAGCCCTTCCGCCATTTGAATGGATCGGATCGTTTTGGGATCACGGTTGATGCGATGAAGCTCGCGAAGCTTCTCTGCGGCGAAGGTGGGACCGAAGTCGGGAAACTTCTCCTTGAGAAGACGGACAATCTTCTGCCGCTCCTGCTCGTGAATTTTGTTGCGTGATGCCTTGCCTCGGCTTTTGTGAATGAGCGCTGATGCGCCGAGGGCGATGACCGCTTTCTTGAGACGAGTCACATGACGCTCGGTGAGGCGAAGAAGTTTCGCCGCGTGAGACCGGCCGATCTCTTTGCGGATCAGCCGCTTGAGGAGCTCGAAACGATCGATGTCTCTTTTCGACATAGCGAGAAGTTGGTCTGTCATACCCGACCGTTGAACAGGAATCCGGGGTTCCTTTCAACCTGCCAGGAGGTGACATTTTAACTTCCCGCAAAAGGGACATTATCGCTTCCGTGGGACATGCGTCTTGAAATAATGGGCAAACATGCTTAGAATACCTCCGAACCTCTTGCGCTTATTATTGCTGCTTGTCGCTTCATCGCACGGCCCCGTCGTCTAGCCTGGTCTAGGACATTGGCTTTTCAAGCCAAGTACACGGGTTCAAATCCCGTCGGGGCTACCAAAAATAGATCCGCCCTTGGCGGGTCTTTTTGACATTCAGGAGTTAAGTGGCGTTTCGTCGTTGGAAAATTGTTCCAGATTGTCTACAATTCGGAACAGCGATTGAGAACATGCAACTTGTTGCTGAATATCTAACCATAAAGTACACTGCAATGAGCTACTGAATAGACATGCGGTTTGTAGCTGATGAAAGGTCGAGTCCATGATGTATTCCCCATAAAAACAACAAGTTTATGAAGAAGAGTTTTCTTCCAATCAATATCGTGGTCTTGGGAATGATAATTGCCTTTGGGGTGGTGTTGGGGCAGGGAGTTACTGCCGAGGGCTTTGGATTTGAGAAGAACATCCAGCACAGAAAAAGCGCTGACGCAGAAAGTGTGGCTGGGTGCATGCAGTCGTGCCGGGATATGCTGGCAGGATGGCTTGAGATGAACTCCAATTCCCCAAACTACGCTCGCCAGGAAGCAAAAATAGAAGCAAAGGCTCAGCAATGTCTTGGCATGAACGAACTTGCAGGGTTCCCTTTCAGCGAAGAGGAGATTCTTACAAGCTGCGGTTTGGCGGTATCCCATTGCGTGGAAATTCCTGCCGACGCCCCGCTTGATTCCGGAGTCTGCACGGACACTTCCTTTATTGAGGAGGCAAACCTGCCTCAATGCTGCGGCATTGAAGGCCCGTTACTGCATGGGGTAGATTGCGGAGCGGGCGCTGAATGGGTAGTAGGCGTTGCCGCATTCCCTGTTTGCTATATCCCGAATTCGTAATCTCTAAAACTAACCCGGTTGGAAAGCCGTTAATGCGAAAGCGCGGCGGTTTTTGACGGACCATTGGTAATCAAGAGCGCTACTCCAACAAAAAGCTCCCATTACGGGAGCTTTTTGTTTCTAAATAATAGTAAAATAGGACGAGGAGAAATCCGTTCTTATGCTTTCGCTTTTCGTCTTAGGTTTTTATGAAGATTATTACTGAAGGCTTCGGCTACTAAAGTTCTCTCAAATAAGGCTTTGAATATAAGCGTTTGCTGACTGCTTCTCTTGTTAGAATTTATCATTTTTTTCTCTTGTCCATCACTACCCAAAATCGCCTTAGTCATCGTCTCAAATTCTGGATGATGCTTGATAAAGTTCTGATTATAGTATTCCACCATAACACCTCTGGGCACGTATTTTTTGTTAAAATAAATGGCGTATTCATCCGTTATTTGGAACAATTCCGCATTGTTGGGAATTATTTTTGGAGAATAATAAAGAGCGCCTTCATCACGGTCAAAGGTTAAAACCCATTTTTCCTCTTTAGCTATAGAGGGTATATTTTTTACCGCTTCAATAAGTTTTTCTTTATTCGTCTTTTCCATATAGTAGTTGTGTCTTGCCCCTTTCTTTCACATAATCGGGTCTAAAGGCGGTTTTCACAATATACGGGTTTCTTATTATCAATATAACAACTTTTGTATACCTTGTAATACCGTTTATGCAAAATTCCTTAATGTAAAGTGCCTGTCTTTCTTTCGGTTCTGCTAAATCTTGATAGATAAAGTCAGGGGACTCAATTGCTCGTCTAACTCTACCATCTATAAATTTACTGTCCCGAAGTTCCGGGTGTTTTAGAAGGTGTGATAATCTTTGTTTTTCTGTAAAGATAACCTCCTTACCTTCGTGATTCTTTGTCACCAGACAGCATCTCTCCATATTTACAATAGCATTTTGACAAAAATATATCCACTTAAGCTATCCATAGGATGGATAGCAGATTGCTTATTTATGTCAAAGGTTTAATGTGGTTTTAATGTAAAATAGCTTAATATGTACGAAGTAATTACTAAAGTTGCGCCCAATATTCCAGAGGAGGTCATAAAACTGTGGTTACTCCCATTTGCAAATGAACGCGGTTTTCCACCTCCGTCTACGGACAAATGGGATATTAAAATTACGGGAGAGACGATAGCTTTCTGGAACGATGCTTGTTGGGATAAAGTTAACATAGATTTATCCTCCATTGAATATTCAAAAAGTTATTTCGATGTGATGCGTGGCCTGAATGATGCATATAATCGTGGGGTCAAAAATGATTACTGGGAACATTTAGGCGAGGATGGTAAAAAGCGATATAACAGCTTTCTCGTGTACATATTGAAAAACAGAAAATTTCCACAACCTCCTATTCTAACCATAAACGACGTTGGAAAATACGAAGTGCTTGATGGTAACCACAGATTTTTTGGATTCGTTTCTGCTGAAAAAATATATGCGGAGCTTAAGTCAGCAAGCCCAGAACAGAAGCAGTCTTTCTTGAAGACTCTTAAGGTTTTAACTGTCGAACCACCGCACATTACTCAAGAAGTATGGGTATGCAAACCAAAATGGGAAAATAGCCAAAACGCTAAAACCAGAGCATGCCTTAGAAGCGCTGGCTTTGGAGATTAGTTAAGTAGAGGTTTTGATACCCCCCTTAAAAGGGTTATACCCTCAAACCACCGCTTAATATCCCCGACTATGGGGTGTAAATTCTCAATACAGTAGTCTGCAAATTTCAAAAAAGCCAGATAAAACTGGCTTTTTGGTTGGACCCGACGTGGACGTCGGAACCTTTTTTGGTTAATGTATTAAGAAAATAAAAAAATCCGCAGTTATATAGTGAGTAGTGGGATGGGATTTTGAATACAAGATTTTTTGTGGTACTCTTTTGAAATGTCGATGCTATTTCCCGCAATATTGCTATTTGTCTCTATTCTTGTTGCATGGGCAGGAGGGAACCTTTTTATTCAAGGGGTGGACGGTGCACGAAGATTACTTCGTCTCTCAGGAATTACTGCAGGGTTGATTATCGCCTCCATTTCCACGTCATCACCCGAGCTTTTTGTTGGCGTGAGTTCTGCACTCCGAGAAATCCCTGAAGTCTCACTTGGTGATGTGCTTGGCAGTAATGTCGTGAACATCGCCCTTATTTTCGGCATCTTTCTACTGCTCTCACCTCGCCATCTTTCAGAAAAGAACATTCGCATCAAAGATATTGCTATTTCAAGTTTGGCACCACTCGCGGTTCTTCTCCTCGCGTTAGACGGAGTACTCTCAAAACTTGATGGGGTCATTTTGCTTATGCTGTTTGCGTTTTGGTTGAGTTGGCTGATAAAGGATAACTCGCTTGAGACAGAAGAGATAGGGCGAAGAAAAGGTACAATCTTTCATTTTGCGGTTGGTTTGGGGATGCTCATTGTGGCAGGGTACACTTTTACCGAAAGTGCGGGTGCTTTGGCAAATATACTTGGAGTGAATCTGTTTTTCTTCAGCTCTATCGTTGTTGCACTTGGTACGAGTATGCCCGAACTTGCGACTTCGATTATTGCTATTCGCACAAAGCAAAGTGCAGTGGCGGTTGGCAATTTGCTGGGAAGTAATGTTTTCAACTCTCTGGGTATTTTGGGGCTCGTGTGTTTAATACAGCCAATACCTATTTCTGCAACGAAGATTGCTGTGCCTATAATTTTTGCAATCGTTGCCACACTTGCTTCCTCACTATCGATGAAGTTTTCTCCTCGTTCAATTGGGGTAGCCCTAATTGGAACCTACCTTCTTTACGTTGCCTCGACTGCCTTTGTAGGCTGACATGGGGGAATTTCTCAAGTGGTGAGTAGTGGGGTGGGGGTAAATTATAAATTAGAGAATGTTGGAATGTAGATTGTGATATCATTTAGCCGCTCAAATACAGTTCTAACTTCCTCTACGACGTCCTACCCAAAAAGAGACCGGCGAACATCGGGCTCTTTTTTTGTTTCAAAAAACGCTATACTAACAATGGTATGTTCAATCAACCCGGCACCGAAAATACGCCATTCCCCTTCACGCAACTCTCCCAAGCGTCTGCTCACGGGCTCGGAGAACCCGAGGGCGAGCTTGCCGTTGATGTCTATCAAACCGAGGAGGCGGTTGTCATCAAAGCCGCGATTGCCGGCGTACGACAGGAGGACATGGAAATCTTCTTAAGCCATGACCTCGTCACCATTCGGGGGGTGCGGCACCGCGATGAGCAGGTTCGCAAGGAAGACTACTTCTCCCAAGAGTGCTACTGGGGCAAATTCTCGCGCTCTGTGATTCTCCCCCACGAGGTGAACGCCGACCGCGCGGAGGCCACTTTGAAAAACGGACTGCTCACCATCCGGCTCCCCAAACGCACCAAACCGCAATCCATAACCGTCACAGAAATAGAGGACCCGCATGCCTAATCTTCGGCCGCAAAAACCGTCCCACGCTCGCCACATCATCGCGCTTCTCCTTATCACCGCCGTGCTCGGGGTCGCCGTGGGCGTGCATGCCTATACAAAACGGTACGCCGGGAAAATCTACCCGGGCGTGCATGTCGTCGGCGCAGACCTCGGAGGAAAAGGAGCGGAAGAAGCAAGAAAAATTCTCCAGCAGAAGACGGACGCATACATGCGGAAGGGCATCGTCTTTGTCTCTGGGGGAAAAGAAATTGTCATCAATCCGACGGTGATCGCCCCGGAAGACCCCGACCTCTATTACGAACTTATTTCTTTTGACTTGGACAAGACGATCATGGCTGCCATGGCCGTAGGCCGCGAAAAAAATCCGCTCGTTCGCTGGTATGATTTTGCTCTCGCCCAAGTGCAGGGGCGCGACATCCCGCTCACGTACAACCTTAATCGCGAGGCGCTTCGGAAAGCGCTCCGCGAAAACTTTGACGCGCTTGCCGACCCGCCACAGAATGCGCGGCCGCTGGTGCAGTTCCGAGACAACGGAGTTTCCGTCACTGTCCTTCCCGAAAAAGCCGGGACGGTTTTTGACTACGAAGCAGCGATTGAAAACGTGCGAACAAATCTGCCCCGCCTCCGATCAGCAACGCTTGCCATCTCGCAGAAAGAAGTGGAACCGGACGTACGCGCTGACGAGGTCAGCAACCTGCTTCCTGAAATTCAAAAATTATTCGCTCGCGCAGATCTCCTCCTCCAGTTTGAAGACCGATCATGGACTGTCTCTCAAAAAACGCTCGCCAGTTGGCTCGGGTTTGTTCGTTCTGAAAATGCTGTCCGTGTTGGTTTGGATGAGGAAGCGGTTGCCGCATTCATTGAACCAATCGCTAGCGAAATCAATGTGGCTCCCAAAAACGCAAAATTCGTCATTGATGATAATCGGGTCACGGAGTTTCTCGCCAGTGAAAACGGCCGCATCCTGCCCATCCCCGCAAACATCCGGGTTATTGAAGCCGCGGTTCTTGGAAACGCCGAATCCGCCACTCTTATAGTCGAGGAAGCGGAACCGCAGCAGAAAACCGGCGAGGTGAACACCCTTGGCATCCGCGAGCGCATCGGCTTCGGAAAAACGAGCTTCGCCGGGAGTCCAAAAAATCGCCGCCACAACATCCAAATCGCAGTCCAGCACTTGAACGGCCTTATCATTTCACAGGGCGCCACCTTCTCGCTCGTGGAAGCGATCGGGAATGTTGACGCCGACGCCGGCTATCGCGAGGAGCTGGTCATCAAAGGCGACCGTACGATACCGGAGTTTGGCGGCGGACTCTGCCAAATCGCAACAACTTTCTTCCGCGTGGCGCTTGACGCCGGGCTTCCGATTCTGGAACGGCAAAACCACTCATACCGCGTCCCCTATTACGAACCGCCGATCGGCATTGACGCCACAATCTATCTGCCGAAGCCGGATCTCAAAATCATGAACGACACGCCCGGCGCAATCCTTATTCAGGCCCGCATTGAGGGGAACGCTCTCATCTTTGAACTGTGGGGTACAAAAGACGGGCGCGTGGCCGAGCGAACCGACCCCGTTGTAACAAACATCGTGCAACCGCCTCCGCCAAAAACAATTGAAACCGAGGATCTGCCTGTGGGCGTTAAAAAGTGCACCGAGCGCGCGCATGCCGGCGCGGACGCGTCATTCACCTACACCGTAACCTACGCGGACGGTCGGAAGGAAGCAAAAATATTCCGCAGCCACTATCGTCCGTGGCAGGAAGTCTGCGCCATCGGCGTCCCGCCGGGAACGCTCCAAAACGCGACGAGTACACCGACAGGCACATAAACCTGTCCCGACACCCTGATTTAAATATTTATGAACCCCCATACATTCCTGCGGGGTATTCTGGGAAGGTG
>ERZ1292645.677-Hain-H14-02um-R2-677-length-11348-cov-4_pt1 | contig 11348 bp, 9 predicted proteins | sample MGYA00564401_ERZ1292645 | MGnify/ENA primary metagenome ERZ1292645 (study PRJEB36523, sample SAMEA6512644) | groundwater metagenome | collected 2019-01-09 | study: AquaDiva: Metagenomics assemblies of 32 groundwater samples | reverse complement strand
TTGGTAATCAGCCCAAAGTGGTATAGTTTTATCCGGAATATGGAATTCGAAGACTTCTTAGTCAAGTTTAAACTATCCAGTAAGCTATCGTGTACCAACATGCATCTGTTCAATCACCAAGGAGTAATTACTAAGTATGCGAATGTTTATGAAATTTTGAAAGAGTTCTATACTATTCGACTGCAATTCTATGTTAAGAGAAGAGAAGCTATTATTGCTGTACTACAGTATGAACTAATGATTCTAGCAAATAAGGTAAGGTTTATCAATCATGTAAAGGGCGGCAAACTTGATCTGCAAAAGATATCTGACGAAATACTATTGATGTATCTACTTAAAAATAAGTTTGATCAAGCTTATGGCGTGTATGGTACACCATGCAACTCTCCGACATTAAAGGATTATACATATCTAATTGATATGCCCATTAGAACTATTACATTGGAGAACGCAAAAAAACTTGAGCACCAACACGATGCCAAGCAAAGCGAGTTAGATCTTATCTCCAAAATATCCGCAACTGATATGTGGAAGGCTGATATAGTCGAAATTATTCAAATAAACGAGCAAGTAAATCAAAAACTGGAAGAAGAAAATGCTAAGTCGAAACCACAAAAGACTTCCGGAAGACCAGCCCGAAAGAGTCGGACCAAGAAGTAAATTACCTACACTGAACAATTGTTTTTTTGTCGGCCACTCATCGATGTGATACGATTTTTACAGCAAGAAGTAGCATGAACGCCCCGTTATCTACATTAGTTTTGAAAATCATCATGTTTTCTTTATCAACATAAATGTCTACGAAGTCGCTCAATAGAGCATTGGCCAGACTTTGGATATATTCGATACGAACAGTAGTTGAAAGAAAGTCTTGCATGTCCAATTTGGTGTTTACCTTGAAGATGTCTGGATTAGTGAATACATGAGTTACCTCAATAGTTTTGGAATTACTATCATAAGGAAAGCTCAGTGATACGCCAGGCCGGCGCTCAATAGTAAAGTCTTGACTGAATTTTGAAATGTTGGAGATGATTTTCTTAAAGTACTTACTCGGAAGAGTAAATGATAATGGGTAATCTTCATAGACTACCGAAGATACAATATCGTCGTCCGAGTTATTGGAGGATTCCAATAAAGAGATCGTGTGATACTCCTTAATGCCTTGCTTTTGGTCATGCAAAACAATATTAAGCTCCTTCATAAAGGAGTCTTGCTTGGCGATAAAGTAGATCGAGTTGTAGCTTTTGTCGATCTTTTGAACAATCTTTTCCAGGTTGCGTTGATCGATGATCATGATAATGTTGTGCTTACAGTAGTATTGAGTCATCTTATTGCTATCAATAGTGAGCTCAATAAAATTATGCTTCAGATGACCTGAGCCAGAGATTCGTACGCCTGACAATTTAAACTCAATTCGAATGTCTCTCATGTCCACCAGCTTGAACAAATTAAATATTTTTTTGATATTCATTGGCTCATCGTACACTAATTCGAGCACATGAGCAGAAACGATAGGCTCGGCTACAATTCCATTCCTTTGAACAGGCTGTGGTGAAGGTTTGACCATTTTAGGCCGTCCCACAGGACGCTTGATTCGCGGAGCAGAGACATTTATCGAGTGATTCTCACTCATAATTACTTATATATTTGATATGCTCAGGATCAGAATAATTATTTATTCTTGAGGAAGAAAACTGACTGGCCGGTGCTTAGCATAGCGATATTTATCATTAAACTTTAGGCGTCTTTGTCTCGAGTTGTCATTGATGACTTCAAATCGATCATGGCGCATATCATTGAATTTTTCATGATGCAAAGGTTTGGTAATCATCCCAGAACTAACCGGAGGAGGTCGGCGTTCTGGCTCAACAAGACCATTCACTAAATTATTCTGCCACCCAGAGTTGGCATTGGTAGTAATGACTGGAGCCAATTGGTGCTTACGAACACTAATTCTTGGATTCGCAAGAGATTCTTGAGTCAAAGGAATTGGTGATTCCCAGGTATCGCCATATACACTCATGATTAAAGATTGTGGGTCGTTTTTCGAGTACTTATATTATGGCATATTCATTTTGCGCAGTGAATTTAATTAAAATGATTTCCACAACGCACATAATCAACTATAAGTACTTCAATATATTTATAATTTCTGGCAGCGATCAACATTTGATCAAGACATGATATGCAAGTGCTCGAAACTAATCAAAAAGCGCACGTTGTTATTGAATGGCATTAAGAGCCTTGAAGGAGAATTGCATGTGTATGTATTCAACGGAGAAAAATATCTCCACGACTGCTGCTTCAAGTTATTGATACCTAGTATCTATAACTTTATTAACGATGATTGGTTTATAAATCCACAAATGATCATTCAGACCCAGCAATCCTCAAAATATAATATTATCACGGTATACAAGATTTCTAAAAAGCTATTGACAAATCTATTATCGTATGCAACTGACAACTTCAAAGTAATTGAGCATACAAATAAGATTCAATTGCTATCCAGTGGATACATAAAAGTTAGCAATGAACTTACTGCCGCATATCAATCTATTATCAAATTAGAGAAGGAGTTGAAGAATATATCATATAAGTTTTCAAGTGTTTCATTTGACAATGAAATATTGAATAAGAAGATTAGCTCAATTGCAAATGATGATCAAATAAAGATACTGGATAAGGAAGAGCATGAGTTGCAAAAACGGCAGATTGATCGTATTGACTCATCTAAGATTGAAAATAAGCAATGTCTCCAGTGCAGAACATTCGCAATTATTAAAGATGATCTTAAAATTATTCGCCAGGAAAACTATGAAAAGATAGCTTCAGTTCAATACGATCATGAGATAGCCAAACGAAAAATAAGTGAGCTTCAGCATAATATGGAGATGATACAAGAAGATAATATTAGACTAAGGGAAGAAAATAAGCTACTCCGTGCTACATCTAACACACACATAAACAACTTCGTAGAAATAGAATAAACTTTTATGCATATGATATACAATGAGCTCTCAAGCAGATGCGCTTGAATTATATCGTAAGTTCAAGTTTGTATGCATTCCACTAAACGGCAAGGCTCCATTCTTCAAAAAATGGACCGAAGTAGGCCATACCCCAAAGGAATTAGGTATATTCGCCAATCGTAATATTGGAATACTAACAGGTAAGATATCCAAGCTAACAGTCTTAGATATTGATAGTCAAGATCATGGTGTAGCCACATGGAATAAAATAAAAAAACTATATCCAGAGTTCAAGACACCGATGATACTTACTCCTAACAAAGGATATCATTTGTATTTTAAGTACAATTCTAAACTAGCATCCACATCCAAGTTGCATCTAAACAATAAGATTATTGGCTGGGATATTTTGAATGATGGCAGACAAGCTACTACCGTCCCCTCAATAGTATATGGAAAAAAATATAAATGGATCAATAGCTTGGAGACCACGCCTATCATCAAAATGCCTCAATGGCTTGAATCTTACATATTATTATTAAGATCAAAGTGATGTATATAGTTGGTTAGATATTCCAACTTATCTTCGTCGCTGGATTTATATATCGCGAAAGTGTCAATGTATTGTAATGAGCCAAAGTGTTTTTCGTAGAGCCATTCAATTGAGCTACATGATCTTTTTTTATGCAAAAAGACTGGATTGGTGTCATAAATTTGCTCTAATATGGAATTGGCATCTATAATTATCTTATCGATATCTTCATTATTGCTATTAATGCTTACTAGAGATCTAATTACATCATACATGACATAGCAATTGAATACGTGATACTGATCTGAAGAAATCTGCGCATCGGGTTTATCATATGTGGCATTAACTATGGTTGCTATATCAATCATACTATATTTGAATGCATCAGTATGCTCATGCGATAGAATGGCATTCTCATAGTTATAGAAATTAATTTGATTTAAATCTGGATCAAATCTAATATTATCAATATCGGTATCATTATTAATGATACCGCGATGTGCTAGATTGGCAATTAGCTTAAGTATATCTTTTGCTAATTGTATTCTGTTGGATTTATCTTGGATCAACTGAAGCCGTGGGTATTGAAAAGAGATGCAAATATCTGGAAGATTTAGATTGCTATGATCGATAGAATCAATTAATTTGCTGCATAAAGTTTTGATTTCATTTGTGCTATTAGTATTGTTGATCTGAGCAATCATATTGCGTAGCTGCAATAGTCTAGAACTAGTATCAAAAGTTGAATCATTGTTGAATATATATCTGTATGAGCTAATAACTATTAACCAATTTGTTATTATCACTGGCAGCTTAGCACTCTTAAGTATCTTATTAATATAAATGAGTTTCCATATCTTTTCAGATAAGGATTGGCTATTCTTGATACCATAAGTAGTGATTGGGAAAAACTTTATCTCTTGTGTGGTAGTCAACGTGATTGACTGATTAATAGATTTAACTATTAGTTCAAATAAGCCTGGGACCACAGTAAAGGCCATGCGATGAATGATCAATAGTTGAATTGCCAGCTTATCGGCCATTTGAATTCTCTTCTTTAGATCATTTATGATCTCCGGATCAATATCTTGGATATACTTATCTACTTCAGATATATCTACCGATATCCATTGATCATCAATCTTAAAACAATATCTGCAATCCATTTCAATAGAAATAATTGCGTATTGATCTTGGTACTTCATCATATGAAACTTAGGGGTAGAAACCCCTACATAGTTATTTGTATTACTCATATAGACTCTTTTTAGTGTTTGGATTATAATATAACAAACAACTAACCATACAGTATACAAATATTCCTATTTGATAATTTCGATGAGCAAATCTGACATAGGCAAAGTATTCTCTAGTTCTGATAGCGATGATTACTTAAGTGCTCCTATATCTAAGAAGGCCCTACCTAAAACATCTCTAAAGATACCAATGGATACCACCAAACCAAATAAGATTTCTATAGGTCCCCAAGATATTGATGATATCGATTTGTCCAAATATCAATTGGTCGAATCTAGTCGATATGCGTCGATCACAAAGAATAGCAAGATAATTTATATTAAAAATAATGGTAAAAAAATCCAGAACAAGTATTTCAAAAGACCGGACCCAATCGCAGATTCTATTGTCGTAGGATTCTATCTAAATGATAAGAGAAATTATTCGGAGAAGGTATCCAACATACGTCAGATATTTATTCTATCAAAGGATGCTGGACAGGTGGAAGATCCATTAAAAGATACTATCGAACTAAATTCATCGCAATGGAAATCTCTACGTAGAGATACTATCGTATCGTATCAAAAGAAGAATAATGAATGGATATATAATGCCAAATTCAATACCTTTCTCAAGGGCCCAAAGGATCAATCCACAAGGATGTCCATGACATCTGATAGAGGGTTTAATTTTACCTTAAATCCAATTAATGTCAATAAGATATACAGACACATTAGTGGCAACGATAAGACTGTAACTATCATTTTACAAAACTTTCAACACCTGTCCCAAAGAGTTGGAGCGATTGAAAAAAAGATCAGTCAGCTGGATACAAGACTAGGCACGATCGAAAAAAGAATAAATGGCAGACTCAAGCATTAAGATATTTCACTGGAACGTCAATGGAATCAGAGCCATACTTAACAAGAAGGTACATGATTCCAGATCGTTCGAAGAATATATTGTTAGTCAATCAGCTGATATAGTATCACTGAACGAAACTAAAATATGCAGTAGTTCCAGAGAGACTCATGCTGGGGTATCCAATTTGTTTGCATCATATCCATATCAATATCATACACATGCCGATAAGAAAGGATATTCTGGCGTAAGCGTGTATACTCGGATAAGACCAATTAGACAAATTGATACTAACATTGATGATCATGAAGGGCGTATTATCGTATTGGAGTTTCATAAATTTATTTTGATATCTGTGTATGTGCCTAATGCAGGAGCTAAACTTGTAAGATTAGCTTATCGCACTAATGTTTGGGATACTAAGTTTTTACAATTATGCCAGAGACTAAGAAAGCTTAAGCCACTTATAATTGCTGGAGATCTCAATGTTGCACACATGGACATCGATATTAATCATCCCGAAAGACATAAGCTATCAGCTGGGTTTACAGATATAGAGCGTGGTAATTTTGATAAATTGCTTAGAACATGTGATCTATTAGATACCTGGCGAATCACGCATATAGATAGAATTGCATATACGTATTTTGACTATCGAACTAGAGCTCGGCAGCGTGGGGCTGGCTGGAGAATTGACTATATATTGATATCTGCTGAGCTGCAAACAAGTATAACCGATTGTAAGATATTGTCTAATATATATGGAAGCGATCATGTCCCAATAACCTGCATATTGAAGTTATCGCATTAATTAGCTTACATTCTCTGAGCACCCTAATATATCTTAACATTAAAGAAATACGTGTATCAAAGACCAATATTCATGTGTGTTGAAAAGATGCATGCAACGACTCCATATAGTTCCAATCATGCTATTATGTTCTCTGACAATGGCTCATGTCGATCTAGCATAGATTATATTAATGATGACTCAGATCTAAATGAATTTATCCAAGATCCCAGCTTTACTCAGACCCCTGTATTAGAACGCAGTTCTGCGTTTCAGCAATACTTTGAACGATCAGAAATGAATGCAAATACACAGCCAATTGATATTCAAGAGATAACTATTCATCACTATTACTTGGCAGAATTTTTGTCGTGCCTATTCGTATCTATCGCTATCAATAGCTGTATATTGATCTTGAATATTTTGCATACTCCAAATGAAATCAATCTATCATACTATCTCTTATCCAAATCTTTGTTGTTCTTTGCTGCTGGGTATGTAATATATATCTTTAGCACTCCAGATACCTACCGATCTATTAATACTTCTATCGATTTCTTGTCGATCAATTGGGTTCTGTATGCATATGACTACAGAACTGTATTGTCATATATCGCGATTCAGCTAATATCTTCAATCCTAGGAGCATTGATATCAATTGGACTATATTACAATATAATCATTATGCTCGATAAAAAAACAATGATAGAATCTATCATTTCCACTCATTGTAAATTTTTATTGAGCCCGTCTTATGTATTCTTGTCTATCTTTATTCATATCTCAGTCGCAGTAGGACTAACCTTTATCATGGATGGAACAAATTCTGTTAATTGTAGACAGATTGTTATACAACGAATGATGTACGTAGGAGTCTTGTCATTATTATACTCAATAACTATTGAAGCTACTGGATTCATGGCTATGTACAAGTTGGGCCTCTATCTGTGCGCAACACTAATTCTCGGATTGCCTTGCAATCTCACGATAGTATGCACTTATCTGGCGCATACCACATTCAAGATCTTGGCATACCCATTCGTAGTATTCCATATTAAATATATTTGGAAAAATGCAATTCAAAGATATCTCGAGTACAAGTAATTTTTTTAAAGCAACCACCCAGTATCTAAGCATCGATAAGTGATTCGATGAACTGAACATAGTCAATCGAGTGAAGATAATCATATACTACCGATATATGTAGAGTACTACTTACTACCAATCCGTCTCTAATCATATCTTCGCCTAACTTAGTTGAAAACTCCTTTACCAATTGGTACGTACTTAAATGATCCTTACCAGAAAGAACTGCCAAGGTGTCTTCACACACATGCGATACAACTGCCTCTAACTTGTTGAACTGGGGAGTAAATTGTTGAAATAGCACTTTGTTTTTGTCCTTGTCCTTACTTACAAACATCTTCGCAATAATTTCATTAGTGGTAGCTGCCCGGTTTCGATACAATCCATTTTTGATAACCTTGAATAACGTGCTAGTGATTAAAATATTCTTATAACCAACTGAAACAGTACTATGACTAGCTCGTAAGATGTAGCCATACAGAGGCTTATATCTGTACTGATTAGTACTGTAAGCTTTCATATACTTATTATATGCATGCTTGGCGTAATCAATAAGCGTAGATACATTCTTAGCCGATTTGATGTTCACTGGCATTTGGTATGGGATACCAACGAACACTTCACTAGTTGATTTCATTTTGTTCAAGTCAACCACTCGAAGCGTATACATGTACGACTTCATGATGTTTTTTGAGTAGATGTGCTTAGTTTCGTCGAACAAATGGTATTGATCATATCTTAGAGCAAATGAATAGCAATGATTCTTTGGCAGATTATCAAAGTGGAAGTTATGATAGCCATCGCGAATGATCTTATTGAATACTTCCAAGTAAGTTAATCCTTCCGCAAATTCATAATTACCTACATCGTAGCCCTTAGTGGTAGAAATTCTCCATTGATTATCATAGTAGTACAAATTAATAATAGTCGCATCGAGTACCTCATATACATTATACTGCCCGGAACGATAGTATTTGTTAATTTGGCCCATCGAAACCTTATTCTTATTAAAGTTTGGCGTAGGCACAACCAAAGGAACGAATCTACCATGATTATTGTCTCTTTGATATTCAAGAACCATTCCATTACACTCATTGACCATCATATTGCTGAAATCGACATTATCTGTATTTGACTTGATATACAAGATCACTCTGAAGGAATCATCCGTGAAGTTGCCACTGACAGAATCAGTCCAGCAGATCCCATGGGAATAAAGATCTCTACGCAATTTAGCAATCTTAGTAGCAATGTCCAATGAGGCATTGTTGGCAAGATAGTTATTAACAAACTTGATAGTGTTCATTGTATCGAAATCTTGTTTTTGGTTATATACTTATATATGTGTTTATCAATTTAACACATGAAATGGGCGTAATTGAGGCATTTTAGCACTAATTAAGTAATGTACATATATGGTCGATTCGGTATCTCTGAGGCCCATTAGAGGCCTTATAGAGGTTATTGCACAAATGTAAAATTGATTTTATTACCAATTATATATACCACATTGATATTTCAACCAAGTTTGTCCAATTCAAATGTCTTCTCAGCCTGACAATGCCCAATCATCAGATTTCTCTGATCTCATTGACGTAAACAATCCAATGATCGTTTCTCTGAAACGGTTTATGAATGCTTACGAGTTGTCGCGAGTCGATAAGAGGACCTCAACTAATATCCTTAGCGATGATTATCAGTATAGAAAAAGATTCTACGTGCCTAATGCTGGGATCCCCCAGTTGATGCAGCATCTATTTCAATGCTATTCAGAGGGAGCCATCATGCACTTCATGGAAACATCTCCTAATTCAGATAGTCATGAAGTTGGATCTGGACTACTATTTGAGTTCGTATTCATTGCCACTGAGATAGATATCCCATTTGAGGACGTTATATCTGGGTTTCTGAAAATCTTAATTGAAGAAATCTTGATCAAAGTGCTTCGAATGCCGAAGACTGGAGTCGAAACACATTATTGCATTCTCTTGGGATCTCCTCAGAGCGAGTATATTGAACCATTGTACAAATACAAGCAGACATATAGGATAATTATCCCGAGTATTCAGGTAAGTCGCCCAGTGAAGAAGTATATCTTCGACAAGCTGTGGAACAGTCCTCTGCTCCGAGAAATGTTTAAGAAGAAACTGAATCATAGTTTTAGAAGTGCATTTCGGTTCAATGTCCGAAGCATTCCTAATTGCTTCATTGGTAGTTGTTCAGCCCGTGATCGCAAATCAACTCTCCAGTTGATGAGCATTCAGAAGGCGACAATAACTGATGGAACTATCTATGAAGGAATTTCGACTATCTCCAATCCTGGGTCATTCTTCAAGAACATTGTGTATGAATGTTCTCTAAATTATGAAATGAGTGCAAGAGAGGGAGGCATAATTCAAAAGCAAGTATATCTACCAAAGACTGGACTAGTTAAGTTGATAGAATCAAAAGCTAATGAGCCATCAGAACAACTTGCAGTTGCGTATGATCAAGCATTAGTTGATATCGCCGAACTGTCAGTGTACGAAGATGTATTTGATCAGTTCAAGAAGATCTTAGATATGCTATCTGATGATCGAGTATGTGATAAGGATCAAAGAAAAGATATCATCACAGCATTGGCTTCAAATGGATCTAAGTATCGCTGCATAGCTTTATGGTTTTGCAAAGAACGCTGCAAGTTGATGACTCTCGAGGAATTTGATACTGAATGGAACGCAGCGCTAAATAAGAAAGACATTTGCTGCAACCTAAAATCACTACGATACTGGGCTGCATTAGATTCTCCAAGCGAGATGCGAAGATTCTTAGAGATTCAAGTGCGAAAGATGCTTTTGCAAGATGTGAAGGGGCCAATCTCTGGCGGATTCATTGGGCATGCAAACATTGCGACCTACTTGGAATTTATGTTTAGAAATATATTCGCGACGACTATCGTAGGCAAGTCTAATACGGTGTGGTATGAATTCGTCACTCCATCAACTACGAGTCAAGAGATTGGTCAGATGTATAAATGGAGAAAGGTAGGATCGCATCCAGTTAGCTTAAGTGAGTATATCAGTACGGATCTGGGCGAAATTACCAAAAAGGTTATCCTGGAGCTGTCTCAAGAGATCAATACAGAGCAGAATGAAGATCGGAAGAAATACCTGAAGGGTCTTAAGAGACAGTTCTTAACTAGTATCAAGGGTATCTTCAATACTCCATTCAAGCGCAATGTTATCGAAGCAACTGCGGATAAGTTTTCAAACCCAGCACTGATCAAACAAATGGATACTACAAAGCATATCATGGGGGTGGGCAATGGTGTGTTAGAATTCGATGGTCCAAATGTGTCATTATTGGACTGCTACCATACATACCCAATTTCAATGTATTCTTCTACGAATTACATTGAGTACGACCCAGACAACAGATATGTTAAGGCAGTATACAAGGCGTTGCATTCTATGTTCCCAGACGATGAGATGGATGCGTTTGATTTCATTATGTACTATCTAAGTACATCTTTGGATGGAATGGCCAAAGAAAGTTTATTCTTAATTATCAATGGTCAAGGTTCGAATGGTAAATCAGTGCTTGTGGAATTTCTTAGAGCAGCAATTGGAGACATGTATGCAAGAAATATGCCGATGTCATTTATCACGGACCAAACAAGAACTAAGTCAGCTTCAGCTGACCCAGCCTTGATGGATTTGAAGAATACTCGATGCGTGTGCTATTTGGAAAGCGAGCAAAGTGAGAAGGCTAATATCTCGACAATTAAACGATTGACTGGTGGGGATACTGTGTCTGGGCGTCAGTTGTATGGAGAGCAAGAAAACTTTAAGCCCAACTGCAATCACTTATTGGCTACTAATTATCCTTTGCG
>ERZ1292645.674-Hain-H14-02um-R2-674-length-11380-cov-7_pt1 | contig 11380 bp, 13 predicted proteins | sample MGYA00564401_ERZ1292645 | MGnify/ENA primary metagenome ERZ1292645 (study PRJEB36523, sample SAMEA6512644) | groundwater metagenome | collected 2019-01-09 | study: AquaDiva: Metagenomics assemblies of 32 groundwater samples | reverse complement strand
GACGTCAACACCGGCGGCTTCGTCGGCGGCCGCAGCTTCGACGACACCATCTTCAAGACCAACCTGGAGGCGGCGCAGGTGATCGCGCGCCAGCTGCGGCTGCGCAATCTGGGGGGCATCATCATCATCGATTTCATCGACATGGACACCGAGGAGCACAAAAACGCGGTGCTCAACGAGTTCCGCAAGACGCTCGCGCGCGACCGCACGCGCATGACGGTGAACGGTTTCACCCAGTTGGGGCTGGTGGAGATGACGCGCAAGCGCACCCGCGAGTCGCTCGCGCACGTGCTGTGCGAGCCGTGCCCGATCTGCGAAGGCCGCAGCCGGCTGAAGACCGCTCAGACGGTGTGCTACCAGATCCTGCGGGAACTCCTGCGCGAGGCGCGCCAGTTCAACGCCCGTGAGTACCGCATTCTTGCTTCACAGCCGGTGATCGACATGTTCCTCGACGAGGAGTCGCCGTCGCTCGCCATGCTCTCGGACTTCATCGGCAAGCCGGTGTCGCTGCAGGTCGAGACCGCCTACAACCAGGAGCAGTTCGACATCATCCTGATGTGATGCTGTGAAGGAGTGAAGGGTGAAAGAGTGAACCCCCTCACCCTACCCTCTCCCCCAGTGGCGGTGGAGAGGGAGTCTCGTCCCTTCACCGTTGACCCTTCACCCTTCACCGCGACGCGCGAGCCGGTCGAGTCGCGCGGCAAGCTCCGGGCCGCCGGCGACTTCAACCACCTTGCGCCGCCCGCGCGTGCCGCGGCGGATGGTGACGGCGGAGGCGGGAACGTCGAGCAGCTCGCGCAGATAAGCCACGAGTTCGGCATTCGCCTTGTTGTCTATGGGGGGCGCGGCGATTCTCACCCTGAGCGCATCCCCGTGCAGCCCTGCAACCTCGTTTTTGTGGGCGTTGGGTTGCACATGGATGGTAAGAGCGAGTCGGCGCGCTCCCGGGTCGTAGCGGTACCAGTTCATTACCGCAACGTGCTCAGAACAGGCGCGTCACCGTGGATTCGATGTACGCCACCGGCAGAATCAGCAGCAGCTGGCACACCACGATCACGAACAGCGGCGACAGATCCACGTTGCCGATCGGCGGCACCAGCCGCTGGAACACGCGCAGGAAAGGGCGCGTCATGCTGTTCAGCAGCGGCATCACCGGGCTGTAGGGATTGATCCAGGACAGCACCGCCTGGATGACGACTGCGACCATCACGATGTAGAGCCCGATTTTCAGCAGCATCACCGCCGCCATCAGCACCAGCGCCGCGAAGGCAAGCCCGGCTTGCGGGCCAAGCTGGTAGCCCTGGATCTGCAGCACGATGAACAATTCCAGGAACTGCGCGAGCCACGCCAGCGCGAGCGTCGCCAGGTCGAGCCCCCACACGCCGGGAATCACGCGGCGGGCGGGGCGCACGATGAAATCGGTGAGCGCCTGCAGGAACTCCGAGAACGGATTGCGGTACGGGGCGCGCGCCCATTGGAGGTAGAAGCGCAGCAGCAGAGCCACCGTGAACAGGCCGAACACGATGTTGACGAGGAAGATCAGCGCGCCGGTGAGCAAGCGTTACCCCCCCAACTTTCACCGCAAAGGCGCGAAGGCGCAAAGATCGCGCAAAGAGGGCGTTTCCATATGATTTTCTTTGCGGTTCCTTTGCGTCTTTGCGTCTCTGCGGTTAATCAATCTTTACCAAGCTCGTCGCCGAGCTCGCGCGAGCGCTCGGCGGCGGCGTGCACCGCGCGCACGATGGCCTCCTTCACGCGGTCCGCTTCCATGGAGTTGAGCGCGCGCTCGGTGGTGCCGCCCTTGGAAGTAACGCGCTCGCGTAACACCGCAACCGGATCTTTGCTCGCAGTCGCAAGCCGCGCCGCGCCGGCAAAGGTCTCAAGTGCAAGCCTGCGCGCGGTTTCCGCTGGCAACCCCAGATCTCTTGCAGCTTGGTCGAGGGCCTCTATGAAGTAGAACACGTAAGCGGGGCCGCTGCCCGAGACCGCGGTAACAGCGTCCATGTCTTCTTCGCTGCGAATCCAGATAACCGCTCCTACTGCGCTCATAATCGCTTCGACACGCTCGCGCTGCTGCGCTCCCGGCATTTGTTCAGGCGGGAAGCTGTAAAGGCCAATGACGCCCGCCCCAATCAGAGCTGGTGAATTCGGCATGGCGCGCACCAGGACGCAATTCTGATTTCTGAGCCAGCGCGCCAAGTCTTTGAGCCGGATGCCTGCTGCAATCGAAAGGACGATCTGACCGGTTAAATGTGGCCCGAGTTGCACTGCAACCTCGTGCAGCTGCTGAGGCTTGACCGCGAGCACGACGCAGTCTGCTTTGACCGCTGCTGCGCTCACCGTCGCGAAGGTCTTGACCTTGAACTCTCGCTCGAGCCGCTCGCGCGCCGCCGCCGCGACCTCGACCACGCGAATTGCGTCGGCTCTCCACCCCTGCTTGAGTAGGCCGCCGATCATGGCGCCCGCCATGTTGCCCCCGCCGATGAACGTGATGACCATGAGAAATCAACCGCAAAGGCGCGAAGGCGCAAAGTGTACGCTAAGGATTCTGGCGTTTTTTGAGCGGTTTGTCATAGTTTCTTTGCGATCCTTTGCGTTCTTTGCGTCTTTGCGGTTAAGTGTTCTTCCGTGCGCCAAAGATCGCGGTGCCGACGCGCACCAGGGTCGCGCCCTCCATGATCGCCGCTTCCAGGTCGTCCGACATGCCCATGGAAAGCGTGTCGAGCGCGTAGCCGCGCCCGGCAAGCTGGTCCTTGAGCTCGCGCAGCAGCGCGAAGCGCCGCCGCTGGAGCTCTACGTCCGGCGTTGGCTCCGGTATTGCCATCAATCCCCGCAGCCTCAACCGCGGCAGCCGCGCAATCGCTTCCGCGAGCTTGACCTCTCCGCCCGGTGCAACGCCGCTTTTACTGTGCTCTCCGCTCACGTTGACCTGGATGCAGACGTTGAGCGGCGGCAACCCCTCCGGCCGCGCCTCGTTCAGCCGTACCGCGATCTTTTCACGCTCGACGCTGTGCACCCACTGAAAATGGGCTGCGATCATACTGGTTTTGTTGCTCTGGATCGGGCCGATGAAGTGCCACTCCAGAGGGAGGAGCAGGGGCCCCTCCGGGGATGCGACCCCGGCGGAGGGGATGATCGCGTCGCTTCGCGTGAGACCATTTTCCTGACGTGCTTGCGCGACGCGCCATTCCAGGGGCAGCGCCGCGAGCTGTGTGATTTTTTCCACAGCCTCCTGCGCGTGGTTCTCGCCGAACGCGCTCTGGCCCGCGGCGTGCGCCTCGGCGATGCGCTGCACCGGGAAGGTCTTGCTCACCGCCACCAGCACGATGTCACCGGCGCGCCTTCCCGCGGCTTCCGCCGCGCGCGCGATGCGCGCACGCACGGCTTGCAAGTTGGCGGAGATTGTGGTCATAATCTGCGACGCATAGCGGGAGGATGTTCGACGCAAAATCAGTGCGTTAACGCTCTTTTCCCGACGCTGAACCCGATCGCGGAGCATTATAATGGACATCTCTGAACTGCTGGCGTTTGTCGTCAAGAACAAGGCCTCCGACCTGCACCTCTCGGCCGGCCTCCCGCCGATGATCCGCGTGCACGGCGATGTGCGGCGCATCAACCTGCCGGCGATGGAGCACAAGGACGTGCACGCCATGGTGTACGACATCATGAACGACGGCCAGCGCAAGTTCTACGAGGAGAATCTCGAGTGCGACTTCTCGTTCGCGATTCCCAACCTCGCGCGCTTCCGGGTGAACGCCTTCGTGCAGCAACGCGGCGCGGGAGCGGTGTTCCGGACCATTCCCTCCAAGGTGCTCTCGCTCGAAGACCTGAAGTGTCCCAAGGTCTTCAGCGAGATTGCCGACCAGCCGCGCGGCATCTGTCTCGTCACCGGACCCACCGGCTCGGGCAAGTCCACCACGCTCGCGGCGATGATTAACTACATCAACGACAACGAGCACGGCCACATCCTCACGGTCGAGGATCCGATCGAGTTCGTACATGAGTCGAAGAAGTGCCTCATCAATCAGCGCGAGGTCGGGCCGCATACGCTGTCCTTCGCCAACGCGCTGCGCTCGGCCCTGCGGGAGGACCCGGACGTTATTCTGGTGGGCGAGATGCGCGATCTCGAAACCATCCGCCTGGCGATGACCGCAGCCGAAACCGGCCACCTGGTGTTCGGCACGCTGCACACCAGCTCCGCGGCGAAGACCATAGACCGGATCATCGACGTGTTCCCCGCCGAGGAAAAAGAAATGGTGCGGGCGATGCTCTCCGAGTCGCTGCGCGCGGTGATATCGCAGACCCTGCTCAAGACCAAGGACGGCACCGGGCGCGTGGCGGCGCACGAGATCATGATCGGCACGCCGGCGATTCGCAACCTGATCCGCGAGAACAAGGTGGCGCAGATGTATTCCGCGATCCAGACCGGCCAGCAGCTCGGCATGCAGACCTTGGACCAGACCCTGCAGGAACTGGTGAAGCGCAACGTCGTCAACGTCGATGAAGCGCGCTCCAGGGCCGCCAACAAGGACACTTTCAAGTAGCCGACCACGACGTCGAACGGGATTCACAACCTCAACGCAGCAGGAGCAGCGTATGGAAAGAGATCAGGCGGTCAAGTTCATGCACGATCTGCTGAAGGCGATGGTGGCGAAGAAGGCGTCGGACCTCTTCATTACCGCGGGCTACCCGCCGGCGATCAAGCTCGACGGCAGAATGACGCCGGTCGCCAACCAGCAACTCACGACGCAGCACACCGTGGAGCTCACCCACGCCATGATGAACGACAAGCAGGCGCAGGAGTTCGAAGCGACCAGGGAGTGCAACTTTGCGATCAACCCGCCGGGCATCGGCCGCTTCCGGGTGAACGCCTTCGTGCAGCAGGGACGGATCGGCATGGTGCTGCGGACGATCACCACCGTGATCCCGAAGTTCGAAGACCTCAACCTGCCGCCGGTGCTCAAGGACATCGTGATGACCAAGCGCGGCCTCATCATCATGGTGGGCGCCACCGGTTCCGGGAAATCCACCTCGCTCGCGGCGATGACCGGCTACCGCAACGAGAACAGCTACGGCCACATCATCACCATCGAGGACCCGATAGAATTCGTGCACGATCACAAGAACTGCGTGATCACCCAGCGCGAGGTGGGGGTGGACACCGACTCCTGGCACATGGCGCTGAAGAACACGCTGCGCCAGGCGCCGGATGTGATCCTGATCGGCGAGATCCGCGACCGCGACACCATGGACTACGCGATCGCCTTCGCTGAGACCGGGCACCTGTGCATGGCCACCCTGCACGCCAACAGCGCGAACCAGGCGCTCGACCGCGTCATCAACTTCTTCCCCGAGGAGCGGAGGCACCAGCTGCTGATGGACCTTTCGCTCAATATTCGCGCGATCGTCTCGCAGCGCCTCATCCCGAAGAAGGATGGCAAGGGACGGGTGGCTGCGGTCGAGATCATGCTGAACTCGCCGCTGATCTCGGACCTCGTCTTCAAGGGCGAAGTACACGAGATCAAGGGCATCATGGCGAAGTCGCGCGAGCTCGGCATGCAGACTTTCGACCAGCACCTGTTCGAGCTCTACGAGCAGGGGCTGATCGGCTACGAGGATGCGCTGCGCAACGCCGATTCGGTGAACGAGCTGCGTTTGATGATCAAGCTCCACGGCAAGGAGGCGAAGGACAGGGATGTCATGACCGGCATCGAACATTTGAATATCGTCTAGCCGGGTAGGCTGGAAGGCTCTAAACGGCGACCGGGAGACCGGGCGCCGTTTTTTTCGCCCATGACCATCCCCTTCGATCCTCAGACCTTCTCCATTGCCGCGGCCGTCGTCGCCACGGCGTACGTGATCTTCGGCATATGGGCTTGTCGCTCATCGTGCGCGCCGCGTGGTGAGGTCCGCCGGGATCAGCGGCCCGGCAACGAAAGGCCCCAGCCGACGCCGGCACCGCGGCGCGGCTGAGGCTGGACAGCGCAATCCCTGGCTATGTGCCCTGGCGCGCCTGATGCCCGGGGGGTTTCGGCGGATAGCGTAGCTGCGATGTGACCGCCGATGCGTCGAGCTTGCCCAGCGTCACCAGCCTCGCTTCGATCGACGCGCGGCTGCGGCTGTGGGCGCGGGCAAGCTCGTCCACCGTCTTTCCGGCGTCGAAGGCGCTCGCCAGGCGCTGTTCCTCCTCGGCGGTCCAGCGCGAGCCGGCGCCACTTTGCGGGAAAGCAGGCTTGCGCTCTGTGCTGCCCGGCGGCGCGCCTGCGCCCTCGACCGCGCGCACGGCCTCGAACAGCGCGCGCACGGTATCGGGATGCTGGTACGGGCTGTCGGGGCCGAACTTCTCCCCCGTCGCCGGGTGAACGCCGTTCGCCAGGGCGTTGAGTATCCTCACGGTTTGTTCCCTGTCCATGGTCCTTTCCTCCATTTGTTGGTTGTACGAGCCGCGTTCGCGGCTCGCGTGATGGCCCGCAGCGGCCGCACGATTCTTTCGGATCGTCGCTGCGCGAGCTGTGCGTATGCTCCAACGTCGCGGCAGGCAGGTCGGTTGACGGGAACACAAAATACGGGAGATCGGGAGAGCGCGAGGGCGGGAGAGCGAGGAAAAGAAGGCGCGTGCGCGCCAGGCGTTGACAGGACAATGTCGAACGCGATTACTTTGGGGAAACTGCGAGTTCGAGCGGGCTCTTCACCCCGCGCCCGCCCTTGTTCAACACGTGTGTGTAGATCATGGTGGTGGATACGTCGGAGTGCCCAAGCAGTTCCTGCACGGTCCGAATGTCGTAGCCTGCTTCCAACAGGTGGGTCGCGAACGAGTGGCGCAGCGTATGGCAACTGACGTGCTTCGGGATGCCGGCGGCCCGGGCGGCCTGTTTGATCCCGCGGGTCAGGTAATTCTCGTATAGATGGTGCCGGCGGATCACGCCTGTTCGCGGATCCACGGAGCGCTTGTACGACGGGAATACGAACTTCCATCCCCATTCGTAAGGTGCACGCGGGTACTTGCGCGCGATCGCGTCCGGCAGCTCGACATCGCCGCAGCCGTCGGCAAGATCGCGCTCATGCAGCGCCTTCACCCTGACCAGATGCGCTTGCAGAGGCTCGACGACCGGTCCCGGGAGGAGGGTGACACGATCTTTGCCGCCCTTGCCGTCGCGCACCATGATCTGGCGGTAACCGAAATCGACATCCTTGACCCGCAGCGTCAGGCACTCGCGCAGCCGCAGGCCCGCGCCGTAAAGCAGGCTGGCCATGAGCCACTTCGTTCCGCGCAGGCGCGCCAACAATTGCCGCGCCTCGTCCTCGGTAAGCACCGTGGGCCGCCTGATAGGTCGCTTGGCGTGCTCGATCCCTTCCAGCCAGGGAAGCGGCTCGGCAAGAACCTCCTTATAAAGAAAGAGCAGGGCTGCCAGCGCCTGGTTCTGCGTTGCGCCTCCCACACTGCGTTCGCGCACCAGATGATTCAGGAATGCGGTCACCTCCGCCCCGCCGAGTTCACGGGGGTGTCGCTTGCCGGAGAAAAGGATAAATCGCCTGATCCAGTGCAGGTAGGTCTCCTCCGTCCGGTAGCTGTAATGCCGCCGTCGGATCGTTTCCCGCACGACGTCCATCAGCCGCGGGCGCGACGCCTCGGACGGCGTATCCTGTGCAACGCGGTCGACCATACGATTCCCCGGAGACGAGATTGCGCTGGACTCCTGTCCGGCGTAACGTATGGATGGCTACGAGGGATGACAACGGATTAGAGAGAGAATTGGGGGTGGAGGGGGTGTCAACTAAATTGTCATCTAATTTGTCATCTAATCTGGCATCTATCTTGTCAACCAATTTACGTTAGGCGACATGCAAAAACTCCTTTCCGCCGAAGTCGTCCTTACGAGCGCGATTCAGGTTGGCATCGCGATCGCCGGCTTCACTGGGATTGTGGTTGCTCTCGCAAGAGGCGGACATATCTCAATTCGGGAACGGATTTCCGTTTCCATTCTCCTTCTCGCTTCAATTGCGACAGTTACGTTGGCTTTTCTACCCATGATCTTTTTGAATGCCGGGGTAAGCGAACGCACGACCTGGATGACCTCAAGCATCCTGTTTCTAATTTACTTTGTCAGCGTCATTTCCTACCGTGTGAATCAATTTAGAAAGTCCGGAGTTTCGATGCCTCCCCCAGTGTCGCTCGGCATCGGGTTTCTCGGTATTTCGGCTTTACTTCAAGTCGCGAATGCAATTTTCATCCGAGAGTCTTGGCCCTACCTGATTCTGGTCGTCAGTTACGTGATATACACATTCGTGGTGTTCGCGTATCTGTTGTGGAGCCTATGGAAGGAATAACATGTCGCCTAACAATCCGATCCACTAGCCGACGCCCGCAAGCGGGCGCTTGCTCGCGCGGGTGATCGGGGCACGTTAAACGGCAAACAGAACCCACCGCGACACGCCGCTCTTGATAACCATCGCAAGGTTCTACCTTTCGCTTGAACGGCGTTTGCGGAACAGCTATGCTTCTAACACCACCATTGGACTGAGGGAGATAACATGAAGATCGGACTGGCTGCAGCGACTGCAAAAGCTGCATTCTTGTTGCTGTTCGCACAAAGCGTCGCGGTGCATGCCGCCGAGGTCAAAGTCTTCAGCGGCGGCGGCTTCAGGTCGGTGGTGACCGAGGTTGCTCCCATGTTCGAACGCGCCACCGGCCACAAAGTGGTCGCCACCTTCGGCTCCAACGACGACTTGGAACGGCGGATCAAAGCCGGCGAGAGCTTTGACGTTCTCCTCATCGGCACTCCAACGTTCGACGTGCTCGGAGACAGGATCGCCCGGGAACCGCGCGCGATCGTCGGGCGCGCCGGGCTGGGCGTCGCGGTGCGGGCGGGCACTCCCAAGCCGGACATCAGTTCCGCCGATGCGCTCAAGCGCACGCTGCTCGGCGCGAATTCGGTCTCCTATATCGGCGACGGCTTAAGCGGCGTATTATTCGTCGCCCTGCTCGATCGCCTCGGAATTGCCGAGCCGATGAAGCCCAAGCTCAAGCCGACGAGCGTTGCCAACGTGGTCAAGGCGGCTGCCAGCGGCGAAGCGGACTTGGTGGTGCACGTGATCCCTGGAATTCTGGCCGAGCGCGGCGTAGAACTCGTCGGCCCGGTCCCGGCGAAAATCCAGTCCTACATCGACTTAACCGCCGGCCTCAACGCCGCCGCCCAGGAGCCGGAGGCCGGCAAGGCGCTCATCACGTTCCTGACGTCTGACGCCGCCATTTCAGTGATAAAAGCCAAGGGCTGGTAACCTGCCTCACGCTAAGCTCGCACGCGCGTTGATGAAATACTGAACGCGTAACTCGTCTGCCGTTTAACCGCGCGATCGAGACGGACGCTATTCAGCGCGGCTACCGCCCGCGCTGACGCGTGCCGCTCATCGCGGACGTTAGACCTTTATGTTAGCGACCATCTGGTCATGGCTCACTGATAATGCCGCCGCCTTGGGTATTGTGCTCGCTGCACTGCCCGTCATCTGGGCGGTCATTCAGTTCATCCTTATCAGGAGAGCTGAGGCCAAGCGAGTTCGATTCGAGACGTACCACACTCTCATCAAGCAATTGGTGGAACGGGAGAACCCAGATCAACCCATGCGCCTTGACCGCCAAATTGCGGTCATATTCGAGTTACGCAATTTCAAGCATTATTTCCCCGTGACGCTGCGAATTCTCAAAGGGCTTAAAACGGATTGGGCGAACTACGGTCCGCCCGAGAAGCGGGCGCGCCTTATGGAGGAGCTAGACCTTGCGATCACGGACATTCAGAAAAAGGTCTAACCACGCGATCGACCGCGACGCCAGAAAGCGCTGCGCGCTTCCGGGCGCGCGTCATCGCGGACGTTAGACGGCTCATGCGACGATAGCTCTCGATCGAAGGAGATTGCCAGTGCCAGAACACATCGATAAGGAAATCGAGGCCATAAAGATTGTTCTCCATGCACTCGAACCGCTATCGGGCGAGGTTCGCGCTAGCGTGTTGCGGTACGTGCTTCAGCGTCTTCAGATCGCGTTGGCGCCTACAGCTCAGGCGGAGGTCTCACGAACCTTGCTCGCGCCAGCCGATCGCGCGGCCGATACTCGCACTGAGCTGCCGCCCCCACCCGGTCATATTAAGGAACTGAAAGAGAAGAAGAAGCCGCGTTCCGCGAACGAGATGGCAGCGCTAGTGGCGTACTACCTCGCAAATCTAGCCGCGACGAAAGACCGAAAAGACAGAATTACGACGAAAGACATCGAGACTTACTTCAAAATTGCGGAGTTTCCGCTTCCTGAGAAAACCCAGTTTACGCTGCCGAACGCGAAGGCCGCCGGATACCTCGATGCAGTAGGAAACGGCGAGTACAAGCTCAACGCTGTTGGGCACAATCTCGTTGTCCATAGCATGCCTCGGGGAGCAGAGGCCACCCCTAAAACACGAAGGAAATCGTCCAAAAAGACGCGACCCGCGAAGTAGCGGTAATGATCGGCGAGCTGATCAGTGACGTTGAGGCGCTCGGCGCCTCTTTGCGTCGAGGTCAGGCGGTAAATGTCAACGACCAAAGTTCGAAGGATCGAGCCATCGGACTCGCTGCACGCTACTTCAATGACATTCGACCTGAGCTAGTCGCGACAAGCGGGGAGACCGATACCCTACTAAGTCACGACGAGCTTTGGCAACAGCTTGTTCGTTTGGCTCACGGGAACAACGCTCGGCGAACCTACCTGAAGACGATCGGTACGATTCGCAAGCAGCTGTCTGAATTTAGCATCGCGGCTCTCGCGAAGCCCATTCTGCAGGCCCCGGACTCTGGCGTGGGCACCTCACTCTCGCGAGAAGAAACCCTGATTCTTCGTACACTTGAGTCTCTCGTCCCGAGCGCTGCGGCATCCTACCGCCAAGGCTTAACGGACCTTATGGGCTCGGAGCGTTTGTCTTATCGAGGTACGGCGGCCGAGTTCCGAGAGTCGTTGCGCGAGACGCTTGATCACCTCGCACCGGATGCCGACGTCCAAGCTCAGACCTGGTACCAGCCAGAAGAAGGGCAGAAAAAACCAACGATGAAACAGAAAGCGCGCTACATCCTTATATCGCGCGACCGGAACAAGACTCAGAGAGACTCCGCGGAGAAGATGCTGGCGCTGATCGAGGAGCTGTCTGGCGAGGTGATGCGAGCCGTCTATAACCGCGCTTCGCTTGCCACTCATATTCATCAGAGCAAAGGCGAGGTACAGCAGATTAAACGTTACGTAGACACAGTGCTCTTTGATCTATTGGAAATCGTTCCATGAACGAGCCGTCTAACACCCGCATCCACGCGGACGCCAAGCCTGCGCGGCTCAACCGGAGCGTTAGGCTTCAGTGTGCGGGTAAAG
>ERZ1292645.242-Hain-H14-02um-R2-242-length-22172-cov-7_pt2 | contig 11387 bp, 8 predicted proteins | sample MGYA00564401_ERZ1292645 | MGnify/ENA primary metagenome ERZ1292645 (study PRJEB36523, sample SAMEA6512644) | groundwater metagenome | collected 2019-01-09 | study: AquaDiva: Metagenomics assemblies of 32 groundwater samples | reverse complement strand
GCTGAAATCCTCCACATTAAATGACGCCATAACACTGCCGAAGATAATGGCCTGCCTTATATTGGACTCGCTTGTATCGTCTGTATTTGCAAGATACCCCATTAGGCCTCCGGCAAAACTGTCTCCTGCGCCTGTCGGGTCAAATATTGATTCCAGAGGATAGGCCGGCGCGGAAAATACGGAATTGCCATTAAACATCAGTGCGCCGTATTCCCCTCTTTTGATTATAAGCGTTTTCGGGCCGTACGACAGAATCTGTTTTGCAGCCTTTACCAGATTAGGCTCTCCGGCGAATTCCCTTGCCTCGCCTTCATTTAAAACAAAGAGGTCAACCTTTGATAAAAGCCTTTTTAACGCGTCAGGCTTGCCCTCTATCCAGAAATTCATTGTATCGCATGCAACAAATTTCGGTTTTTCAACCTGAAGAAGGACATCCAGTTGAATAACAGGATCAATATTTGCAAGAAATACATACGGCGTATTTTGGTAGGCCAATGGTATCTCAGGTTTAAATCTTTCAAACACATTCAGATGGGTTGCAAGGGTATGGGCTTCATTTAAATCATAGTCATAACTCCCTTGCCAGCGAAATGTTTTTCCCTGCACCCTTTTTAAGCCATTTACATCCACACCTTTATTTTTTAAAAAATCAATATGCTCATCCGGAAAATCCTCGCCAACTACAGCCACTAATTTAACATCAGAAAAATAGCTGGCAGCCGTTGAAAAATAAGTTGCCGATCCTCCAAGCACATTGTCTGCCTTTCCAAACGGCGTTTCAACTGAATCAAATGCAACAGAACCAACAACAAGAATGCTCATCAAACCTCCTATAAAAAAAGTCACAAGTCACAAGTTGCAAGTCACAAGTCTGGTGACCTCATTCTCTTTTTACCATTATTCCTTTATACTGTCAATTAGCGAAGAAACAGTTACAATATCCACATCTTTATTAAGCAGGGGGATCATCTCTTTCAGGGCTGCAATTGTAGATGGATGCGGATGGCCTATGGCAATTGCGCTGCCCCTTTTTTTTGCAATCTCCACAAGTTCAAGTATCTGGCCTTTTATATAATTTATGTCCTCTTTATTATCCAGAAACACCTGCCTGCTTGCCGCTTTGACCTCCATTTCCTTTGCCAATCTGTAACCGGTAGATTTGCTGGTGGTCTTGCTGTCCAGGAAAAAGAGGTTTTTTGTTTTTGCTATATTCAGCACTATGCGCATCAATCTCTCATCCTCTGTAAACCTTGACCCCATGTGGTTGTTTACGCCTGTAATATAGGGAACTGCCTCTATATCCATCCTAACCTGCTCGGCAACCTGAGCCTCAGTCATATCTGTAAACACCGCCCCTTTCCCTGGGTCATTATTATTAGAATCCTTTGGCTCCATGGGAATATGCAGGAGGACTTCCCTGCCTTTTGAGCCTGCCTCTGTTGCAATATCTTTTGAATATGGCAAAAAAGGCAAAACAGCGATTGATATTGGCGCATCTATTTCCAATATATCCCGCAGCCGCCTTATATCCTGGCCCATATCATCTATAACTATTGCAATCTTAGCCTTTGGAATGTGAACCGTGACAGGCGGCGCCGGAGGTTTTGCTATCTTTGCTACTTGAGGGGGAAGAGGGATGTTTTTAGTCGCCTCTTCTTTCCTTTTATAATCAGAATATATGATAAACCCCACAATGGCGATAATGAAAAAAATCAGCGCAATGCCAAAAATAAAGAGGGCCTTTAAAAACAAAGGCCCTCTTTTACTTTTTCTTGTCTTTGCCATTTTCAGGTCTTTTATGACGGCTTTTGAACTATTCCCTGGAATATATACCAGCTCTTCAGATAATCCAATGCCCTCTTAAGCTGGACGTCCTCTGCCTCTACCTTTTCTTTTTCAGCTTTTTCTTCCACCTTTATCTTCTTTTCCTTTTCAGGTTTTATAGGTTCGCCGCCTTCTGCCTGAAGATGTCTTTCCAGATCTTTTTCTTTTATATGGTTTTTTGTCACAACATCTCCCACCACTATATCAGGCTCAATGCCTTTGGCCTGAATAGACTTGCCTGAGGGGGTATAGTATTTAGAGGTGGTAAGCCTTATAGCAGAACCGTCGTTTAATGGTATAATGGTCTGCACCGACCCTTTTCCAAATGTCTGTGTCCCAAGTATTACGGCCCTTTTGTGATCCTGCAGCGCCCCTGCAACAATCTCCGAAGCGCTTGCGCTCCCGCCATTAACCATGGCGATTATCGGGTATGGAGGGTGAGCGATTCCAGACCTTGCCTCAAATCTCATATCCTGACCGGGGACCCTCCCTTTTGTATATACAATCAATCCCTTGTCTAAAAACTTATTTGAAACCTCTACAGCCTGCTGCAAAAGTCCGCCCGGATTATTCCTCATATCAAGGATAAGCCCTTTAAGTTTTCCCTCCTTAGAACCAAGCTTATTCAAGGCATCTTCCATATCATTTGCAGTCTTTTCCTGGAATTGCGAAATGCGGATATAAACAAACCCGTCCTCAAGAGATTTATACTTTATGCTCTTTATTGCAATAATATCTCTTATAATTGAAAATTCCTGCGGGTCCTTCAATCCCTCTCTCAATATCCAGATGGCAACCTTTGCCCCCCTTGGCCCCCGCATCAACTTTACAGCGTCATTTATACTCATATCTTTGGTATATTTATCCTCTATCTTTACTATCCTGTCTCCTGCCTTTATTCCTGCTATGAAGGCCGGGGTATCTTCGATTGGGGCAATAACTGTCAATATGCCGTCCCTAATGCCTATCTCTATGCCGATCCCCCCAAAGCTTCCCTTTGTTTCAACCTGCATTTCTTTATATTCCTCCGGGGCCATAAAGGATGAATGGGGGTCAAGCCCCTGGAGCATACCCTTTACTGCGCCGTAGATAAGATTCTTTGGGTCTACCTCCTCAGCGTAATTTTCCTGCACAATAGAGATAGCATCTGTAAATATCCTTATATTCTCATATGCCTTTGTAGATACAGCGGAGACCCTGTGATTTATTCCCCATAAAAAAATACTTATTACCACTGCTATTCCAGCCAGAGCAATAAGCTTCTTCCCACTCATCTTTTTGAACATGATATGTATTCCTCCAGTTTAGTTGATGGCTGATAGTTGATAGCTCATAGTAAAAGCTATGAGCCATGAGCTATGAGCTTATTTTTGTTTTGTATTATATGCCAGCCAGTTAAGCGGATCCAGCGGCATTCCCTTTTGTCTTACCTCAAAGTACAGATGCGGCTCCTTTACTAGTCCGGTATCACCCACAAGCGCAATAACATCGCCTTTCTCTACGATAGAATCAACATCCCTGACAATCTTTGAAAGGCGGGCAAACAGGGTATAATAGCCGTTGCCGTGGTCTATAATCACAACCTTTCCATAACCTCTGAACCACCCTGAATATGCCACTCTGCCTTTATATACAGACCTGACCTCTGTCCCCAAGCGGGCCTCTATCTCAATGCCGTTATTAAAGGTGATTGTATGAAATTTAGGATGTTCTACCTTTCCATACATTGAAACAATCTTCCCGTTTACAGGCATTGGCAGACGCCCCTGCATAGCAGCAAAGCCGACCCCATGACTGTTTGCGGCATCTCCGGTTCTATCATTCTTGAATCTCTCTAAAAATGATTGAAGCTCTTTGGATGCATCTTCCATTTCCAGTATTGCTGCAAACTGCATATCCTTTTTCTTTCTTATGTCTTTTAAAAGGGTCCTCTTTTTATCTTTTTCCTCTTCCACCTCGCTCTTTTTATGTTTAATCTCGTCCTTTAATGAAAGCATCTCTTTCTCAAATTCATTAAGCCTCTCCTTTTCTGTTTGTAGAAGCAATTGATTATCTTTGTACTCCTTTAACAGGTCAGTGTCATATTCTACTATTTTACTTATGTATTTATATCTTCTGCCAATATCATTAACAGGATTGGATGAAAAAAGGGACTCTACTATACCCCCCTTTTTCATCTTATACATAGCGGCCAGCCTTTGCATCAGAAGCCCGGAGAGTCTTTTCCTATCCCGCGCCAATTCAATGATATGGACATCCACATCTTGAGTTTTCTCTTTCAACCGCATAAGGCTGTTTTCTATATTTGCCATGTCTTCCTCTTTTTTAGACAAGGCCTTGTCGAGCCTTTCTAATCCCTCAAGGAGAGTATGTTCTTTTTTGACATTATACTCTAAACCTTTCTTTTTTTCTACAATCTTTCTTTTCAAGGATTCCAGTTGCTTTTCCTTTTTCACAATCTCGCTTTTGGTTTTAGATGGTTCAGCAACGGAAGAGGCAGTGAACAGTGAACAGTGAACAGTGAACAGTAAGCTGATAGCTGATAACCGATAACTGATAACTGATAACTGCCGCATATTCAATTTGTTTCGTCCAAAATTAGAAGATTTACACTCTTTATCCTGTTTTTTATCGGGCCCATCTTTGAACCTTTGCCGAGTTCAAGATTTGTTACCACGGCTTTATTTATTGTTCTAAAACCGTCTTTATCATGATAGCCGAAAAACTGGTGAAGGCTATAATAGCTTCCGTTTATATTGCCGAGATAAAGCATTATATGGCCGCTTAGGCCCAAAAGTGTTATGCCTGGGACTGCGGAATCGAGAGCCCTTTCCCGTTTAGATACATAACGGGACGAGTTTATATCTTCGGGGGGCGCTGCTTCATCAAGACTTAGCAGCGCCTGTCCGGAGGCAGCCTGGTGGCTGGAGTGCCGCGGAAGGGATATGCCCATTGCCGCGAATACATCCTTTATAAAGCTGGAGCAATCCCTCAGGCCATTCCTTCCTCCCCATCCATAACCTTCCCCTAACATCTTGAATGCCTGGTTTATTACATTTCGTTTTGTGTAGGTCAGATATCCGATGTGTATATCTGCTTTCTTTTTGATATAAGCCTCTATCCATTGGAGTTGCCCATCTTTATCTTTTTTAGGGAATTTGACAATCCAATAATTTTTATCTTCGCCTTGCAGGACAAAGGTGTTTCCCATAGGAACAATTTCAGCATTCCCATTATTTTTCTTATCTCTAAACACCATTACCCTGCTTCCTGTGATTACAAGAGAATGCTGGTTTACCCCAGCGCCTCCCCCTGTCCCCCTCTGTGAGGGGGAGAAGGGGGAGGCGTGTGGGTTTATATCATCTCTCTTGTTTGCAAACGCAATCTTATCCATCTTTATCCAGCCCCTCACAAACGGTGTCTGGAAAAATCCCCACTTTCCATCCTTGCTTTTATGCAGGAGCGCAACAGGCTGCGGAGGATATATTGCAGAATATTGAAATGCGTCGAAGTCTTTGGCAGAAGGGCTTTTCAGGATGGGTTCATCTGTTGGGAAAGCCCTAATATCCGCCTTTTTTGTAATTACACCAAATATCAACCCGTTAGATTCCGTTACCCCGGTAGTGTTCATATTATCCATGACGTCTTTATAGAAGTTCCCTTTTATAACCCGTCCTTTTCTGTCAAACATCTCCTTGTCCTGCGGGATAGGGTCTTTAAACAGCCATTCTATTAAATCCTGTCTTGAAACCGTATCTCCCAATTCTGTTATATTTGCCATTTCATCATTCTCATCAAGGATAGTATTATTCATTTTTTCAATCTGCGCTGGTGTAAGTATAGGTTCATCAGGATTGCCCAGTCTTCCAATCCAGAAACTCGCCTTATATATAGGCAAATATGCGCTTGCCTCAAGCCGTAAGCAAGGGAGAATGAGCATAACAGTAAAAAGTATTATTTTGACAATCTTCATGCTGATTTTGATACCACAATATAAGAATAATCTCAAGCAGTAAAAACTATATTTGTTGGGTTTATTCTTGACACAGGGCGTAATTTAAGATAAAGATAAATTACAATTAAATATTATATCCAGGTGCCCCCGATGTTTCATTGGGGTAGAATAGGGAAGGGGGTGAAAATCCCTCACGGACCCGCCACTGTAAACGGTGACGAAATCTGCACATAGGCCACTGGTTTTTACTGGGAAGGCGTCAGAGAGTAGGAAGAACCGTAAGTCAGGAGACCTGCCAGGATATATTTGTAGCGCCTCACTAAAGTCTTCGATGGTAAAGAAGGTGAGGGTTAATAGAATCTTTATTGATCCCCAGTCTTTGATTTATCGGAGGCTGGGGATTTTTATTTAGAAGGTCAAGGAGGATGTTCTGAACCAAATTAAAATTCCCATTTTACAGTCTACTGCCATTATCATACTCGGTCACGGCAGCCCTGTATCAAAGGCAAATAATACGCTGCATGAAGTTGCAAAATCTGTTAAGGAAAAGGGCGGCTACGATATTGTCCAGCCTGCCTTTTTGCAGTTTGAACATCCGGATTTCTCTGAGGCAGTGGATCTTTTGGTAAAACAGGGGGCCGAAAAGATAATCGTCCACCCCTATTTCCTTTATATGGGCAGCCATGTTACAAAAGACCTCCCCTTTGAGATAGGCACAGCAGAAAAGAAATATCCTAATCTCGAGTTTGTTTTAGCGCCGCATTTGGGCTATCATGAAAAATTGGTAGATGTTGCGATAGAGCGGATAGAATCAGTTAGTGGCCAGTGGTCAGTGGCCAGTGGTCAGATGACTACTCACCACGCACCACCGACCACTCAACACTGTATCTATCAGCATCCCATTGAAGCGGAGAGTTTTCGTCTGATAGGCGAGCAGCTTGACGAGTCAAGGTTTGACGCAATGGAACTTCCGATAGTAAAACGTCTAATTCATACAACAGCGGACTTTGAATATGCGGACTTGGTCAGGTTCGGCAATAACGCAATTGAGGCGGGCATAGATGCAATCTCAAGAGGCGCCGATATAATTACTGATGTAAGGATGGTAGAGGTTGGGATAAGCAGAGAAAGATTTAATAAATTTGGCGGACAGATCAGATGTTTTGTGGCAGACGCGGATGTGATAGCTCAGGCGCAAAAAGATAATATAACAAAAACCGCTGCTGCGATGCAAAAGGCCTTAGGCTATATGGACAGCAGTATCGTTGTTATAGGCAATGCGCCTACGGCGCTTCTAAAACTTATAAAGATGATTAAAGAAGAGAAGGCAAGGCCGGCCGTTGTTATCGGCGTCCCTGTCGGCTTTGTTGGGGCGGAAGAATCAAAGGAAGAATTGATGAGTCTTGCCCTGCCGTATATTTCCATAAAAGGCAAAAAAGGCGGCAGCACTGTGGCCGTTGCCATTGTGAATGCGCTGCTGATGATGGCAGAGGGGAAACATGCACATCCCTGACGGTTATTTAAGTCCAAAGACATGTGGGATTTTGTATCTGGCGATGGCGCCTGTCTGGTATCTGGCAGCCAGAAAACTACAGAAGACATTGCAGGCAAAAGAGATACCCACGCTTGCCCTGAGCGCTGCGTTTACCTTTGTGATAATGATGTTTAATATCCCAATCCCAGGCGGCACCACAGGGCATATGGTGGGCGCCGTTGTTGTGGCCTGTATGCTCGGGCCGTGGGCAGCTGTTGTGGCAGTATCCATTGCCCTTACCATCCAGGCATTGTTATTCGGTGACGGAGGCGTTACAACACTTGGGGCGAATTCTTTTAATATGGCATTCCTGATGCCTTTTGCAGGCTACTATGTGTACCATATTATTGCTGCCGGCAATCCGGGTCAAAAAAGAAAATGGATTGCGTTTTTGATTGCAGGTTATGTTGCCATGAATATTGCTGCCCTTGCAGCAGCAGTTGAACTTGGAATACAGCCTCTTATAGCAAGTTCGCCTGACGGCAGGCCTTTGTATGCGCCGTATCCTTTATCCATTACAATACCTGCAATGGCCGCAAGCCATCTCTTATTTTTTGGTCTTATTGAGGGGATAGGAACTGCCATGATTGTTTCGTATATCTTAAAAACAAACGAGGCTGTGCTGTATAAGCCTGCGGTAAACCCTTTAAGACGGCTCTGGATAGGGCTGGGCATTTTAATACTACTTACGCCTCTTGGACTTCTATCTCAAGGGACTGCGTGGGGTGAATGGGCATCAAAGGAATTAAAGGCGCTGTTAGGATTTATACCTGAAGGTTTAAAAGGGCTTGAGGGATTTTGGACAAGCCTTATGCCTGGTTATAATATCCCTGGTTTTGACAGCCAGGTAAAATCAGCACTGGGCTATGTTATTTCTGCTGCGCTTGGCAGCGCAATGATTGTGCTGACAATATATATCGCGGGGAGGATATGGAAAAAGTAGTAAAGATACCCGATTGGCTTAAAAGAACCGAGGTGGGCGTCTGTCCATGCTGCGCAGCCGGCAGGGGCAGAGGTTTTATTGAAAAGAATATAGAGGCAATGGCGTCTTTTTTAAAAGAGGTTCTGGAACCTGAAAGTTTTTCAAATAAAAGAGGCCTGCTTCAGGCAATTGATCCAAGGGCAAGGCTTTTTGGCGCGCTTTTATTCATTGTATCTGCCGCCCTTCTTAAGGGCGTATTATCAATCACAGGGCTTTTATTTATGGTCGCGGCAATGTCTCTTGCGTCAAGGATAAATGTGATTATCCTGTTTAGAAGGACCCTGCCGGTTCTTGCATTCACGCTTTTTCTTGTTTTGCCAACCATGTTTAATTTTATAACACCCGGCGCGGTTATTGTAAAAATATTCAGCTTCAATTATTTTGATTTATATATATCCAAACAGGGGCTTGAAAATATATCCGTATTTTTATTAAGGGTAGCTGCGATGGCCTCTATATTATCCCTTTTCATCCTTACCACAGGATACCCGGATATATTCAGGGCGCTCAGGAGTTTTCCGATCCCGAGGTTTTTTATTACAGCCCTTTCCATGACATTCAGATATATAATGGTTTTGATAAAGGTCGCAGAGGACAGCCATATGGCAAGAAAGGCGAGGACTATAAAGTCTTTGACTGTAAAAGAAGGACGGGGGTGGCTGGCTTCTCAAATATGGCTTATAATGCAAAGGTCTATGGAGATTGCAGAGGGGGTCTCTCTTGCCATGGCGGCCCGCGGCTTTACAGGAGAAGTAAAAACCATGAGCAGCTTTAAGATGAGGGGGCGGGATTATATTTGGATGGGGTTTGCGATATTTGTGCTGCTTCTATCGGCGCAGGCGTAAGGGATTGCAATGACGGTATTCAACATAGAGAAGGTCAGCTATCATTATGCTGATAAGCATTTGGGCCTGAAGGATATAAACATGCGGGTTGAAATCGGCGAGAGCCTGGCCATCCTCGGCGCAAACGGCAGCGGAAAATCAACCTTGTTAAAGATAATGGCCGGCCTTGCATTTCCTGTTCAAGGCTCTGTCATGGCGTTTGGCAAGCTTGTGACGCAAGACAGCCTGATCGGAGAATTTGCCGGATTTTTCAGGGGCAAGGTAGGCTTTGTGTTTCAGGAACCGGATGTTCAGATATTTTGCCCAACAGTATGGGATGAGATTGCCTTCGGTCCATTGCAATTAGATATACCAAAGGACGAGGTCAAACAGCGGATTGAAGATGTGCTTGATATGCTGGGCATAAGGCCATTGAAAGACAGACAGCCCCATCACTTAAGCGGTGGAGAAAAGAAAAAGGTGGCAATTGCGGCAGTGCTTTCAATAAACCCTGATGTCCTTCTTCTGGATGAGCCTACAGGCGGCCTTGACCCGCGGACTCAGGTCTGGTTCTTTGAACTCATTGATGAATTAAGAAAAATAAAGAAGACCATCGTAATGGCAACGCATGACCTGAGCATAGTAGAGGATTTGGCCGATAGAGTGGTTGTGCTAAGCGAGGAACATACAATCGTATCAGACGGCAGACCGGTGGAGGTTTTAAGGGATAAGGACATGCTCCTGAAGGTCAATATAATCCATGAGCATACCCACAGGCACGGGGATATTACGCACATTCACAGTCATGGGCCGTTTGCGAGACATGATGAGCATGAAGGGGGTGATAAATGAGATAGTTAAAAAGATTTTAGATGTATGATTATAAATATTCATGGAATGAAAACGAGGAAAGAGGTGAGAAGCCTCTGCTGTCCCGCAACTGTAAGGGAAACGAAAGCCAAATTAAAACCACTGCCCTATATGGGTGGGAAGGTTGGCGAGTAGATAGTCCCGAGCCAGGAGACCGTCCATTCCAAAAAACCTCGATGAAAGGAGCAGAAAATGAAAAAAATATTTATTATAGTTATTGTAGTATTATTTACAGTTTGGAATCACTCTGGCATGGCGGAAAGTCAGGGGTCAAATAAGGTAGGCGATATGTCTATTGAGGAACTTAAAACAAGAGTTGGAAAGATAGAAGATATGCTGAAGGAGAAAGAGGTGGTTGACGAGCTTGGACATAGACTCCACCCGGTTCGTAGTGTTGAGGGTTTGACAATAAGCGGTGGACTGACAGTAACAGGCCAGAGAACGAATTACCAGAACAGTAAAGGCGCAGGCGCAATTTCGGCGGACATTATTTTTGAATCAGCGGTGGGTAAGGACGGCATTGCAGTGGCAATCTTTGATTTTCAGAGGGGCGCTGGATTGCAAAATATTCCCCAGTTTTTTACCTCCCCAAATGGAAACGCCACCGGCCCGAATAATGACATAGAATCGTTCAACAATGATCAAATCCATGTTGCGCAGTTTTATTATGAGCATAACATAGCCCAAAACCTTGCGGCCTCAGTAGGCCAGCTTGACATTACAGGCTATTTTGACACGAACCGGTTTGCCAATAACGAGAGGATACATTTTCTCGCCAATGAATTTGGCAATAATCCGGCAATAGAATTCGGAGGCACGGAGAATTTTTACACCTTGGGCGCGCGGCTTACCTACTGGCCTGTTGAGGCTGTTGACATAACCATCGGCGCATTTGAAGGAAACGGCGATTATGCGGATTCCTTTGACAAGCCCTTTTCTATGGCTGAGATAAATTTCAAATTCAAGCCTGCGGACAAAGAGGGAAATTACCGGTTTTATTATTGGAACAGGCAGGGGAGAGATAGTTCGGCAAATACGGCAAATCCCAATGATGCTGATTTATTGAAGGCGAAAAACAGCGGCGTGGGGTTCAGCATAGATCAGGTTGTAACCGATGTGGTGGGTGTGTGGCTCAGGGCAGGCGTTCAGAGAGAAAAGGTCGCCCAGTTTGACAGGCATATCAGCGGTGGAGTAAATATTACAGGTGAATTATTTGGCAGGGTAAATGACGCAATAGGACTTGGCTATGGCATTACCTTGATGGGCAAAGACTATAAAGATTACAAAAAGAGTGTTTCCCCTGATTTTGAGTCAGGCGCAGAGCATTATCTGGAGCTTTATTATAATATATCGGTTGCCGATGCCCCGCAAAACAAGGGGTTCCATATCTCCCCTGAC
>ERZ1292645.673-Hain-H14-02um-R2-673-length-11400-cov-9_pt1 | contig 11400 bp, 8 predicted proteins | sample MGYA00564401_ERZ1292645 | MGnify/ENA primary metagenome ERZ1292645 (study PRJEB36523, sample SAMEA6512644) | groundwater metagenome | collected 2019-01-09 | study: AquaDiva: Metagenomics assemblies of 32 groundwater samples | reverse complement strand
AACGGCAAGGTAGGCAATGCTGACCCTGACAATGTGAGCAAAAAGGCGAAGGAGAGACAGTTTAAACAGGTCGGCACACTCGGCTCAGGCAATCATTATCTGGAGGTTCAGTGGGTTGAAGAGATTTATGACCTCAAGGCAGCCGAGGCCTACGGCATCCGCAAAAATCAGATTCTCATTGCAATCCACTGCGGAAGCCGCGCGCTTGGACATCAGATAGGCACGGATTATTTGCAGACGCTTTCAGAGGCGAGCAGAAAATATAATATCCCGATAAGGGAAAGAGAGCTTGTCTGCGCGCCGTTCAAGAGTCCTGAAGGGCAGAGATATTTTACCGCAGTGAACTGCGGCATAAACGGCGCTTTTGCCAACAGGCAGGTCATAAGCCATCTTACAAGGAAGGCTGTGCAGCATGTATTCGGCATAGACATGCGGGATATAAAACTTCTGTATGATGTTGGGCATAATACTGTGAAGCTTGAGACCCATGAGGTTGATGGCAAGATGAAGAAACTCCTTGTCCATAGGAAAGGGGCAACGCGGGCGTTTGCTGCTGGTAGAGATGAGGTTCCAATAGCATATAGAGGTGTTGGTCATCCGCTCCTTGTAGGCGGGACAATGGGTACTGCTTCTTATATTTTATGCGGCACGCAAAAGGGTATGGAAGACTGCTTTGGCAGTGCGGTTCACGGCGCAGGCAGGGCGATGTCCAGAGAAAAGGCAAAGAAACAGTGGCATGGTGAAGAACTTATCCGTGAGTTGGCCCAAAAAGGCATATTAATAAAATCAAGGAGCAAGTCCGGAGTTGCCGAAGAGGCGCCTGGCGCATATAAGGATGTTGACAGGGTTGTAAATATAGTTCACAGCGCCGGGGTGAATAAAAAGGTAGCAAGGGTAAGGCCGCTTATATGTGTAAAGGGATGAATGATAGGGGCGAACGGCCGTTCGTTACTACTGCTAAAAATCCTCCTCCAGATACAAATCTTCCGTATCTTTTTTTTTCCTGAGTTTTAAGGGGGTTTGGCAATAAGAGCAGTAGATCTCTGACCCGATCTTTTCATCCCCTGAAACAGGTATGTCTGCATCGCACATGGGGCAGGCCAGATAATGTTTAACCTCACCTTTGAGAGCCATAAGCTTCCTCCTTAATGATGGAAGATAATTAACCTGATATTTAGTCTAACAGTCTTTTCAGACAGATTCCACAAAATATTTGTGCTTTGACTGCCGGCGATATTTCTGCTACATTCATATAATTATAAATTCACATAACAGGCAACTAAATTGAAAAAAACTATCTCTATTATCTCCATACTTCTCGTTATTACCATCGGGCTGTTTACATATCTCAAGCTTAAAAAACCGGAAAAACCTTCCGACTGTATTGAAACCACAGGGCTTGTAGAAGCTACCGAGGTGGGGCTCGGCCCAAAGATTGCCGGCAGAATAGATTGGCTCTGCTGCAAAGAGGGAGATGCCGTAAAGGCCGGTGAACTTGCCGTAAGATTAGATGATAAGGAATTAAAGGCAAGGGTTCTTCAAGGCAGGAAATCGCTTAAAGCAGAAGGGGCATCCCTTAATATAAGCGAGGCAAATTTAGAAAATGCAAGGCTTGAGATAGATGCTGTCAGGGCAGAAGTCCAGACAGCAGCGGCGGAGGTTGCAAGAACTAATGCGCTGGCAGAAGATGCAAAAAAGATACTGCAGAGGGTCTCAGGGCTATTTAAGGATGGTTTAATATCAGAAAGGGAAATGGACGCGGCAAAGACAAATTATGACGCAAATAACGCCCAATTGGATTCTGTAAGGGCGCGAAAGAGGGCGGCGGATGTAAAACTCAAAATCTCTTTATCCAGCATCAGGACATCCGAGGCGCAGGTGTCTTCTGCAATGGCAAAGGTGGAGGAATCTCAGGCTGCGCTGAATGTATTGGAGGCGCAACTCAAGGATACAGAGATATCGTCACCCATAGACGGCGTTGTTGTATACAAGGCATTTGAGATAGGAGAGGTAGTTAATGCCGGCTCGCCTGTCTATACCATCCACGACCTCAAAAACATCTGGGCAAGGGTTGATATTGAGGAGACAATCATAGGAGAGATAAGGCTCGGCAACCCGGCAAAGATAACAGCATCGGCCTTGCCGGATAAGGAATTCAGCGGAGAGATCATTGAAATAGGCAGAGAAGGCGAATTCGCCACACAGAGGGATGTAACAAGAGGCAGATCTGACATAAGGACATTCAGGGTGAAGATAGGCATAGGTAAACCCAATGGATTGTTAAAACCAGGAATGACAGTGAGGGCGCGGATATTTTGCAGATAAAAAAACGGAGGTTAAAATGGAAAAGAAGGAAGGTGTTAAATTTACTGAATTAGGCTTAAGCAAAGAACTGCTTCAGGCTGTGGTAAGCATGGGGTTTGAGGAGCCGACGCCCATACAACGTAGGACAATACCCATACTTTTAAAAGGCAAGGATGTTATTGGCCAGGCCCAGACAGGGACAGGAAAGACCGCTGCCTACGGCATACCAATTACAGAAAAGTTGGAGCCGCATAACTTTATGGTGCAGGCAATAATCCTCACTCCAACAAGGGAGCTTGCCATTCAGGTCGCTGAAGAGATGAACAAGATTGGCAGGTTTAAGAAGATTCAGGCTGTTCCCATTTATGGAGGCCAGTCAATAGAAAGACAGATAAGGGCGTTAAAAAAAGGGGTTCAGGTTGTAGTTGGCACGCCTGGCAGGGTTATTGACCACATAGAGAGAAAGACGCTTAAGCTTAATTATGTAAAGATAGTTGTGCTTGATGAGGCGGATGAGATGCTGGATATGGGATTTGTTGATGATATTACCACAATACTTAAAACAACCCCAAAGGAGAGGCAGACCCTCCTTTTTTCAGCTACAATGCCGGATCAGATACTAAAGATAGCAAACCGCTATATGCAAAGTCCTGAGAGGGTGACTATTGCAACGGATATACTCACAGCGCCTAAGATAAACCAGATATTTTATGAGGTGAGGCAGTCTGAAAAGACAGACGCCCTGTGCAGGCTCATAGATGCAGAGGATTCAGACCTCTTTCTTGTGTTCTGCCATACAAAAAGGGAGGTTGATGATGTTGCGGCAGATTTAAAGCTCAGAGGGTATGAGGCAGAGGCAATACACGGAGACTTTAGCCAGTCACAGAGAGAGGCTGTGATGAAAAAGTTTCGTGAAGGCAGGATAGATGTGCTGGTTGCAACCGATGTAGCTGCAAGAGGCCTTGATATAAGTAAGATTACGCATGTTATTAATTACAGCATCCCGCAGAACCCTGAATCCTATGTACACAGGATAGGAAGGACAGGCAGGGCAGGAAGGGAAGGCATTGCCATAACATTTGTCACCCCAAGGGAAGACAGGCAGCTCAGGCTTATACAGCAAGTCGCAAAGACAAAAATAACAAGAGGAAAACTGCCGTCTGTTCAGGAGATTCAGGAGGCAAGGGCTCTTCGCCTGAAAGAAAAGATTCAGGAATTCATTGATGACAAGCGCTTTGACAAATATCTTAAAATGGTTGAAATACTTTCAGACGGTCTTCAGCCAATGGAGGTTGCAGCAGCGCTTTTAAAATTCCAGCTTGAAGGGTTTGGTACAGCAACGGAGGCAGGAATAGGGGGTGGGCGGCCATCCATTGATGAAACAGGCGCCCCTCCCGGCATGGCAAGGCTTTTTATAACTGTTGGCAGAGAGCAGAAGATAAGACCTGGGGATTTAGTCAAACTCATTGTAGAAAAGACAGGACTTAGCGGTAATACCGTCGGCAATATCAAAATTATGGAAAAGTTCACCTTTCTTGAAGTGCCGAAGGATTCGGCTGAAAAGGTATTAGATGCTTTGCAGAAGAGTATGATAGGGGGGAGGAAGGTTAATGCGTCGCCGGCAAGGCCAAGAAGTTAAAGTTTCAAGTTGCAGGTTTTAAGTTGCAAGTAAAATCTGCGACTTGCGTCTTGCAACTTGCAATTAATCATTGTGGTTGTTTCTCCATACGATAACACCTTTCTCAAGGCTTTAGAGGCTATATCAACTCTCAATTCAGGGGAGAGGTGCGCCCTTTCGGGTCTTTTGGGTTCATCAAAGGCCTTTTTTATCGCCTCTCTGCTGGGTAAGGGCGTAATGCCTTACGCCCCTACTACTAACTCCGAACCCCGAACTGTTCTCATCATTACACCAACTCAGGAAGAGGCGGAGAATTTTACAAAAGATATAAACTTCTTCCTCGGAAAAAAGACAGCCCTTTTCTATCCTTCATGGGAGATTTTGCCATTTGAGAGCCAATCTCCGCATCCGGATATAATCGCCGCAAGAATAGATATTCTCAACAAACTTACCCACGGACATCACAATATAATTGTCACAACGCCTTCAGCCATTATGCAAAGGGTTATACCAAAGGGCGTCTTAATATCTTCTGTTCAAAGGTTTGAAGTTGGAATGGAAGTGAACAGGGACGAGATATTGCAAAGGCTTTTACAAATTGGTTACTCAAGGACAGGCTTGGTTGAAGAAAAAGGCGAGATGAGGGTTGCCGGCGGGATTTTAGATATTTTCCCTCCGTCATATTCCGTTCCTGTCAGGATTGAATTTTTTGGAGATGAAATTGAGAGTATCAGGACATTTGACAGCGCAACCCAGAGGTCAAAAGAAGATTTGAAAGAGGCTGTAATCCTGCCTGCAAAAGAGATTATCTTTTCAAAAAATGTAAATGAGATGGCGCTGGATAAGCTCAGAAAAAGGGCTGATGAACTGGAGCTTCCAAAGGATGTAAAAGAGTCTATTTCTGACAGAATACGGGATGGGCTGGTCTTTGCCGGCATTGATTTTCTTTCGCCTCTTTTTTACGAAAGACTTGACACGCTATTTGGTTATCTTCCTAAAAATTGCCTGCTCTTTCTCAACAACCTAAATGAGATAGAGGAGGCTGGGAGAGGGTTTGAAAATGAGGTGTCGGATGGGAGAATAAAGATTGAAGAGAAAAGGCAGTTTTTTGTAAAGCCGGAAGAATTTTATATGGATGTAATGGAGTTTAAGTCTGGATTTGAAAAAATGGGCACGGTTGTAATGGAGGCGTCAATTCCCCCCGGCCCCCATTTGATAGACAAGGGGGTTACAAATTCGTGTGAATTTTCTACACAGTCCAACCTTGATATAAGACAGGATATAGCAAGCAGAAAGGAAGAAATCCTGAAGCCATTAGTAGATAAGATGAAAGACTGGCATGACCTTGGGTGGGGCATATTTATTGTCTGCCATAATACGGGCCAGGCAGAGAGGCTTAAGGAACTCCTGGAAGGGTATCATCTCTTCCACTCTCCCCTTGCCCCCTGTCTCCCAACAATCCTTATCGGCGATTTAAGTTCCGGCTTTCGTTTCCCATCCATAAAATTAGCCGTCATAACAGAAGAGGAAATCTTCGGACAAAAGGTAAAAAGACGGCCGCCGCCTTCCCATAAAATAGACGCCTTCCTTACCCAATTGCAGGATTTAAATATCGGAGATTTTATTGTTCATACCATTCACGGAATAGGTATTTATCAGGGGCTTAAGAGGCTTAAGATAGAGGATATAGAAAATGATTTTCTTCTTCTGGAATATCAGGGGGGAGATAAATTATACCTGCCTGTCCAGAGGCTGCATCTTGTGGGCAAATACCGTGGTGTAGAAGGCAAAAAACCGGAAATAGATAAGCTTGGCTCTACAAGGTGGGAGAAGACCAAGGGCAGGGTAAAGAAGATTGCAGAGGAGATGGCAAAGGGGTTGCTGGAGCTATATGCGGCAAGAAAGGTTGTTGAAGGATTTTCTTTTTCAGGAGGGGACAGGCTTTTTTCAGAGTTTGAGGCGTCTTTTGAATATGACGAAACCCCGGACCAACTAAGCGCCATTGAAGATGTGCTAAAGGATATGGAAGAACCCAGGCCAATGGACAGGCTTATCTGCGGCGATGTCGGATATGGAAAGACCGAGGTTGCCATGAGGGCTGCATTCAAGGCTGTTATGGATAACAGGCAGGTGGCAGTGCTTGTGCCTACCACATTACTTGCGCAACAGCACTACCTTACCTTCAAAAACAGATTTGCCGCATACCCTGTGACTATAGAGGTATTGAGCCGCTTTAGAAGCCCGAAGGAGCAGAAATATATTTTGAAAAAGCTTGCCAATGGCGAGGTGGATATAATCATCGGCACTCACAGGCTTTTGCAAAAGGATGTTGTAGTGAAGGATTTGGGGCTCATTATTGTTGACGAAGAGCACAGATTTGGCGTAAGCCACAAGGAGAGACTAAAACAGATGAAAAGGCAGGTGGATGTCCTGACATTGACCGCAACACCAATCCCAAGAACCCTCCATATGTCTCTTGCAGGCATAAGGGATTTGAGCATAATAAATACGCCGCCTGAAGACAGGCTTGCCATAAAAACCGTGGTTGCAAGATTTGATGATGACCTGATAAGGGATGCTGTAAGAAGGGAACTTGCCAGAGGCGGCCAGGTGTTTTTTGTCCACAACAGGGTAGAGAGTATCGCGCAAATGGCTGATTATCTCAAAAGGCTTGTCCCTGAGGCGAGGATTGCGGTTGCCCACGGCCAGATGAAGGAAAAGGGGCTTGAGAAGGTAATGGCAGACTTTATAAATAAAGGATACGACATTCTACTTTCCACATCCATTATAGAATCAGGACTTGATATACCGTCTGCGAATACAATTCTCATAAACAGGGCTGACAGGTTCGGCCTTGCGGAAGTTTATCAGTTGCGCGGAAGGGTTGGCAGAAGCAGCCATAGGGCATATGCCTATCTTCTGACGCCGCCTGAATTGACATTGGCAGAGGATGCAAAGAAAAGACTGAAGGCGCTTCAGGAACTCTCTGACCTTGGCGCCGGTTTCAGGCTTGCCGCACATGATCTGGAGATAAGGGGCGCCGGGGAACTCCTCGGAGCCAAACAATCGGGGCAGATTGCAGAGGTTGGTTTTGAGATGTATACGCAGCTTCTGGAAGATGCCATAAAAGAGCTAAAAGGCGAAAACATAGAAAAAGATATTGAGCCTGAGATAAATCTCAGGGTGTCTGCATATATCCCTGAAAATTATATCCCTGATGAGAGGCAGAGGCTCTTTATCTATAAAAGGATTGCCACAGCGGCATCTGAGGACGGAATATCTGCGCTAAAAGAGGAGCTTATAGATAGGTTTGGGGATATACCGGAGCTGCTGAATAACTTATTCAGAATTGCGGGTTTGAAATTGCTGCTGAAAAAACTTAAGATAACCGAGCTTTCTCAAAAAGGGGACTACCTTTATATAACATTCTCCAATGATACCGCTGTGGCGCCGCAAAGGCTGCTTCAACTTGTAAAAAAGAATCCAAAAAGGTTCAAACTTACGCCGGACTCAAAGTTCATTGTTCTTGTAGAAAAAGGGAAGGAAATCTGGGAGGAGGCAAGATATGTATTGCAACAGATGATAACAGGGTGATAATATTGCATAAAAATTCAAAATGAATGAATGAGAGGGGCAAGGTGGCAGAAAAAAACAGGGGTCAGGGGTTAGAAGTTACAAGTTACAAGTCACAAGTCACAAGTCACCAGCAGAACACTGGTGACCTGCTGTTTGGTGACCTGGTGACCTGGTGTAAGAAGCTTTTATTCTGTATTCTGTATTCTGTATTCTGTATTCTGCTTTTCGCGGGTTGTAAGAGACAGGAAGAGGAAAAGGCAAAGGCCGCTTCTCCAACTGAAGTGGTGATAAGGATAGGTGACAGGGAGATTAGCCATGGAGAATTTCAGGATACATTCAAAAGATTATTTCTTGAAGGAGAAGGGGCTGCCGAGGTTAAAGATGAGGAGCTAAAAAATCTCAAAATAGACCTTGTTAATCAGCTTGTTGAAGAGGAATTGATTCTGGAAGAGGCAAAGAGACTATCAATAGATGTTAAGGATAATGATGTTTTTAAAGAGATGGAAGAAATAAAAAAAGAATATGATGGAGACACATTTGAATCAACCATCACTAATAAATATGGAAGTATGGATAAATGGAAAGAAGAGGTTAGAAAGAAGTTGTTGATTAAAAAGGTTATAGATAAAATTATTACTCCCATGATTATCGTTAAAGAGGGCGAGGCCCAAAGATACTATAAAGAACATATAACAGATTACAAGAGGAAAGAGCAGGTAATGGCCAGGATGATTGTGGTAAAGACAGAAGAAGAGGCAAACAGTGTGAGGGGAAGGTTGAAAAGAGGCGAAGGTTTTGCAAGGATTGCGCAGGAGGTTTCATTAAGCCCTGAAGGCAAGAGGGGTGGAGACCTCGGTTTTTTTGGCAAAGGAGATATGCCAAAAGAATTTGAGGATGTGGTTTTCTCTTTGACGCCCGGCAAAATAAGCGATGTGATAAAAACTGTATACGGTTATCATATTTTCAGGGTTGAAGAAAAAAGGGGCGCAATGGATTTAAAATTTTCGGAGGTAAAAGACCAGATAATAAATAAGTTAAAGAGAGAAAAGAGCGACATGGAATTTCAAACATGGATGAAGGAATTAAAGCAAAAGACAAGGATAGAGGTGAAGGAGGAACTGCTGTGAGAATTAAGTGGTCAGTGGTTAGTGGTCAGTGGTCAGAAGGATTTAAAACTAAAGGAATCCTCTTCGTGCTTTTCTTTTTACTGGTCACTGGTCACTGGCCACTGGTCACTGCAACTCACGCCGAGATTGCAGACAGGATAGTGGCTGTGGTGAATGACAGCGCTATTACCTTATCTGAACTGAATATTGCCACTGCCGGACTTGGAGATATAAAGGGAGATGACAAAGAGAAAAGAAAAAAGATTATTGAAACAAAAAGCAAGGTGTTAGACCAGCTTATTGAGAAAAAACTGGTTGAACAGGCGGCAAATAAAGCAGGCATTACTGTTAGTGAAAAAGAGATAGACAATACAATTGAAGATGTGAAGAGGCAAAACAACATAGGTCAGGAAGATCTATTAAGCGCACTCGCAAAAAACGGCCTTACATTTAAGGAATACCGCGAGCAGCTTAAAGACCAGATCAGGCAGGTAAAATTTATAAATAAAGAATTCCGGGCAAATGTAAAGGTCTCTGATGAGGATGTAGGATCGTATTACAAACAAAATCAGGATAAATTTTCAGGCCCGGCGGTGTACAGAATCAGGATAATATCATTTCTCTTAAGCGGGCAAGACAAAGGAAAAGACGTGGAGAAAAAGGCAAAAGATATCCTTGCCATGGCCAGAAAAGGCGCAGATTTTGCAAAATTGGCCTCGGCCTATTCGGCTGGGCCGAACGTCAAAGATGGCGGAGACCTTGGCTATATCAGTCCGGGCGAAATGGATGCGGCAGTGGAAAAAGCCGCAGGCGGATTAAATATCGGCGAAATAAGCGATGTAATAAAGACCCCAGCAGGGTTTCACATAATACAACTTATAGACAGGCGAAAGGCAGAGCCGAAACCTATTGCAGCGGTTCTTGACGAGATTAAAAATATCATCTTCCAAAAGATTATAGATGAAAGATACAAACTCTGGCTGGAAGAGATGATGAAAAAGGCATATATAGAGGTGAGACTGTAAAATATAGTGGCCAGTGGTCAGTGGTCAGTAAATTTTGAGTGTCTTAAAAGCTGTTCACTGATCACTGCCCACTGTTCACTGCATCTATGAAACCTACCATAGCAATTACCATGGGCGACCCGACCGGGGTTGGACCCGAGGTTGTCTTAAAGGCCATTGCAGATGAAAAGGTTAGGCAGCTTTGCAATCCTGTGATTATTGGCGATGAGGCGGTCCTCAGATTTATAAGCGCAAAATGCAGATTGCAAATTGTAAATTGCAAAATAATAAACCTCTCTAATCTCAATCCTAAGAAACTAAAACATGGAAGACCTGATAATGCCTGCGCAAAGGCCATGATGACCTACATAGAAGAGGCTGTGCGCATGGCAATGAGCGGCGATGCAGATGCAATTGTTACGGGTCCTATAAGCAAAGAGGCTATAAATAAGGCAGGATATGATTTTCACGGCCACACAGAATTCCTTGCGCATCTTACAAAAACAAAAGACTTCCGCATGATGCTTGCAGGTAAAAGCCTTAAGGTTATTCTTGTAACCATCCACGAATCCATAAAGAATGTCCCGCGGCTTTTGACAAAAGAAAATGTCTTCAAGACCATAAAGATAACAGATGATTCATTTAAAAAATATTTTGGCTTTCAAAGGCCGAGGATTGCAGTGGCTGCCCTTAATCCCCATGCGGGGGAAGGGGGCCTTTTTGGAGATGAAGAGAGGCGGATTATCATCCCTGCGGTGAAGAAGGCGAGGCAAATGGGGATAAATGTCTCAGGCCCCTTGCCGCCGGACACCCTTTTTTACAGGGCTATAAGGGATAAAGAATTTGACGGCATTGTCTGTATGTATCATGACCAGGGGCTTATTCCGCTGAAACTCTTACATTTTGAAGACGGCGTCAATATTACCCTCGGCCTGCCCATTATCCGCACATCCGTTGACCACGGAACAGCCTATGATATCGCATGGAAAGGTATAGCAAGCCCGTCAAGCATGACGGCTGCCATAAAGATGGCGGTGGAGATGGTGGGGAAAAAAAGAAGAGCTAATTTTTAATACATTGTATTGAGTTGGCCACAGAATAACGGAAACTATCTACTTAACAAATATTACCCTATATCAAGCCACATCCTCTCTTATATCCTTTGTATCCATTCCTTTGAGAAAACCTTTAAACAGGCGCAATGGTTTTTCAGGAATGAGGTGAACCACTCCGCCTTTTACAACAACGGTCATTTTTTGCCCGCTTTTCAGATGAAGCTTTTCTCTGACCTCTTTGGGTATGACCACCTGATACTTTGGAGATATTTTTGTCGTAGCCATTTATCCTCCATAATCCTTATCGATGAAGAAATTGTAAAACAGAATACAGATCGTATCAAGAAATTAAATCTGAAAGGGTCTGAATCTTCCATTATTTTAAAAGATGTGATAGGATGACTGCAAATTTGACAATTTCTAATTTTAATAGAAGCGTTGGAGGAAGGAGGAGAGGGAAAAATAAATCAGTTTCCTTTTGGCTCGCTCGCCCCCATTAACCCATTGACCGTCTGTTTAGTAACTTGAGGTGTAAATTGAATAAATGCGATGATAAGTGTTCAACTTTTCCACATGAACATATTGATGGCGATCATTTGGTCCGGTCTTACATTGATAAGATAAACTAGGATTCAAAGACATGGAATAAGAGCGGGATAAACGTTCCCTGGTTTAGAGGACAGCCTGATGCAAAACAATCTCCACTTCCAGCAATATTCAGAAAAGAAAAAATTAAA
>ERZ1292645.671-Hain-H14-02um-R2-671-length-11417-cov-5_pt1 | contig 11417 bp, 12 predicted proteins | sample MGYA00564401_ERZ1292645 | MGnify/ENA primary metagenome ERZ1292645 (study PRJEB36523, sample SAMEA6512644) | groundwater metagenome | collected 2019-01-09 | study: AquaDiva: Metagenomics assemblies of 32 groundwater samples | reverse complement strand
TAATATCCGCCCTTAGCTCAGTTGGTAGAGCAGCTCCCTTTTAAGGAGACGGTCGTAGGTTCGAATCCTACAGGGCGGACAGTAGGATTCGAACAAGATAGGGGTCGGGAAAGAAAAGTTCTTTCCCGTGGTGGAAGCCGCGCCTTTGGCGGGGAAATTGAAACCGCAAGGTTTCAAGGAGAAATGATTTTGCTAGCCTGCGAGTTAAAATCATTTCGACGTGAGATTCCTACAGGGCGGACAACTTTATAAGACCTATTTTTAAGTTATATTTTTGAGAAGCTTGTGTATATTGTTGGCGTTTTTGTAGATTAATTCCCTGTCTCCTATTACGCAAACCCTTATTGCCATGTAATCGTCGGAATCCGACCTCATGCCGTTAAAATGTTCCGGATGAGTTTTTTTCAAAGAAAATATAGTTCCGGCATCATGATAAAGTATGTCTTCCGGCACAAAACGCCAGGATGATATCATCGGGACAACAATTATTTTATTCGGCTCAACGGCAATTTCCGCGCCTATAAGAGTTTCTAATTTTTCAAGCAGTTTAAATGAAGAGTGTTCGGCAAAATTATCAAAAAACGCTTTTTCTTCCCCGATAACTTTTATTTTCTTTCCGCTTATTCTTTCTTTGGACTGACGGTCTTTTAAGCGTATCACCAAACCGGTTTTAGGAAGATTTCTATTTTTAAAACACTGATACATGAACTGAATATCTGAATTATCATGCTTATAAATATGGGCCAGAAGTTCATAGTCGTTCATCAGCCATAATTTTCCGGGGTCAATATCGTCTAATCTCATCCAGACCGCTATCATTTTTTCCAAAAAACGCTGATTTATCTGGGATGATTTGTGAAGATAAAATTCTTTATACATATACTGGTACATTTTCTGCGTTTGTTTTGCCGCTTCCAAAGACTTTTTATCTATAACCAAATTCCCTTCAATAAAACTTAAGTAATCAGATACGCTTTTAATGTCAGGCCTCGGACCAAAACCGGTATGATAAACATCGCGGTCAAGATAATCCAGTTTATCCATTCCCATATTTTTATCCGTGACTATTTTGTGAATGTCGTTCTTTCTGCCGAAAAGACTCTGGATAAATTTAAAATCGCCGCCGCATTCTTCTATTTCTTTTTTTAAGAGGCCGACGATCTTAAATCCGTTCTTATCGTGATCCACCGGAGTCAGTTCTTCTATAACATGAGAAAAAGGGCCATGTCCTATGTCGTGCAAAAGACCGAAAAGGGCGGTATTTTTCGCCTGATAATCGCTTATAAAACCTTCGCGCGCCAGACGATCGCAAAACTGGCCGGTCTTGCTGTACACTCCCAAAGCATGTTCAAAACGATTATGAGACGCGCCCGGAAAAACCCCCAAATTTGAACCCAGCTGAAAAATATGCAAAAGCCGCTGAAATAGCGGGTGATGGATAATCGGAATTATGTTTCTTATATCCACGCTCTCATTAGGCGGTATCCGAACATATTTTTTGTAGAATTTGTCGGGCATAAAAATTACCTGACGATTGTGCGGCTATTTTTTGAGCGATTCATCCAGTATCTTTTTCAATTCCGCCGTATCAATTTCTTTCTTCGGCTTATCCTCTCTTTTCTTTCCCTTAAAATCAACCGCGCCCTTGTCAAATGCCTCATTTAAAGAGACTGATTGGTATCCAGGCGGACCCTGGTTCGGCGGTCTTGAATCTGTTCTTGGCATTCTTCTGTCATATCGTCCATAAGGACCCTGCGTGGAGCTATCTCTGCTAAACGGCCGGGAATCCTCTCTCCTTGATCTTTCCTCATAAGCGGGTCTTTCTTTTCTTGGAGCCGTTTCACTCCCGAATTCCTGATCGGGAAGTGAAACTGACCATTCGGCAATATCTTTCTGAACCACTTCTCTGGGTGTGCTGTATTTTTCTCTGGAAAAAGCAATAATAGCTTCGCGGTTTGATTTTTCCAATTTTGAAAAAGGTGGCAGTGTTCCCGCTGAAAATCCTTTTGAAGATATGCCGTCTATCATAAGCTTAATATAGGCGATATATTTACCTAGATTTACGATATCATTCATCATAAAATCAGGCTGAAACCATTTCTCAAGAAATTCAGCGTCTTCCGCCCCGACTCTGAAAGATACGATTGTGCCAACATTACCGAAAACGGCATCCATAACCGGTTCCTCCATTTGTTTGATATATTGGTGAGCCATTATTAAACTTAAATGATATTTTCTCGCTTCAGACAAAATGTTTGCGAATGATTCGGTGGCAAAATTCTGGAATTCATCAACATACAGATAGAAATCTTTTCTGTCTTTCTCCGGGATATCAACCCGTGACATGGCCGCTAGTTGTATCTTTGTAATCAAAAAAGCGCCAAGCAGACGGGAAGCGTCTTCTCCTATCCTGCCTTTGGAAACATTCACTATAAGTATCTTGCCCTCATCCATTATTTTTCTGATATCTATTTTTGATTTTGACTGGCCGAGAATATTTCTGATAAGGTTATTGGAAGCAAATTGTCCAACTTTGTTTTGAATTGCCGCCGTCGCTTCAGTGGCAAATTTATCGGCGTATTTGGCAAATTCATCAACCCAAAATGACTTAACTATCGGGTCGCTGATGTTAGCCACGACTTTCTTTCGGTACTCTTTACTGGACATTAATCTGTTAATTCCGAGAAGAGTTGAACCCGGATACTCAAGAAGAGCCAAAATAGTGTTATTCAGGATATATTCCATCCTGCCGGACCATGCTTCAACTCCCCATATCTTTTTAAATACTCCGACAAGACCCGAAGCCACCAAATGCCTGTAATCAAATCCGATACCCTCCATGACATTAAAAGCAATCGGATATTCCAAATCGTCAGGATTAAAGTAAACGACATCCTTTATCCTTTCTTCGGGAACAAAATCCAACAAATCATCGGCGGAGTCGCCGTGAGGATCAATAAAACAAACACCTCTTCCCGCTTCTATATCCTGAATAGCCATATTTTTCAAAAATTCCGACTTTCCCATGCCCGTTGAACCGACAACATACATATGGCGTCTCCGGTCGTCTTTCTTAATGCCAAATCTGATCCGATTACCGCGGAAGTTCGTCTCGCCAAGAAATACCAACTCTTGTTCTTTTTGTATATCTGCCATAAAAATTTTAAAACTTAATTAAAAAATTATCCAACAGGCAATCCCGCCGGCGGTTCTCCTTTCTTTGCTTCAACCCTGGGAATCATCGGCGATTTCACGCTTATATCCGGAAAATGATATACGGTGGCCAGCTCTTCCGTCGTCAGGATGAACGGTTTTTCAACAAACAAACCGCCGCGGAGTTTTCTGTACATTTTTACTTTGCGGGTATACGCTTTTTGTTTGTAGAACAATCCTCTGATGGGCGGAGTAGTTTTCCCGTTAAGTTTAAAACTGTTGAGAGACGGAGAAGCAAACTGTTTAAAAGCGCCGTTCATGGCGGCAAGATGGGTAATGTGAAACATACCCTTGGGATATATGTAAGCCAGCCGTATCCCGCTTTCAAAACCAAGTTTTGTAAAACTCCCTTCAACCGCCTTAAGCACATCCTGCTTACCCGGGCTTAACTGTTCGCGTTCCTTATTTTCTTCTTTTTTGACAGATGAGCCGCCGGATAGAAAAGCGTCAACGCCAAAAATAGCTTTTGTAAGCCAGTCCTCTTGCGCTTTAGCTTTTTTACCCATTAGTTTATCCACTACAGCCTGGCCCTTCTTAACCCAATCGTCTCCAACAGGACGGATAAGAAGTTGAACGCTGATGTATTCTTTATACTCAAGAGAACTTATGGTCTCCAATAGCGACGCCACGGGATCAATTCTTTTTGCAACTTCAGGACCGCTTGCTTTTTCCTCAAATTCCGGATAAGTGCGGATGGGATAAGCGTCTTCTTTGCTTAGGATCTCCTCTCCTGCCCAAAGGTCATATTCATCATTAGGCAAAAACAGCGGAAGAGAAGCAAGGCAACTCTCAACTTCCGCCAATTCGGCATCCGGATATTGAGCGTATATCTGGGACTCAACCAAATTTCGGTATTTGGTTTGAGTTCTTACATAGAAATGTATCTCCCCTCCTGTGCCGGCAATTTCAAATGAAAACCAATCCGGTATTTTGCCTTTGAAAAATTTGTCCCTCCACCTGACCGGACCCAGAAAAATACCATATAAAGCGGCAAAAACCTGCTCCATCGCTTTGGGACTTTTATTTAATTCCCGCGGCACTTTTATTTCCAGCAAAACCCACTCAAGCGATGTGATATATTTGAGACGATTATATGTTTCAAATGACAGCAACCACGCAAAGAAAAGCATAGGCGGCAGATAGAGCCACCAAAACTTGACAAACAGGTCGTAAGCAACACGCAAACTGTCGAGTATGAGAGTTAATGATTCAACCATATGAATATTCTACAGAAAAGAACTTAATTTAACAATCAAACAAACAGCCGATATGGTTTAGCATCGGCTGTTTGTTTGATAAATCGTTAATTTATTTGACTATTTAAACTTTGCGCAATGTATATGTTCCGTCCTCTTTCCTTGAAAATATCTTTGAGTCCTGAAGATTCAAAAGTATGGTGTTTTCCTTAACCATCCTTGCGTCTTTAACTTTGGCGACCAATGAAGCCTTAGGCATCGGTTTTGAAGATTTCTTTAGTATGTCAACAAGGACATCCTTTACCGTACCGGCTGAATAACCCCACTCCGACAGCGCATACATCCCCCTCCCTACAAGAATAAATCTTGAATCCTTTATAAGCTCGTTGTGCACCGTCTGAATGTTGGCTTTTTTAGTTGAAAAACTTGCATCATTGATAAGGCTGGCTATTTCTCTGAAGTGCTTGGGCGAATTGACGCGCTTTAGCATCAAGTAGGCTTTATCCCTTACGCCTCTCGGTTTAACCTCCGGCCAGGAAACCAGACCCACTTGTCCGAATATATTCCGGCTGACTGATTTACTTATAGACAGACAGATATCCGGATTATCAATGGAATTATTTTTAGCGAAAGAGTTGATTTCATTTGAAAGTATGACTTTTCTATTTTTTTCAAGCGCTTTTACAAGCGCGACTGTCATATTTTTGAAAGAATTTAATTTCTGGGTGTCAGATGACCAGAAGGCGCAAAATTCATCATTATCCGGAGACCTGACCAGACCGCCGTCAATGAAAAGCAGAAACATCAAAGACGCATTAGCTGGCGAATTAAAACCAGTGGCGCTGAAAGTTTTGAACAAATCCTCTTCCATTATAACGCCACCCCTGGAATTGATCAGATCTCTGGCCCAACTTACATAACCGGCCAAACCTGAATTACGGCCGGCAAGTTTGGAAAGCTGTTTCAGGGTAAATTCCTCTATTTGCCTGACCCTCTCTCTCGTTATGCCATAAACCCCGCCTATGGACTCAAGGGTCTCTTTTTTGCCGTTCTTCAAACCAAAACGCCGGGATATGATATCCCTGTTCCTTGGCGCTATTTCTCTTATAAGCGATAATACCGTTTTTTGTATATCCTTTGATGTCGACATATATTTAGTTTTCTAATGATAACATTAAATATTTATTAGTCAAATGTCTCATACCGCGTAATCTCTATTTCTTACGGGACAACCAAACCAGCAAAGGCGAAGCAATGAATATAGATGAGTATGCCCCCAGAAATATGCCCATTATCAACGCCAAGGCAAAATAACGAATACTCTCCCCGCCAAAGAAATATATCGCGAATAAAGGCAAAAGCGTGGTAAATGTCGTATTCAATGAGCGAGTCAGGGTTTGCAAAACACTCTTGTGCGCTATCTCTGATAAAGACCCGCCCAATCCTCTGATAATATTTTCGCGAATTCTGTCAAATACTACAACCGTATCGGCTACCGAATAGCCCAATATCGTAAGCGCCGCCGCCACAAAAACCGCGCTTATTTCAACTCCGTAAACATTACCCAAAACGGCGAACACTCCCAGCGGCACTACTACATCATGCAATAATGCCAATATTGCGGCAAATCCCATAACCCATGGCGATAGGGTTTTTGACAATTTTCTGAAAACCAAAGCTATGTAAATTATAACGGCCGACAAAACAAGCAATATGGCTGTTATACTTTTATTCTTTAATTCATTTCCTATGACCGGCCCTATTGAATCAAATCTTTTTTCTTCCAGGCCGGAAAAACCATTCTTCAGAACCGCCAAAATATTCTGGTGTTCATTTTCAGAGAGTTCTCCGGTTCTGATTAAAGCCCCTCCGTCTCCCGTATAATTCACCACGACATCGGCAAGCCCGGCTCCCGTTAATATGTCTCTGATGTCATTAAGAGCTGGCCTGTTACCGCTGAATCCGACTTCAATAACACTACCCCCCAGGAAATCAACACCAAGATTCAAACCAAACACAAATAAAGCCAAAACAGCCGCCAATGTAAGCGTTACTGAAAACCAGAACATTGTTGTATATATGCGTAACATAATTAAAATTTAAAATTCTAGAAAAGCCATCTCTTGCTCTCAAACCATCGTCCCGTAAATAATATTAGTATTTTTCTTGTTATTACAGTGGCCGTTAACAAACTCGTCAGGACACCGATACCCAGAGTCAAGGCGAAACCCTTAACTATTGAAGTGGCAAAGATGTAAAGAACCAGCGCGCCTATAAGGGTGGTAGTGTGACTGTCTCGGACGGAGAGCCAGGCGCGTTTAAAACCTTCTTCCATTGATTGCTTCAGCATTTTCCCGGCTTTAATTTCCTCCCTCATTCTGGCGAAGATTAATACATTCGCGTCAACCGCCATGCCCAAAGACAGGATAAAACCGGCAATACCGGCAAGAGTAAGAGTAACTGGAATAACTTTGTATATAGCCAAAACCAGCAATACATAGATCGCAAGAGCAAAAACAGAAACAACACCGGGAAGCCGATAAAATAATATCATGAACAAAGACACGGCCAACAAACCATAGAGGCCTGCCGTCAAACTTTTTTCAAGAGATTCCTTTCCCAAAGAAGCGCCCACAGTCTGCTGACTTACCAGATGAATAGGCACAGGCAAAGCGCCGGAGTTAAGGCGTATGGCCAGCAATCTTGCTTCCTGGGGAGTAAAATTGCCGGTTATCACCGCCTTGCCGTCAGGGATCTCGTTCTGTACAACCGGTATGCTTATGGGTACGCCGTCAAGATATATGGCAACCAATTTCCCTATGTTCTTTCTGGTTATCTCGGCAAATAGATCCGCCCCCTCGTCCGTCAATTGCAAACTTACCTGTGGAACATTGGTTTGAGGGTCAAAAACAATCTGCGCCCTCTTAAGATGTCTGCCGTTAAGGCCTGTCGAAGCAAAAGGTTCTTCGTTGAGACGCTGACCAGCCCCTTGAGCGTCAAGAATAGCCCTGGTTTTATCTGTTTCCTCCCTAAATTCAAGAAACGGCGTCTCGCCTATCAATTCTATTGCTTGTTTGACATCGCTTATTCCCGCAAGTTCAACTATGAGCCGGTTATTACCGCTTACCTGAACGAGCGGTTCGGAGACACCAAAAAAGTTAACCCTCCTTTCAACCACATCCCTTACGCCTTGCATGGCATCAACAGCCTGTAAATCACCCGCCTGCGACAGATCGGCCTCATAGACCAGATGAGTTCCGCCCAGAAGATCAAGGCCGAGACGGAATGGAACATTCGGAAATTTCCAATCCGGCAATTGCCGGACAATTTCCAATTTCCAACCCATAGAACTTATTGTTTTTTCCACTCCCTGCGGATAGACGAAAACAAACAAGGCCAGAGAAACAATAATTAGAGTAATTATAAAATATAAATTTTTCACTAAAAACTATTCAAACATATTATAAAAAATAAAGCAAAGTAGCAACCATCTCTCACTCAAAAATTTAATTCCCTGCAATAAAAAAGCCCCGTATCAAAGGCCGCGGTTGCGGCATGATACGGGACATATCGGATTACCTATCGACCGTATCTGTAACAGCACGGGGATTGGTATCGGCAGTGCGGGTAATAGTCATATCAAGACCCAACTCTCTTGCAGTTTTAGCGGTCAGAAGATTAACTAAATCTTGAGCGCCAGAAGCAACGCCGTTCTGACCTCCTCCGCCCATCACGACACCGGGAACCCAGTTGCCTCGATAATCCTTAACGGCATCAGCCCAAACTTTCTGAGCTTCCAGATAGGTCTGAAGTTTCCTTTCAAGGGCGCCGTCAGCGCTCATCACAAGCTCACGACGACGAGCCTCGCCTTCACCAAGGAGGATATCTTTGGCTTTGGTTTCCATAGCGGCCTTTCTGTCAAGTTCGGCAACTTCCAAACGTTGTTGGGCTTCCGTTACAAACTTGGCCTTGATGACTTCCTGATCCCACTTAGCTTTTGCCGCATCCGCCTTACCCTGCTGTTCGACGGTTATCGCTCGCTGTTCCGCTTGCCGCGACTCGGCAATAGCGGTTTGAACTTGCATAGTAATCTGTTGCTGTTGCTTTATCTGATCCTCAACTTCCTTATCGTATGGGAGCCGCTTGATCGAAAAGTTAAAGGGCTTGATGCCAAATTTCGTCAACTGAGCTTGTTCTTGACGAAGTGGATTACCATCCGTTCCATTTGCAATCTTGACAACTTTGACCGTCTTGTCTGTCCCAGACAGTTCATCCCTTACCCGTATATCTTCCGAAGTTGTCTGATAAACGCCGCTTTCAACTTGATCTTCAACATACCGCAACAAATCATTGCGTTTTTCGGCGAATGATTCTCTCGATGACATCAGAGGACCCGTCATATATACGGACTTATTGACTACTGTTTCTACCAACTGTTTCTGGATCGCCTCCTGTGATCCGAATCTAACATGAAGATCGGTCAAGTTAGTGACATCCAGAGGCATCTCATACTGGATTGAACCGTCAACCCAGCCGTGTCCGCCATCATTGAAACGAATACTGATACGGGCATCGGTCGTGCCTTCAGCGCACTGGCTTTCTGATGTTTCCGCCTTATATGCATGACATTTGAATTCATAAACGGAACGCTTCGGATATACCGTGACACGTCAGAATCCCTGCCACTTAATTCCAGCGGTAGTGTACCAGTTAAGTTCACCGTCGATCGGGTCCTGAATGACCACGATCTCGTTAGCATCAACATTCTCCCATATTTTGCCGCTAAGTATTAGAATGGCCAGTAATGTAACCCCAGCAACGATTAGGGCAAGCATTTTTCTAACTTCCATTTTCTTTTTCTCCTTTTCTGTTCGCGGTTAAAGTCCTGCCAGACCCGTGTCTGGCAGGACGACTGATTGTACCGGGCCTGGTAAATGTTCTTAGCCAATCTGCCTTTTGGGTTTTTTCATCAATCTCTTTCTGAAGTTCGACTTCAGCGACTTTTTCTGTCGCTTCAGCCAGCTTACGCCGTAGACGTCTTTCTCCTCTAAACATAGGGAAAAGAGGCATATCTCGCCACAATGGCAATACCATCTGGGTTACTCCCAAATAGAGTATAAATAATCCAACTACTAACTCCATAAGAACTAAAAGAAGCATCTGTTCCTCCTTTGCTATTTTCAGGCTTTTAACCCAGGTATATAGCTACCTTTTAGGTTGTTTATGAACTTGAGCGTCAAACTAACATATATATAAATAAAGTCAAGAGAAATTCGCTTTCCGCTATAACCGCCGGACTTTGCCTTCCGTTTTTGCGGAATTGATGGCGAGGATATAACCTTATCGAGAAGAGTGTGGAACTTGTTTTTGTCGAGTGTCATATTGAAAGCTCCTAATATAACTGCTTTCTTTTGCCAATCTTTCCATAGTATCTTTGTCTTGATCAAAAATAAACATATCTTTACTTTTTAGAGAGATTGCTATTATTTCGTTCTTATTCTCTATTTTTTTATTTTTATCTGCGTTTTTTTCCTCCATATTATTTTAGTTATTAAGTTGATTATTATTGCTGGTCTGTAGGAGTAAGGTCATGCTCTGGATAAAAGTCATCAATTATATGTCTCGGATATTGTTCATCTAATCTAGCGGACACCAGCTCCTTATAAACTTTTAACGTTTCCTCATCTTCTTTTATATTAAATCCTAGTTCTTTGGCCGCATCTTTAAATATTGGCAATTCGTGAGTATATGCATTCCAACCCAGTCCCCTGGCTATACCAAAAGCTGATGACTCACTATATCCAGATTTTTTTAGAAGCCTAACAGCACAGATTATGGAAGTCACTAAAGCAGTGTGCATCTCATCATAGATGATAGGGTCAATCTTTTCAGCCATCTGCTGCCATGGCGGCGGTATTTCTATGGGGCGTATTTCCCCGTATTCTCTTTGGATAGATTCGACGGCTCTAACAAATGCGTGTGTAGATACACTTACTCCTTTATATTGTATTTGGGGATCGAAACAGGTGATGTTTCCGAGATCGCCAATATAAAGCTCGTTGGCACTGCAACAGAGAATCGTACCACCACTTGCAGCTTGATAGGGAACAAATGCCCCTACCTTAGTAAACTTTGAGCGGAGAAAGTTTGCTATTTTATAGCAAGCATGCATTTCTCCTCCTGGGGTATGGATAATTAGATGGAGGGAACCTGTAGCTTTTTTACTGACCGCCTTTTCAACAACCTTTTCTATACGATAAATCTCATCTTCCTCGATAGATGCACTTGCAAATCCAACAGGAGAGGTTCTGACACCATGGGGAGCAACGAAACTCACAATGGTTGTGCTCTTAGTGTTTGCTATGTGCTGCAACTTCTTTTTTAGTTCTTCAGAAAGAGATTCTAATTCTTTTGTTTTTGCCATATAGGCAAAGTCTATCATATCGTTGTTTTTTGTCTATTACTTATCCATGTGTCTAGAGGGGGATACTCACCAAAATCTTATCTCCCAATAATGTAATAAAAATAAACGGCTCATCTTGACGAGCCGTTTATTTTTATTACATCTGCTGTTGTCCGCCTTCTGAATCTTCAGATGACGATTCTGACGGCGCGGCTGGCATTGCCGTCTGATCGGGTGCCGCTTCAGTTTCAACCATTACCATCTGCTGGCCGCAGTGCTCTCCGGCCTCTTCTTGCGTGTGACCGCAAACATTGCATTTATACATCTGTCGCTTCCGGCTAAATTTTTCGCCAAACAGGAACCAGTCCTGATCCGCCGAAAAATTTGACCAAAGTTATATGATTTTTAATTTTAACATCTAATTTTTATTATTCAAGTTTCTCTTTTTTCTTGCTCGGCCCCTGCTTATCAAGCCACTCTTTTACGGCCAGAGTCGCTCTGACATCATCTTCGTTATATTTCAAAAGTTTCTTTAAAATATTGTCGTCCTTTGTCTCAAGCCACTCGTTGTACCAGACAACCGACTCGGCTCCGCCCGCTTTGGG
>ERZ1292645.670-Hain-H14-02um-R2-670-length-11448-cov-5_pt1 | contig 11448 bp, 13 predicted proteins | sample MGYA00564401_ERZ1292645 | MGnify/ENA primary metagenome ERZ1292645 (study PRJEB36523, sample SAMEA6512644) | groundwater metagenome | collected 2019-01-09 | study: AquaDiva: Metagenomics assemblies of 32 groundwater samples | reverse complement strand
GCCAGAGGAGATTAAAGTTCGCCTCAAGAAGACTTTGAGAATTTTGGCAGTTGACCCGAGGCATCCTTCGCTCCACGTTAAAAGAATTAAAGGCACAAAAGATATCCGGGAAGCACGTGTGAACCTGGATTATCGTCTGACGTTTCAAATTATCAGAGATTATTTTATCCTTCGTAATGTTGGTCCGCATGATCCTACCCTAAAGAATCCATAATATTTTGTCTTAATTATGCTTATTTTGTAGTTTCAAAATGTTTGACATGTTTATACTTTTATGTTACTATTTGACCAAAAGGAGTTTGAACTGATGCATTTTCAAATTGATAAAAGAATATTTCAAAAATATAAGGTAAAACTGGCATACCTATTCGGCTCACAGGCAAAGGGCACACCTGCCAAAGAAAGCGACTTTGATATCGCGGTGCTCTTTAATAAGAATCCCTCTGACCCATTAGCGCTTAAAGAGATTACATTCCTTTCTTTAGAATTAAGTAAATTCTTTCCTGCGGAAGTTGACGTTGTAAGCTTAAACGATGCCTCGTCACTACTTAAATATGAAGCAATATCCGGCAGAAAGGTTTTATATTGTAAAAATGAAAAAGAACGTATAAATTTTGAGGTTGCGGTTCTAAAAGAATATATAGATGACCAATTTACGCGTGACATATATTTCCAGGCTTTAGCTGACAGTATGCGCGTTTAGGCGTTTAAATGTTTAAAATATTCTACTGTTCGCCTTAATCCCTCTTCAAAACCGACTTTGGGTTCATAACTCAACAGCTCCTTAGCCCTGGAGATGTCTGCGAGGGTGCGGAAGACATCCCCTGCTCTCAACGGCAGAAAAGCCGGCTTGATATTCTTGCCGATGATTTTATTTAGCGCATCAACGAGTTCGAGGACAGTATTGTCTTTGCCGTTGGCGACGTTGAAGATTTCGTGAGAAGTTTTAGCTACGGACGTGGTGGCGGCGAGGATGTTGGCTTCAACTACGTTATCTATATAGGTAAAGTCGCGGGATTGTTTGCCGGTGCCGAAGATAGGCGGTTGCTGGCCGTTGAGGATGCAGTGGATGAACTTGGGGATGACCACGGCATATTCGTCATCTAATGCCTGCCGGGGGCCAAAGACGTTGAAGTAACGAAGGCAAACGGTTTCAATGCCAAAGGCGCTTGAGAAAATACGGCAGTAATACTCCCCGGCTAATTTGCTTAGGGCATAAGGAGAGATTAATAAAGGATAGTCGGTTTCCTGTTGCGGGAATTTGCTGGTGTCGCCGTAAACCGAACTTGAAGAGGCAAAGACAAAACGTTTGACCTTATTGTCGCGGGCTGCCTCAAGCATATTGAGGGTGCCGTCAATATTGACCTGATTATATTCGTGGGGCGCCTGCATTGACTTAGGGACAGAGCGAAGGGCTGCCTGGTGAAACACTGCATCAACGCCGTTACAGGCCTTTAAACAAGCAGGAAAATCACGGATGTCGCCTTTGATTAGTTCGAAATTTGAGATTGCTTCGGTCGCAAAAGAAAGATTTTCTTCCTTTCCGCTTGAGAAATTATCCAGGACACGCACAAAGTGGCCGTCTTTGAGCAATCTTGCAACGATATGCGAGCCGATGAAGCCGGCTCCGCCGGTAACTAAATATCTTGCCATGCTAAAAATCCTCCTTCTCGCGTTTGCGCGTTGCTTCGAAGGTAATAATTAAAAATTGACAATCACCTTTCTGTATGCTAATTTATGGCTATGGAGCAAATAATATTTTCTGATCATACCAAAGTTCAAATGATAGAACGCGGTGCCTCTAAAAAAGAGATAGTCGAAGCAATTACGGATGGAGAGGCTATTTCTGCCAAGCATGGCCGAATTGGTTATCGTAAAAACTTTCAATATAATAATAAATGGGGAAAGAAGTTTTATCATATTAAACAAGTAATACCGATTGTAAAAAAAGAGGCAGATAAGGTTATTGTTATTACGGTCTATACTTTTTATTTTTAGGAGGGATAACAAATGAAAATTAGCTATGATCCACAAGTAGACGCTGCTTATATACGGCTTAAAGAAGGCAAATTTGAGGTTACCACCCAAAGGCTTACAGAAGAGATAGCGATAAACTATGCTTCTAATGGCTCTGTAGTGGGTATTGAAATTCTTGATGCTAGTAAATATCTTTTTAAGCATAAAAGACCTCAGATTGAATTAGAAAATCTACAGCCAGTTTCATAATTTGAGATTGCTTCGTCGCTGCGCTCTTCGCAATGAGTTGTACCTCGTGGGTGTCTCAAACGGCTCTCCTGAAAAAGTAAATACTGCTACGGTGTAGGCGTCGATGTCGCCGACGTCTAGCCAGCTGCCTTCGTTACAGGCATAGCCATAGACTTTGTCTGATTTAACTAACCAGGAGATGTAATGGCCGGTAGCGTCAGCTTGATGATTCTGGCTTAAGTAATCAGAAATCAGGTGCAGTTTTTCCCTGGGAAAGAAATACAGGCAGGTGGCAATCAGGGAACTTACGGACTGGGTTGGCTTCTCCTGAAAATCAATAATCTCCTCATCTCCATTGAGTTGAACCACTCCAAATTTACCGGGGTCAAATTTACCATTAAGGTTGTATATGCCGATTGAGCTCTGCGGTTTCTTTTTGCAGGCAAATTCAATGAAATTACCCAAGCCGAAGGAAAACAGGTTATCTCCGGCAACCACTAACAAATCTTCCGCAAGCTGTTCTCTCTTTATTACAATGTCTATATCTCTGATTGCTCCCAGCCTCTCATTCCCGTTAACAGAATCGTCATTAACCAATTTGATTGATTTTGTGGCGGGAAAATCATCTAACCAATCCTGGAATTGTTTAAAGAATTTCTGATTGGTGACGATAAATATCTCTTCTATTTGTTCAATGGATTCTAATTTATCAATGATGTATTCAATAATCGGCTTCTTCCTGATGGTAAGCAGGGGTTTGGGCCTATCTTTGGTTAGTGGATAGAGCCTGGTGGCGTATCCGGCGGCTAAGATTATGGCTTTCATTGTCATCCAATTTCTTCTGTAATTGCTTTGGCAACGGAATTACCTATACTTTCAATAAAATTCTGATTCTCGCCTTCTACCATTATGCGGGCAACGGATTCTGTCCCGGAATATCTTACCAAGAGCCGGCCGTTTCCTTTCAATCTGGATTGAGAGCAGGAAATTACTTCAGAAACCCGCGGCATAGCCGCAATGGGTTTTTTTTCTTTTACCTTTATATTTATTAACACCTGGGGTAATGGACGCATACATTGGGAGAGTTCGCTTAACGGCTTGCCCGTTTCCTTCATTACCTTAAGGATTTGCAGGCAGGTAATCAGGGCATCACCGGTGGTAGAGTGGTCCAAGAAGACTATGTGGCCTGATTGTTCGCCGCCAAAGATGAGATTATTCTTCAGGCAGGCCTCTACCACGCATCTATCGCCCACATCAGTAGAGATTACCCTGCCTCCGGCATCTTCAATTGCCTTGTGTAAGCCGTAGTTACTCATCACCGTGGTTACTAAAGTGCGCTTGGGGAGTTTATTTTTTCCCAGCAGATAACCGCCGATAATCGCCATTATGTAATCTCCGTCTAAGATGTTTCCTTGTTTATCCACCAAAATCAACCTGTCTCCATCTGCGTCAAAGCAAAATCCGGCATCTGCTTTATGGCTGACTACAAGCTGGGCTATATTTTCAGGATGCAATGCGCCGCAGTTTAAGTTAATATTCATTCCGTCTGACTGGTCATTTATGGAAATTACTTCTGCGCCCAATTCTTTTAAAATCAGGGGAGCGATATCCGAGAGCGCTCCATAGGCGCAATCTACTACAAGTTTAAATCCGTCCAGCTCTAAGCGGGGGGCCGCTGATTTAATAAAGCCGGTGTATCTTTTTTGCACATCTTCAATCCGGCGGATAGCGCCGCAGGCATAAGAAGATAAATCAGAATCTCTAAAGTTATTAAATATGAGTTCCTCTATCCGGTCTTCCTGGGACCCGGGAAGTTTATAGCCGGAGGCGGAAAATAATTTTATCCCGTTCTCCTCGGCTCTATTGTGGGAGGCGGAAATCATCACCCCCAAATCGGCTTTAAGCTCTTTAGTCAAAAAGGCCAAACCGGCAGTGGGGATTGTCCCGGAAAGAAGCACATCTATTCCGTAGGAGGTAATACCGTTTAAGAAAACCACTTCCATTCTTCGTCCGCCCAAGCGGGTATCCTTGCCTACGACTACCGTAAGCCCCCTGCCGGCTGGTTCTTTTTGGTTCTTCTGGCAGAGCAAAAGACAAGCCACGGCCTTGGCGAGCTTGAATATCATCCCGTCAGTCAAGGGGTATTCTCCGGGGATACCCCGGATACCATCTGTGCCAAATAGTCTTTCCATATTATTCTACTAAATTACACTCCCGAGGTGTAAATTTCGCCGGTAGCACTCTTCACCTCGGGAGTGAAGATGGTGTGATTATCTCTATAGGTATACTTCGGAACATAATCTTTTGTTTGGGTGAGGACAAATCCCAGGATTTTGGCGTGGACATGTTCAAGCATATTCTGCGCCTGTTTAACCACCCGGCGCGCGGTCCGGTGAGCCTGGACAATAAATATAACCCCGTCAACTTGAGAGCCGAGGATACAGGCATCAGCAAGAGGTATGACCGGAGGAGAATCCAGGATAATGTAATCAAATTTTGCTCTCAATTCTTCTAACAATCTCTTCATCTTCTTTGAGCTCAATAATTCCGACGGATTACGGGGAATATTTCCCCTGGGTAAAACAGTCAGATTATTTATTCTGGTCTTGCAAAAGGCTGATTCCAATGCGGCGCCGTTAGCCAGGATATCCGATAATCCTAGAGTAGGATTTAGGGCTAACAAATGGTGAATTACCCCTCCGCGAAGGTCACAATCAATAAGGATAACCGTTCTATCTAAGTCACTTGCCATAGTAATTGCCAGGTTAACCGCGGTAACGGTCTTTCCTTCTCCCTGGAGAGAACTGCAGACGGTAATGGTCTTCAAGGATTTGGAGAGGTTATTTAAGAGGATATTGGTGCGTAAGCTGCGGTATTGCTCAGAGATAACTGCCGTGGGGTCAAAATAAGTAACTACGCGCGGATCAATACCTGAATCATCGGCTGCCTTAGCGATATAGCTCCTGTCTGTTAGTCTTTCTTCCAATTCCTTCTTTTGCGCTCTTTTTTCCTCTGCTGCCTTGCTCAGGGCCTCGCTTATCCGGCTCATATTCTTTGTCCTTTCCTTTCTATCGATTCTTGCATTACTAATGGAACGCTTTCTTATTTTGCAAAGTCCAATAATGAGATTGCTTCGGACACTTCGTGTCCTCGCAATGACAAGGAGGGGCCAGGCTCCTTCATCCGGTTCTGCGCCTGAGGCTCAGCAACCCGGCCTATTTTTACCTCATCTTGAAATTCTTCCATAGCTTCTCTGATGAGCCGGGAGGTTATCTGGTAAGCATCCATAACATAGCCGATTAATAAAGCGCTATTACAGAGCATATTTATCATCCGGGGGATGCCCTGGGAATAATTATAAACCTCATCTATGGCTCGAGGAGCAAATTCAACCTTCGTGTTTGCGTTTATGCTTGCCACCCGCAGGCGATGATTGATATATTCTTCGGTATCCACCCTATCTAAGGGCAGGATGTGATATTGGATGCAGACCCGCTGTCTGAGTTGGGCTAACTCTTTCAATTGTAATTTATCTTTTAAACCCGGCTGTCCGGTCAAAATAATCTGAATCATTTTCTTATCTTCTGTCTCCAGATTTGAGAGCATCCTGATTTCTTCTAACATCCTGAGGCTGAGGTTTTGTGCCTCATCGATGAGCAGGACGACGTTGAAGTCAAGAGACAGCTGTTCATGCAAGAATTTTTTAAGGCAGCGAAGTAATCCGGATTTTGTCTTTCCGCCGTAGGCAATCCCGTAGTCCTCCAGGATGTTCTCCAGCAGTTCCTTGGGGGTAAGATAGGTATTGGTAATCATTGCTGTCTTTGTGCCGCTATTCAATCTATTGAGCAGGGTCCGGCAAATAGTGGTTTTGCCTGAGCCAATCTCTCCGGTAATAACGGCAAATCCTCTTCTCTGGGTGATAGTGTAGATGAGGCCGTCTAAGGCCCGGGTATGTTTCTGGCTGGGAAAGAAGAATCTGGAGTCAGGGGTTATGGTGAAAGGATTTTCCCGGAAGCCGTAGAATTTTTCGTACATATTCCTTTGTTTTAGTGTTTATGGAGCTTTGCAAAGATAGGGGGCTTGCGGATATCGTCCGCAGTGATTATCCTGGAAATAGCGCCCAGCACGGGTATGTCAAAGGATGATTTTAGTTCCCTGACTTCCTTAAAAGACTGGTCACTATATTCTGCCAAATAGATGCAGCCAAGCCCCGCCATTACCCCCAGCATAAGCCCCATAAGGCCAAATTTTATCTTATCGGGTTTTACCGGCGTTAAGGGGAACCTGGCCGGCTCAATTATCTTAAACTTGGTTTTATTTTCTGAATCTTCCAACTGTTCTGAAATACGCGCTGTCTCTAATCTCTCTAAAAGCATCGCATACAGTTTTTCATTCACATCAGTATCCCGGGTAAGCCGGGATAACTCCTGCTCCTGTTTGGGGATGGATTCAGCGATTTCAATGTATTCTTCGGTATTTTCCGTGGTCTTTTCTGCCGCCTGCCGTATCTGCTGGGTTCTTTTTTCCTTTAATGACTGTATATTAGCGCGCAATTCTTTTACCTTGGGATGTTCTTCGGTGTTATCAACCAAAAGCGTGGTTAACTCTGCCTCTTGTCTGGCTAATTCACTATTTATCTGGACCGCCAAAGGCATCTGGAGCCCGTATGTCTCTTTAAACTTACGCAGGGCTCCTTCTGAGGTTTCAAGTTTTTTCTTATAGGTGTCTAACTGGTATTTAATAAAGTCAATAGCCGTGTTGGATTCTTCGCTCTGAGAGGTGAGATTTTTCCTGATGAAAATATCGCTGATGGTGTTAACTATCTTCTGGGTGATAGCCGGTTCCCGGCCGCGATAGGAAATTATAATTACATCCTGGGCCTTCATATTTACCGAAATCTGCCTTCTCATATCGGTAATTAATTTCTCTGACTCCAGAGGGCTGCTTTTATTCTTTTTTAAACCCAGTTCCTCTACTAATTGGACTATCCGCGGCCAGCTTAGGATTTCCTCTCTTAATAGATGCAGCCTTTCGCTGACAGTGGTAGAGATAGCCAGGTTTTTCAAGAGCGGGTTAAGCACCTTGCCCTCTTCAACTAATATTACTGCCTTGGCTTCGTAGCTTTTAGGAAGGAAAAAACTAACCACAACGGTAACGCTGAATACAATAATTAGCGGCAGAAAGAAGAACCACTTGCGCCGCAAGAAAATCCGCAGATAATCCTGCCAGTTAATTTCCTGCATATTTTCAAGCATATTTATCTCCTATTTCGATAAAGAAGGGCGTCAACGGCTGCGGCATTGAATACCGGCTGTAAGAGGGTATTCAATGCGCGGTTTATCTCGCTGGGAACGGTGGAAGGCACAACTACAATATCTCCGGCAGCTAAATTAAGGTTGTATTTCATTTTTCCTCTATATAGCAGGGCAAAAAGGTCTACCTTTTTAAGGATAACTTTTTCCTCAGCGACTTTAATTATATAAACCCTCCTTAAAGCAGCGTCACGCGTATGAAGCCCGGCAGCAACAATAGCATCCCTTAAGGAGATGTTATCGCCTTTCATAGGGTATTGGCCGGGCCGGGTTACTTCGCCTAAGACATAGATATTTTTGCTTTTATAGGCGGCGATAACAATGCTGACTTCAGGAACCTTCACAAATCTATCTAATTCTTTTATCAGCTTTTCCTTTAATTGGCCTTTGGTTAACCCTGCCGCCTCAATATCGCCAACAAAGTTATATTGAATCATACCATCGGGGCCGATAACAAATTGGCCGCTGAATTCAGGCTGGTTGCGGACTGTAATCTGAAGTATGTCCTCGTTTCCTAAGGTATAGGGCTTAGCTTCTCCAATGATAACCGGCGCTTCGGAAACTACGGGGGAAACGTCAACAGGAGCTTCTGCATTTCCTTGTTCTTGCTGCTGCCCATTAACCCTTAGCGGCGCTGCTACAGCAGAAAGAAGCGCAAGAAAGATAATAATTTTTATTTTCATTTTTTTATTGACCCCCTTTTTGATTACCCGCAATGGCATTTGCTTATTGCGCTTGTATTAATATAAGCATTTTGTATGCCAATTTTGCATTTATAATAAAAAATTTAGATGTTTCCCTAAGTGCTTGATTTAAAACAAGTAAGGCACTTTAGAATAAAGGCAGCTCTTATGTTTTCTTCTTCGGGGATAGTTCTATTTCAGGCGGGCATAACAAAATAAATAAACATCCTTAAAGACAGATTTAATAACTACCTGATATTAAAGAGTTTACAGCTATGTTTATTTATTTAAACAGAGGACTTCTATTTTAGACCTTTTTCGCTGTCACCAGCAAATTAGGGACAGATGCTCGTTTACTACATGATAAGTGAATGGGATTTTCATGCTTAACGAATGTCCCCTGCCCAGATATAATCGGTAAAATGCGGGACCGCAGAGCGGCCGATAAGCCGGGCGTTTTTCAGCCCTGCGCGCCTTGCCATCTGCGACAAGGCAAAGCTATCGGTGTCTACAGGTGATTCTTTAACCTCCAGGGCAACCTTTTTATCCAAGATAAAATCAATTTCCCGTCCGGTTTTCAGGGCGTAATAGGCCAATTCTCCGTGGTGACGAAGCTGGGAAAAAACTGCGTTTTCAAACTTTACAGCTCCGGAAACACTTTCCATAACATTCAGGATGCCGTTATCGCAGAAATATACTTTTTTGGCTTTAACTATTTCCCGGTCCGGGTTATTAGCTAAAACAGGAACACGGAATATCATATATGTTTTTTCGAGAAAATCGACGTAACTTTGCGTTGTTACGCGGGTAATTCCTGATAACCGTGATAGTTTAGCGTATTCAAGCCGGGTGCAACAACGGGAAGCAAGCATCTTAAGCAGTTTATGCATACCGTCTTGAGTGCGAAAATCGGCCAGCGTTTTAATATCAATATTTATGTATGAGCTGACAATATCCGTTGCGAGGTCACGTTTTTCACCTGATTTTTGAGCTAAGACAACGTCCGGGAAGCCGCCATATTCAACAAATTCTTCATATAACCCTTTAAGCCGGCTGTATTCGGCGTTTTGAAAATGCTTATGGACAAAAGGCTCTTGCGCGGAATGAATCCCTTTAAAAATAAGAAATTCTCCAAAATCCAGGGGGAACAACTCAAATACTTTTTTGCGGCCCGCAAGAGATTCGCTAAAAAGGTTTTTGAGATAAAAAGAGCTTGATCCCGTAACAATAAATTTAATATCATAGTTATCGTGAAGGTATTTCAATACACTAGGTATATTGTGCGCTAACTGGATTTCATCAAGCGCAACATAAGCCTTTTTTTGGGGACTAACCCCTCTTTGCCGAAGTGCCTCAATAATCGTGTCGTAATTCTTCTCGGAAAAAAGCTCACGGTTATCGATTCTCTCAAGGTCGAAATAAGCTTTATTTTCAGAGGTAATTTCAGCCAGAAGCTGTTTTACTAACGTAGTCTTGCCGGTGCGCCGCATGCCCGTTAAAACGGTTATCTGTTTACTATGCAGATGTTCCTTAAGGGAAGCAAAGAGCTTCCTTGGGTAGTACATTCACATCTCCTCTGGTTATACTAAATGATAAGTAAAGTATACATTTAGTTATACTAAATGTCAATTATAATTTCTTAAACCACTCTACCGTCTTTTTCAAGCCGCTTTCAAAATCTACTTTCGGCTCAAATTTTAATACTGATTTTATTTTGCTGATATTCGCAAGGGTCCTGAATACATCGCCGGCGCGTTTAGGCAGAAATGCCGGCTTGATATCTTTGCCGATTATTTTGTTGAGTGAATCTACCAACTGTAAAACAGTATTATCCTTACCGTTTGCTACATTAAGAACCTCATGTTTTATCCTTTTAGTTGTTGCTGCCAGGATATTTGCCTGTACGACGTTATCAATATAGGTGAAATCCCTTGACTGTTTTCCCGTGCCGTAAATCGGCGGCTGTTCGTTATGCAGGATGCTATGGATAAATTTTGGGATTACTACTGCATATTCATCGTCCAATGCCTGGCGCGGCCCAAAAACATTAAAATACCTTAAGCAAACCGTTTCTAAATTATGGAATTCTGAGAAAATCCGGCAGTAGTATTCGCCGGCTAACTTGGTTAAGGCATAAGGCGAAATTAGCAAAGGATACATATCCTCCCGCTCGGGGAACTCTTTTACGTCGCCGTATACCGAGCTTGAGGAAGCAAAGACAAAACGTTTAACCTTGCACTGCGCCGCCGCTTTTAACATATTGAGCGTTCCGTCAATATTAATCTGGTTATATTCATAGGGGTTATTCATTGATTTGGGCACGCTTCTTAATGCCGCCTGATGAAAAACAGCATCAACTCCGTAAGACGCCTTAAGGCAGGTTTGATAGTCGCGGATGTCGCCTTTTATTAGCTTATACTTTTTGGCAAAAGATAGATTTTTTTCTTTCCCGGAAGAAAAGTTGTCAAGGATAACTACAGAATGTTCTTTTTTTAAGAGACGCTCAACAATATGCGAGCCGATGAAGCCTGCACCGCCGGTTACAAGATAACGCATAGTTCCTCCTGCAAGTTTGGTTTAATTTTTTTGCCGATGATTTTGTTGAGGAATTCTACGAAGCCTTATAAACCTTATCCCCTCCCCTTACTCTTGAGGCAACTAATAAGCCGATTTCATCGCCTTTTTTTGCCGCAGTTATGGGAGTGCGGTTTATTTGCATGGAGGTTACCGTTTCTTTAATATCAGTGGTATGGCCCTTGATGTGAATATTATCACCGATTTTTAAAGGCAGTTTGAGCTTGATTACTGCGGCGTTTACGTGGGGAAAGTAATGGGTGATTTTGCCAATGATTGCTGCTTTTATCTGTCCGGCTTTAGCCTTGGCCTGTTTGGCTTTGCGAGGTTGAGGCGCAGGAGCCTTTTTCGTCTTGATACTTGAGGCCTTCCTTGCCGGCTTTTTCTTAGTGATTTTTTTCTTTTTAGGCGGCATAATTTATAACCCCCCTTCAATCTTAAGTTTGAATTTTTAACAACGAATCAAATTCTCCGTAGGGATTTTCTGCCTGGAGAGGATTTCCCGGATCGGTGAGCCATTTTCCGTCAGCGATAAAGCGGTAACGGTATTGGCCTGCCCCGAGCTTAAGCCGTTTAACCCAGCTGCCCTGGTCATTGCTCATACTCGCGTCTTTATCTATGCGCCAATTATTGAAGTCCCCGGCAACGTAGACTTCTTTGGCATCCGGCAAATT
>ERZ1292645.668-Hain-H14-02um-R2-668-length-11469-cov-9_pt1 | contig 11469 bp, 9 predicted proteins | sample MGYA00564401_ERZ1292645 | MGnify/ENA primary metagenome ERZ1292645 (study PRJEB36523, sample SAMEA6512644) | groundwater metagenome | collected 2019-01-09 | study: AquaDiva: Metagenomics assemblies of 32 groundwater samples | reverse complement strand
CCTGCCCCGCACCTGAACGAAGTGAATGGTGCGGGGCAAAAACATCAAAATCGCCCCCGCTGTTGGCGGCGCTTTGCCCCATTTTCCGCCTTTTGCGGATCCACCTCTGGCGGAAATTTTTTGTTTTCAGAAACGGAAAAGAAACTGCAATGTCAAAAAAATCAAGGGGAAGCTCGAAAGATAGTAGAATCATCAAAATACTTGGCTAATTCTTTGTTGATGTCAATTGATAACATGTCATTTATTGCCCCTTAAGCGTGTCACAGTAACATGTCACAGTATGTCACAGTAGCGTGTCACAGTAAGACGTAGTGCTTAGTCGGGTCGGTCGGGCTTTTAGCCACGACTTTGATGATGTTTTTCTCGGCCAATTCTTCCAAATCCCGCTGAGCCGTGCGCCGGATACAAGAGGCGACAGACTGATACTCATTGACGGAGAGCGTGCCTTTAATAATAAGATGCTTAATCGCTTTCTCTTGACGTTTATTCAGCCCGATCTTCTTAATCTTTGATGTTATTGTAAATTTTGGACTAAAGAGCACCTAAACATCCTTTTTTCATTTTAATGCTCCGCAAAACTCATTAACATTCTCGGCATATTCTTCTTCAGAAGATAGCTCTTGAATAATTCCTTCCATCCCATGCGGATTACTTTCGTAATCGCTGTCCGGCAAAGACGCTAAGCGCGTGGACAAGGTAGGATGGCTATCGAATCCGCAGATACCTTTTCGCATATCCATGGTTTATTTCATATCTTTCACTTACGTTTGGTTCCCTCTTTTCCATTTTTCTCATAATATCTTACCGCTCCATAGTTCGTACAAAAATACTTCCCATGGGATTATCGCTATCTTACCCTGTATCCTTTTTTCCTTCTCGTTACAGACAAGAATACTTTTCTTCGGCGAAAATGCTTCGGCGAAAGCACCCAGCCCATATATATCTCTTTTATCAACATGGCCGGATCCTTTTATCTCTATGGCCACCTCTCCCTGGCTCAATACAAAATCAACTTCTAAGCCTGTTTTTGTTCTCCAGAAGTTTATTGAAAAATCCTTGCCTGCGTAAGACTTATACGCGACTATCTCCATAAGGATGAAATGTTCGAATGCCTTTCCGAATTCTGCACCTTTTTGTTCCGCTATATGCCTCTTTGTCAGATAACCGGCAACTCCGACATCAAACATATAATATTTCGAAGCCTTTGTTATTACCTGGCGCGATTGTCTTTTCTTATAGGGCTCCACCCTTATGGCTAAAAGCGTGTCTACCAGTATCTGATAGTATTCCTTGACCGTTTTTGAATCAACGCCGCATTCGCGGGCGATATTGCAATAGTTAGTCATCTCGCCATGTGAATATCCGAAAGAGTCAAAAAATCTTGAGAACGCGGGGATGTTGCGTGTCAAACCCTCTGCAAAGACTTCTTCCCTCAAATAATCCTGCACATATGCCGCCAATGATTTCTTGCAGTCTCCGTCATTCTGCAGATAATGGAGAGGTATCAAACCGTGGTTTAGAACATGCAGTAGGTCAACCTTTCCTATCTCATGGCTTACAAGCGGAAATAGCTCATACCGCCATGCCCTGCCGCCCAGCAGGTTTACATGCCCTTTCTTAAGTTTTCTTGCGCTTGAACCACAAAGCACAAACCTTAAGCCTTTGTTTTCTATCAGCCAATGCACCTCGTCAAGCAACTGAGGGACTTTTTGTACCTCGTCAAGTATAACGGGTTTTTTAAGTGCCGATTCCTCTTTCGCGAGCAACCGCTCGCGTAATAGAGACGGATTCTTTGAAAACTCGAAAAATACATCTGTTTTCAAAAAATCATACACTACGCTATTCGGAAATTTCTCCTTCAGATATGTGCTCTTCCCGGTTTTACGAGCTCCCCATAAAAACGCGGATTGTCTATCAGGAAGCCGCATATCAAGCACTCTTGTTACATTTTTCATTTTGAATAATCCTCCATATTAGTATTACTAATATGGAGGATATACCGTTTTGGTAATATTGTCAAGCCTTTAAAGTTTGCTCTTTACAAATTGCCTAAACCGTTCTTTTTTACAGCATTTCAGGTTGAGTTGGCGGTGCGCAATAGACACTGCAGTGGGTATGACAGCTACGGAAATACCAGAGGGCACATCGGTGCTGATTGCAACTAACTATTATCTTGCGTTTCTTGATTCTTGAGCGCTTACCTGCGCTTCTACTCTAAGCGAAACTTCAGGATAAAGCGGGTCATTACTTTTGATTGCTGTGCGCTGCCGGAATCCGCTGCTATTATCCCGGAAAAACTAATCAAAGATAAAACAAAAAAATATCTGCTCACAATTTTTCTCATTGTTTTCCTTGCAATTTAAAATTATGACAAAGCCCTTGGCATTTCTGTGTAGAAATGCCAAGGGCAGAGCTAACAGCCCTCTTTGCAGTGGGCTATCGGCCTGAGCATCCAACGGATACAATTTCTCGCCATATATTCACCTCCTATTATTTATCACCTATCCATTCCAGACAAACCAGATAAACAAATACGCCGCAGCTACCGCTACCATGGTAAACGGAAGTCCTATCTTTGCGAAGTCTTTAAATTTTACCCCGTATCCTTCTTTTTTAAGCAGGCCGCAGGCAACGATATTGGCTGATGCGCCGATCGGAGTAAGATTGCCTCCTAAGCTCGTGCCGATAAGCAAGCCAAAGAGAAACAGCGAGGGGTTTAAATGCAGTTTATCTGACATAGAAACCGCCACCGGAAGCATTGCCGCCAGAAAAGGCACGTTATCAATAAACGCCGAGAGAAAAACCGAGACAAAAACTATTAAGGTGTACCCCAAGAATATATTATTGCCTACCAATCCGGAGAGAAAATTAGAAATTGTCTCTATCCAGCCGGTTAAAGTGATGCTGCCCACAAGGATAAACACTCCTATAAGGAAAAAAGTTGTTTCCCAGTCAAGCGTTTTTATTCCTTGGATAATGGAGCTTTTATTTACAAATTTCTCCCAGAGTATAGAAATACCGCCGAATACCATACAGAGTGTGCCGGCCGCGTAAGAGAATTCCGTGTCACAAAAAGAGGATAATGCAAGAAGAACAATCAAACCCACTAAAAGTATTGTCGGAACCCATGACCTTACTTTCTCAATGGGGATAAGTGCGGTTTTTTCTTTGTGCTTTCTGAATATAAAATATAAAACAAAAAAAGAGGCAAACGCGCCAAGTTCAACGGCAAAGAAAATACTTGGCCTGCCCCGGTAAAAGAAGAAGTCTCCAAAATTCATCCTGGCAAATCCGCCCAAGAGCATACTGGGAGGGTCTCCTATCAGAGTGGCGGTTCCCTGAAGGTTGCTGGATATGGCAACAGCGAGCATCATTTTTACCGGGTTTAATTTTAATTTTTTGGCTAAAGAAAAAGCAATGGGTGCAACTATCAAAACCGTAGCCACATTTTCCACGAATGCCGAGATAAACCCGGTCAATAAACATATAGATAATATTGCCCAGGTGGTATTCTTTGCCTTATCAACAACAATCTCAGCTATATACGCAGGCACCCGGCTCTCCATAAAAATATCTGCGACCACTAATGTGCCCACAAATATCCCCATCACATTCCAGTTGACGCAAATAAACGCCTCTTGCAAAGAAAGCGTCCGGCTTAAAATAAGTATCAGGCCTGCACCTACAGCAACAGGCGTCCTTTTTCTGGGAAAGAATATAAAGAACAGGTAGGCAAGAATAAAAACGGATAGGGATATCACCTTGGGGTTCATACCTTTAGCCTGCGTTCCATACGCCAGGAATAGAGGCAGGGCACAATAAACCAGGTAATCATCTCAATGGCCATCCCTCCGAGCGAAGGTATAGCCATTGGCTGCATAATCTCTGAGCCGGTCCCTTTCAGGAACATAATTGGAATTAAGGCCACAATGGTAGTGATAGTAGTCAAAAAGGCAGGCCTAATTCTGCCTAAGCCGGCATAAACTGTTGCCTCAATAATATCCTGTCTGGTTTTAATCTTATCTTTTCTCTCTTTAAAGACATCGTTTAAATACGTGGTGATCAGGATGCCGTCATCAACTGCCACGCCAAAAAGGGCAATGAACCCTACCCAGACTGCAACCGAGAAATTGAAACCATAAAGCATGCTGTAGATAGCCAAAAGCCATACCCCTCCGGACAAAGTAACCGGTATTGCGGTAAAAATATCTACGGACTGTGATAACGAACGGAAATTCATATAGATAAGCAGGAAATTAATCAATAAACTTATAGGAAGCAAAACCATAATCTTCTTGGTTGAACGCACCTGGTTTTCAAATTGTCCTGACCATTCAATGAAATATCCCGAGGGGAGCTTCAGCTTTTCTTTAACAATTTTTGATGCCTGCTCAACAAAACCCACCATATCTTTTCCCCTCACATTCATTAAAACATAGGCGCGCAAAAGCCCGTTCTCAGAATTAATCATTGCCGGGCCGGTAACAAAATAAATATCCGCCAATTGGGTGATAGGAATCTGCGCGCCGTCTTTTGTGGCCACAAACACCCTTTTCAGGCTTTCCGGGCTGTCGCGTAGTTCCCGGGCATAGCGTACCCGCACCGGGTATCTTTCCCTTCCCTCTACGGTGGTGGTGATATTCTCGCCGCCGATAGCCATCTCAATCACATCCTGAACATCCCGTATAGACAAACCAAAGCGGGCAATCTGTTCCCGTATGATTTTAAATTCAATATAGGGCTTACCCACTATCTTCTCAGAATACAGATCCACTGCCCCGGGAATATCCCGCACAATGTTTTCTACCTGTTGAGCAATATCTTCTATACCTTTTAAATCCGGGCCAAAAACCTTAACCCCTACCGAAGTGCGGATACCGGTTGCCAGCATATCAATTCTATTGATAATCGGCTGGGTCCAGATATTGGAAACTCCAGGAATCTGTAAAGCCGCATTCATCTCCCGAACCAGTTTATCCTTAGTCATTCCTTTTCGCCAGAGGTGCTTTGGTTTTAGGGTAACCATCGTTTCAAACATCTCAACAGGCGCTGGGTCAGTGGCGGTTTCTGCCCGGCCTAATTTTCCCACCACCATTTCAACCTCCGGAAAGCCCTGGATGATCTTATCCTGTATCTGTATCACCCGGTAGGCCTCGGTCAGGGAAACACTCGGCCGCATTATCGGCATAAAAAGAATTGTGCCTTCATCAAAAGACGGCATAAATTCTCTTCCGATGCGCCGGCCCACCCAGAACCATCCGCTGGTAATCGTAATGATAATAACTAAGACAAGAATAGATTTTCCCGCTAAAAGCGGGATCCCGCCCTGGCGGGAGAATTTTTTAGGAAGAATAAAAAGCAAAGTTGAAATGGCAATTGCCGAATAGACAAAAAATGAGATAACGGTTCTGGGAATAATGAAAGGCAGGCTCATCATAAATACACTCCAGGGGATAAGCAGAAATTTTGTGCGGTTATTCAGAACCCAGCGCAGGATTTTTTCATACAGGTTATGTAATTTTCTAACTAAAATATTTTCTTCCGGCTCGCGCAATCTTCCCTTAAGGCCAAAAAGGCAAAGCACCGGGGTCAAAGTGAGGGCAATGGCCACCGAAGCAAGCAGGACTAATGTCTTTGTCCAGGCCAGGGGATGGAATAATTTTCCCTCCTGCGCCTCCAGAGCGAAAACAGGTATGAAGGAAACTACCGTGGTTAGGATGGCGGTCATCACTGCTGAACCAACTTCAGAGGCAGCGCCAAAAACAACCTCAAGCCGGCTCTTTCTGCCGGAGGCAATTTCATCTTTCTCCGTAATTAAGCGCCGATAAGTATTCTCGGTCATTATAATTCCCATATCTACCAGCGCGCCGATGGCAATGGCAATACCTGAAATAGACATAATATTAGAGTCAATCTTCAGGTAATACATCGCAATAAAGGCGATTAATACAGAAAAGGGCAGAGCCAGACAGATAATTATGCCGGCAAAGATATGGGCGATAAAAGGCACCACCACAGCCATGGTAATGATGAGTTCTAAAATCAAGGCCTCTTTTAAGGTGCCAAGGGTGCGGTGGATTAATTCGGTGCGGTCATAAAAAGGAACAATCTTTACGCCCGGCGGTAACCCCTTTTGAATGTCTTTGAGCTTTTCCTTAACCCGGTGGATGGTTTGCATGGCATTTCCGCCATAGCGCATCACTACCACGCCGCCAACTGCCTCTTTTCCTTCTTTATCCAGGGCGCCCCGGCGGAATTCCGGGCCCAACTGAACCACTGCCACATTCTTAATATATACCGGCGTATTATTGGAATATTTGATTACCGTATTCTCAATATCCTCAATTGACTTGATAAAGCCTAAGCCCCGGATGATAAATTCCATCCCGGCTGATTCAATAACCTTTGCCCCTACATCAATATTGGAATCCTTGACTGCTTTTAAAACATCGTCTAACATAACATCGTAGGCAATGAGCTTATTTGGGTCAATATCAACCTGATACTGCTTGACAAACCCCCCTACGGATGCAACCTCAGAGACGCCTTCAACAGAGTTCAATTGATAACGGATAAACCAATCTTGCAGGCTCCTCAACTTTTCTAAGGTATAGCCTTCGCCTTCTACGGTATACCAGAAGACCTGGCCTAAGCCGGTAGCATCAGGGCCTAAAACCGGCATAACCCCCATTGGAAGCCTGCCGGAAACTAAATTTAGCTTCTCCAGAACCCGCGAGCGCGCCCAATAATAGTCCACATTATCATGGAAGATAAGATAGACCTCTGAGAAGCCAAAGGCGCTTGAGGCGCGGGTGGTCTTTACCCCGGGAACGCCGCGCAGGGCTACCGAAAGCGGATAGGTAACCTGGTCCTCTATGTCCTGGGCAGAACGGCCGGGCCAATCGGTATAGACGACAACCTGCTTTTCGCCAATATCCGGAATGGCATCAATGGGAATATTGGTCATCGCCCACAACCCCCAGAAAATAATGCAGATGTAGAGCACGAATACTACGAAAGGAGTCTTTAAACAGTATGATATAAGGCGATTAATCATAGTTACTTGAGTTTATTGAGTTCATTGAGTAAATAAGTCATAAATCCTGATAAAATCTTTGCCACTTCATCAGTCTTTGAATAAAGTTCTTTAAATTTAGCATCAGAGATATAACCTTGGTCTAAAGCAACGTAAAGTTGACTCTGGGCTTCTGCACAAGAACCTTTAGCTACAAAAAGGAATTGTATAAATTCTTTCTTTGAGTGTCGAGAGAAACCTTCAGCAATATTTGACATAATAGATACAGCGGCAGCGGTAATTTGTTCTCTAAATTTATAATCATTCCAAAGTGGCTTATTGTCTCTTGCTACCTGATAAATCATATTTGTTAATATCCTAGCTTTTTGCCAAGCTTTTATATCTTCAAATCTATTAATTTTCATAACTCAATAACTCTATGAACTCTATGAACTCTATGAACTCTTAATGCCGATGCTCTTCTTTTATTTCCGTTGCCCCGCCCCATAAAACCGACATCCCGCCGGTAAGCTGGCTTTGCGAATCAAGCAGGAAATTGCCTTTGGTTACAACAAACTCGCCTTCTAACAGGCCGCTTATGACCGGAAAAACCTTAACCTTTTGCTCATCTATTAAAGCTATCCCTTCCGGGCCGGCGGTTATTTCTCTGGCTTCAAAAGCGCCTCCCCCTTTATCCACCCAGACAATCTTTCTGCTTCCGGTATCCAAGATCGCCTCGCGCCTGAGCGCCAATGTATCAACACCAAGGTCCGCCTGGATAAAAACATCTACGAACATCTCCGGCTTTAGTTTTCTCATAGGATTATCTATCTCAATGCGCACCCTTACTGAGCGTGTTGCCGGGTCTAATATGGAATTGATCGCCCGGATGACTCCTTTAAATTCCTCACCTGCATAGGCCGAAGTTGTTACCCTCACCGGCAAGCCTTCCTTTATCCAGCTTAACTCATATTCATAAATATCAGCATAAACCCAGACTTTATCTTCCGGCAGAATTAAACTGCGCTGTGATTCTTTGGCTTCTGCCAATTCTTCAAGCTGCGCATCAGACATTCCTAAAACCTTGAGGCGGAACTTTGATTTTTCTACCAAATCCTTTGCCCGTCTTACCACATCATTGTCAGGGCTGTTGGTTACCTTCTTATATGTCTCTAAGGAAATCAGATATTCCTCCTGCGCAATGGTTAATTCCGGGTCATAGGCAATCTTGCCCACGGTGCGTATTTCTTTAAAAATATTTGCCCTTACAACTTTTACGGTTGCGATTCCTGAAAGCTCCATTTGCCTTTTGCTTAAGGCCAAACTACCGGCTATATTTTTAGATATTGAGGCCGTTTCCTCTTTAGATAACTTCTTGAGCGGCCTTGCGCAGACAGGGCAGACCTTCATTTCGCCTTTTACCATAAATTTATGCTCACCACAGATACATTGGGCATCGGGCTTTCCTTCATCGCAGTGCGGGCAATGGCCGAATTCCTTAACCCTGCATCCGTAGTAATCCTCTTGCTTTGCCAGCTTTTCTTCATACACAGGGATATAATCCATGCCCATCGGGTCTTTCATCGGCATCGGTGAAGTTATCCGGGGGTCCATAGGGTTACGGTAATAGAGGAGCTTTCTTTCTGCCTTGACGGCCTTTTCTGCTTTCATTTCTGCAGCTACCTGTGTTTCAACAGGTATCAAATCCATTCCGCACAGAGGGCATTTTCCCGGCTTATCTGACTTTACCGAAGGATGCATGGCGCAGGTCCAGTATTGAGTTGCTTGAGTTACTTGAGTTTGTTGAGTGGGTTGAGTTCTTGCCTTGGAAAAGATTCGCACAATCATTAAGCCAAAAAGCATAAGTAAAATTAGCGCAATAATAATCTTCTTACCTTTCATTTAACCACCTCTCTCTGAATCTTAAACTCTATGGACTCTATGAACTCTATGAACTCACGTCTGCCCCTACTGCCCTTTCCAACTCCGCATAGGCAATCTCCAAATCCACCGACACTTTAGCATAATCCAGCTTAAACTCTAAGAGCATCCTCTCGCTGTCTAAAAAATTTAAGAAATCATTTTTGCCTGCTTCAAAACCAATAGAGGCAGTCCTGAATGCCGCCTCAGCCTGGGGCAAGAACGAAGTCTCATAAAGCCTGGCTAAACGTTTTTGCGATTCTATTTTTACTAACGCAGCTTCTAACTCGGAAAAAAGCACATCCTCTAACGCCTTATATTCTGCATTCGCTTCTTCTAACTGCGCCCTGGCTTCTTTCACCATAGAACTCTGTTTCTCCCAAAACCACAGCGGAACGGTTATCCCCGCCATTGCCGCCCAGCCGCCGGCAGAGCCGTTTCTTTCTTCTCTCTGGTATTTAAACATAAAATCAGGCAGGTATTCCTGCTTGGCTAAGCCGTAATCTAATTCTGACTTATGCAGCATTTCTTTAAATGCCTTTAGCTCAGGGCGGTTATCTTTGAGCAGGCCAAAGAGTTTAGGCCTGTCTAACTCAAGATTTTTGGCTTCTAATTGCACAGCCACCTTAAAATCCCCAGAATCCTGAGAACGGCTAAGAAGCGCCTTGAGCATTGCCTGAAAAATTCCCTTTTCCTGCTTGAGCATTATGGCTTCGTTATCAAGTTTGGCATATTCGGTTTGTGCCTTTAATACTTCTTGCTGGCTCACCTGGCCGATGGAATACCTGTTGGTAAGCGTCTGAATGAGCTGGTCTAACAGTATCTTGGTATCTTCGGTAATTTGAAGCTTTTTCGCATTTAGGGAAAGGGTAAGATACGCCTCCTTTACTTTCTGAACTATTTCATTTTCTTTTTCTTTATATTCCTCTTTCAGGGATTTTGCTTCCCGCTCTGCCGCCTGCTTGCGCAGGAATAATTTCGTGGGAAAAGGAATCTCCTGGGAGATGCCAAAAGTGCGCATGGCCTGGGTTTTGCCGCGCATAACCGCATCCATATCCGCCCGTATCTTATCGTATTCAAACTCTAATTTTGGGTCCTCTAAGCTTCTTAAGAGCTTTACCCGCGCCAAAGCCGCCTCATATCTTTTCTTGGCCGCCTTAATTTGAGGATTATTCTTCAACGCCTCGCTGATTAATTCGTTAACGTTTGTGGTCTGGGTTTGTTCCTGGGAATAAACTAAACTAGCTGCCAATATTAGAATACTCGCCAATGAAACTATCTTTAAAATTTTATTTTTTCTCATATTTTTTCTCTTCCCTGACACTTCCTGCCTGCCGGCAGGCAGGGATACATGACACTTTTTTACGGCGTTCTCCTGAACCTGGAAATAAGCTCTATAACCTCATTTATCTTCTTTTCTTTTTCTCTCGCGGATTTGCTATTTAATGAATTAACCACACAACCATCAATATGTTTTTTGAATATCTCGTTTTCCACCCTGTACAACGCGCCGACAATTGAATGGAGCTGGGTTATAATATCTACGCAATATCTCTTTTGCTCAATCATCTTCTGTATGCCGCGAATCTGGCCTTCAATCTTTTTTAAGAAAACTACTTGCTCTTGGTGGGAGGGGAATTTCTGCATATCTTTGTGTCTCCTTTCAAATATAAGTATACCATACCCCCCTACCCTATGTCAAGGGAAAAATTATTTTTCTACTTAACAGGAAGGACTATTTTCCTTTTAACTCTTCGAGCATCTTCTTACAGACAGTTCGTATATCAGAGACGGATTCCTGAGACAGCACCAAATAAAAACTTCCGTTTATTTTCTCTTGAGATTCCTCGAATACGGTCTCAATAAACAGGGTAGTGCCATCGGCAATGGAAGATGAAAAAATTATATTCAGGATCTCCCCAAGCATTCCTGAAACAAAGGTAGGCGGAAGAAATAAAATCACTTTCCTTAATATTGCGCCTATGGCGCCAAGGTAAGCGCTGATCACAATATTGCCTATCTCTTTAATGGTAGATACGCCCATTTCGGTAAGGGCGCCCGGGCACTTATCCTCTTCGCTAACTTTGTCCGACAGGGAAACTAATTTAAAGGCATTCTTCTCGTCAAGGACAAAGGCAGCTTGTCCATTTATGCCGGTTGAGATCTTGCAGATTACCGCGATTCCTATTCTTTGCATATCAGTTCTTCTGGGAATATCCGCAGAAACTATATCTACGGATGGCAAAAGGAGATTGACTTTGCGCCCTAAAATCTCAGAGAGAGTAATACTCCCTTGGGCAGATGCGATGCTGCCCACTTCTCTTATAATATCTAATTCGTCTTCCATTTTTATCTCCTTTCCTGCCTGCCGGCAGGCCTGCCTGCGGCAGGCAGGCTTTTTATAGATATTAATTTATCTAAGCCTATTCACTATTGCCTTTATTATACTTTAATTTCCGCAATCTGCCAAGAAGAGGTTCAAGGCCTGCGGGAATCATGCGCATCCTTTCTAATTTTTCTTTAAGCAAGGCAGC
>ERZ1292645.667-Hain-H14-02um-R2-667-length-11478-cov-4_pt1 | contig 11478 bp, 15 predicted proteins | sample MGYA00564401_ERZ1292645 | MGnify/ENA primary metagenome ERZ1292645 (study PRJEB36523, sample SAMEA6512644) | groundwater metagenome | collected 2019-01-09 | study: AquaDiva: Metagenomics assemblies of 32 groundwater samples | reverse complement strand
TTCCATTATCGCCCGCAGTTGTTCCAAATTAGAAATATTAAAATGCCCAATGGCCCGATTGTTTTTTTGAGCCCTCAATAAAATTTCTGAAAGGGACACCTTCTCCATGCTTTTTATTTTAACATAAAAATTAAAATTACCTAAATTGCTAAAAAATAAAATGTTTCGCTATTTAAGCGATAGCAGAATTAGCGAGACATTTTTTTGGTTTAACATTGACATTAAAGGCATTAAATAAACTTTAGATTAAATTAAATTTTATTTTCAATTGTTCTTCATTGGTAAATGATTTGGCGCAAATAAGTCTCACAAACGACCTGATCTGAAAAACTTCCATTATGAAATTAATTTCATCCTCGCATTCATAAGGGAAAATAAATACCGACTTTTGCAATTCCAAAAATCCCAATTCTTTCAATTTTATTCTCAACGCTTCCCTCGCCTTTTTAAATTTTTCCGGAATGTCAAAAATGACAATCCTCCATTGGCCGTCCCATTTTGCCGGTTTTTTGATTTTCATTTCATCCAATTTAAACCTTAACGCTTTTTTCTGTCCTTCTTTGGTAAGAACGATTTTTATAATTCCGTTTTTATCTTCTTTATAATCAACAAGGCGATCATTATAAAATTCCCTGACAATACTGTATAATCTTTTTATTCTTATTTCCTTTAATTGTTTCGGAATACTATTTAAAATTTTATAATATCCCCTTGGCGACCTGGATAAACTCATGGCCAGTCCGCTTAAAAGCAATAACAAAATTTTTTCTTTCGTATCTCTTCTCATTTTTTTATTTTTTAACCTTTTAACTTTTCAACTTATTTTTTTAAATTTTTAACTTCAACTTTAAAATGTCTCGCTATTTAGGCGATAGCAGAATTAACGGGACATTTTTAGTTTAACATATTTTAATATTTTAATATATTTAGTATCTTTCGTTGTTATATTCGGTTTAAAAATAAAAAAGTCCGCCGCGCGATTCCAAAAATTTGATTTGAAATCGCTGGCGGACAATTACTTACTATTGAGTTTTTATGGCATGCCAAATTAAAATACCATGTGGGAGAGAACCTAGTGGGTCATTATATATAATATCCACTTGTTTTATAATTAAATTCTTGTGTTCATTTTCAAATCTATTTAAGATTTCTGGAACTGAAGATACATCAAAACTGTACTTGTTCTTAAATTTAATAACTGTGTAGTTCCCCTTAGTTTTAGTGTTAACGTTTAAATCGGTTTCATCGGCGCCATAAACTTTGGGAACAAATTCATCGTCAGATATAAGTTTTTTTGATAAAAAAACGCCGCCCATAAACGAACCAAACATAACAATTAATAAAATTAAAATGATTACTACTTTGGGTGTATAATTCATACTCATACACAATCTCCTTTCTTAATTATTAAAGTTCAAATAAATTATAGTCCAATTCTGATATTATACTTAGCATTTTTAGCATATTTTGTCAATGTTTCGTAAAAAACTGCAACTGCTAAAATGAAAGTGCTATGTTTTTCAAAAATAATTTTGATTTTGTCGCCATTGGTGACACGACGATAGACGCTTTTATTAGAATTAAAGAAGCGTCGGTGAATTGCGACATTAATAAAGAAAATTGCCAGATATGTTTTGACTTTGCCAACAAGGTTCTTTACGAATCGGTGACAATCGTGCCGGCTGTAGGCAATAGTGCTAACGCCGTCGTCGCTGCCGCCAGACTGGGGCTCAAATCGGCATATGTGGGCAACATCGGCAACGACCAAAACGGCAAAGACTGCGTTAACGCTTTCAAGGCCAACAATGTTTACACAAAATTCATAAAAATAAATAAAGACAAAAAAACCAATTATCATTATGTTCTCTGGTTTAAAGACGAACGGACAATTTTGATAAAACACGAAGAATTTGCTTACGAAATGCCTCACATCGGCTCGCCCAAATGGATTTATCTGTCTTCGCTCGGTGAAAATTCTCTGTCCTTTCATTTAGAAATAGAAAATTATCTTAAATTCCATCCCGAAACAAATCTGGCTTTTCAGCCCGGCACTTTCCAAATGAAATTCAGCCAAGAAAAACTAGCTGGAATTTATCAAATGACAAAAGTTTTCATTTGCAATCTGCAGGAAGCGCAAAAAATTTTGGCCACAAAAGAAAAAAATTCTTTGGAGCTTATGAGAATGCTGTCTTGGCTTGGGCCGAAAATTGTAGTAATAACAGATGGTACTAAAGGCGCATATGCCTATAATGGCGATGAAACTTGGTTTATGCCACCCTACCCCGATCCTAAACCGCCATATGAGCGCACCGGCGCCGGTGATGCTTTTTCTTCCACCTTTGTCGCCGCTTTGGCCATGGGCAAAAACATAGAAGAAGCCCTAATGATGGCGCCCATCAACTCAATGTCGGTCGTGCAAAAAATAGGCGCCCAAGCTGGCTTGCTCACTCTGCCGGAATTGGAAAAACATCTCCAGCAAGCGCCGGAGGATTATAGGCCAAAGAGAATTATCTAAACTACTTTCTTTTTATAACTCTTTTCGCCGCCACAATTATATTTTTTGCCGTCAAGCCGAATTTTTCCAGAAGTTCGGCGGGCTCGCCGGATTCGCCGAAGCGGTCTTGGACGCCGATTATTTCCAACGGCGCGGGGTGGTTTTGAGACAATATTTCGCTGACCGCCGAACCCATGCCTCCCGCCGCTTGGTGCTCCTCTATTGTGACAACACAGCCGGTTTTTTTAACGGATTTTAAAATAGTTTCTTTGTCCATCGGCTTGATGGTATGGTTGTTTACCACCTCCACTTCAATCCCATCTTTGGCCAATTCTTCCGCCGCTTTCAAGGCTTCGTAAATCAGCGGGCCGCAACCGATTATCGTCACATCTTTTCCTGCCCGATAAATTTCCGCCTGGCCAATTTCAAAAGGCGTACTTTCCGTCGTCATCACTGGCGTTTTTTCTCTGGTGAATCTGATGTAGACCGGGCCTTTGTGCTTAGCCGCGGCGATTGTGGCTTTTTTCGCCTCAATGGCGTCGCAAGGCGCGATCACAATCATGTTGGGAATAACGCGAGTGATGGCGATATCCTCTATGGCCTGATGCGTAGCGCCGTCGGGGCCCACCGAAACTCCCGAATGAGCGCCGGCAATTTTGACATTCTGATTGTTGTAGCAAATAGTCGTTCTTATCTGCTCCCAATTTCGCCCGGGAGAAAACATGGCGTAAGAAGAGATGAAAGGAATTTTGCCGACCGCCGCCATGCCGGAAGCCAGCGACGCCATATTCTGCTCGGTAATTCCCACCTCCACAAACCGGTCTGGAAATTCTTTTTTGAAAACCGAGGTGCGAGTGGAATCGGTCAAATCGGCGCAAAGCGCCACAACATTCGGATTTTCCCTGCCAGCAATCACCAATCCTTCGCCATAGCCAAAGCGAGTCGGCACTTGTTCAATGTCCTCTTGTAACAATTTCGGATTAAGTTTTGCGTTTAGACCGAACATTTGTTTTAAATTTAAGAATTATAAACTAATAAATTCAAAAGTGGAGATAATCTGGTTATATATTTTTACCATATAATCGCCCTCATCAGCAAGAATTCTTGAAAAACCAACTTCAAAAATATAATTGTAAGGTTCTTTATAAACGATCGTAAACACAGTAGGACAACCGTCTAAACAAAATTCCTCATCCTTCAATTCAGATAAGATTTGAGTAGCATCAAGATTACTTACTTTTATATTTTTTATTTCATAACCTTTATAAACTTTCTTAAAATATGCTTTCCACCAGTCTAAAATTTTTTCCATGTCTCCAGATACAACGCCTAAATTAACACCCTTTGGAAACGGAGCGATTTTCTCATCTTTTTCTGGAAAAATTAAATCTAATCGAGCTATTGCATCTGCTCCTCCAGACCATATAGATTTTTTTCCAACCCAATCATTAAACTCATATAGCAAATCACTACCACTTGGTTTTAAAATTTGTGGCGGATATTTAAATTTAAAACCATATTTATCATTTTTATACGTTAGCCAATCTTTTGTTGACAAATCTCCACCAGAGGATTGGCTTGATTGGCTATTCTGATTTTCAATATTTTGAGTTGTAATATTTTTATCATTTTTACTAAAGACAAAATAAGCTCCGCCGATCAGAATCAAAACGATAATGATTACTGTTACTTTTGAAAATCCTTTTTGGTTAAACATAAAATTTTATAATAATTAATAATTTCGGATTAAGTTTTACGTTTGGATTAAACATTATTTTTTTTGATTTCATAATTTATTCCCCGCTTATCTTTCCTCCCAGCGTTCTTAATTGCTTCAACGCTTTTTCGCCCTCTTCTTTATTCGGCGGTTTGCCGTGCCAGTTGAAGTCCTGCTCCATAAAGTCCACGCCTTTGCCCGGGATAGTGTAGGCAATGATGCAAACCGGCTTTTCAAAAATCGCTCTGGCTTGGAAAATAGCGTCATAAACGGCTCTTATATCGTTGCCATTTATTTCTATCACATACCAGCCGAAAGCGTGAAATTTTTCGCCCAGCGGCTCAAGCGGCATTATGTCTTCGGTAAAGCCGTCTATCTGAATATTATTTCTATCTATTATGGCTGTAAGATTATCCAATTTATTTTTCCCCGCCCACAGCGCCGCTTCCCAAGTCTGACCGCAATCCAGCTCTCCGTCGCTCATTAGACACACAACCTGATTTTTCTTTTTGTCAGTCCTCAGAGCGTAAGCCATTCCCGCCGCTTGCGACAAACCGGAGCCGAGCGGTCCGGAAGATGTTTCCAGTCCGGGCAGAGTCAGCCGGTGCGGATGCCCCTGCAATCTTGTCCCGAATTTTCGCAAAGTTTTCAATTCTTCCACGGGAAAATATCCGGCGCGCGCCATGGTCGCGTAAAGCACCGGGCAAATATGGCCATTGGATAAAACAATTCTGTCTCTCTCCTCCCAATTTGGATTTTTCGGGTCGTGTTTTGTTGCGTCGGTGTGATATAAAACCGTGAAAACATCGGCCATCCCCAAAGGCCCCGCGCTATGGCCGGATTTGGCTTCCAAAAGCATAGCGATAATATCCTGGCGAATCGCATTCGCCGTTATTTCTAATTTTTTTACTTGTTCATCGGATAACATTTTCTAAATAAATGTTACCGTTTTTATGCTGGAGCATAATTTTGGTAACATTTTAATTTTTTAAATTTTTAGTTCTTCAATTTCTTTAATCGTCTCACCGACACTTTTACCACCGTCAAATATTGCGCTGGCGGACACTATTATATTCGCCCCCGCCGAAATCGCTCTTGGTATCGTTTTTTTGTTCATTCCGCCGTCAACTTCTATTATACACGACGGGCAAAATTTTCTCACTTCTCTGATTCTTTCCAAGATATTTTCGTCCATTTTTTGCCCGGGCAATCCCGGCCTCACGCCTAAAATTTGGAAAAAATTGATTTTACCTTGGTAAGCCATGGCTTTCGCAATGGATTCGTCCGGCGCTATGGAAATCCCTGCTTCAACTCCGACTTTTTCGCATTTATCAATTACGAATCCAGCGTCTTGCGTTCCGTCAAGATGAAAAATAATTTTTTTTACACCCTTAATTAACCAATTCTGAATTCTTCGTTCAACATCGTTTGTCATCAAATGGATTTCCAAATTCAAACTAGTTTCCAACAAGGCCAAATCGGTCGGATTGTGCCAAATAGTGTTTTTGGTAAAAGTGCCGTCGGCGATATCCAAGTGCGCCCAAGAAACATACGGCTCAATTAGCTTGATTTTCTTTTGCACTTCTTCAAAAGTATCGGCGTTGATGGCGGGAATTAACATAACAAAATTATAAATATTTTTTCAAAGTTTCTATGTGTTTTATCAGCATCGCCGCGTAACCCCATTCGTTGTCGTACCAGGAAAAAATTTTCACTAAATCGCCGTCTATGACTTTGGTAAAACCAAGGTCAATGATGGAACCGTAGGGCTCGCCGATTATGTCGGTTGAGACCAGTTGCTCATTGGACACTTTGATTATCTCTTGCCATTCCGGATTTTGCGATTCGGCCGTCAAGATTTCGTTTATTTCTTCAACGCTTGTATATCTTTTTGCCACAAAAGTCAGGTCTATCAGCGAGCCGACCGGCACCGGCACCCTCACTGCCACGCCGTCAAAAATTCCTTTCATTTCCGGTATGGCTTTGACGGCGGAAATGGCCGCTCCGGTGCTGGAAGGAGCAATGTCTATCGTTCCGGCCCGGCCTCTTCGCCAGTCTTTGGCGTCCGGCTTATCCACGATTCCCTGCGTTGCCGTGTATGCGTGAATGGTGTTTAGAACCGCTTTTTTAATGCCCGGATTTTTTGCTAGTATGGAGATAAGCGGGGTGATGGCATTAGTGGTGCAAGAAGCGTTGGAGGTGATTTTGAATTTAGAAATATCTCCGGCGTTCACGTTGGGTGTAAGCGTCAAGGCCATGTCGTCTTTGACCGGCGCCGTAATGACCACCCTTTTGGCGCCAGCAATCAAGTGCGCTTTGGCCTTATCGTAGGAATCAAAAAAACCGGTGGATTCCACGACCACATCTATGCCCAAATCTTTCCACGGCAATTTGGCCGGGTCTTTTTTTTGCAGAAATTTTATGTCTTTTATTTTTTCCGGCAAGGGAAATTTTCCGTAAATTGAATCGTGTTCCAATAAATACAAAAGATTGTCTTTATCGGCTAAATCGTTTATGGCGACAATGTCAAAATCGGGATTATTTGACGCTTGCCTGTAAAAAACCCGTCCTATCCGCCCAAAGCCATTAATGGCGATTTTCATATGGTTTAATTATATAAGTTTAAAAGATAAAAATCAAAACTTAAACTTTTTGGAATATTTTTTTCGCCAATTTTTTATATTTATATGATGGCCGGAAAGCAAAACTTTCGGCACGATATATTTTTTGCCTTTATATTCAAAAATTTCCGGCTTGGTGTAGACGGGAAATCCGGACATCCCTCTTTCTTCTTCCAATGATTCCTGTTTGCCTAAAACTCCCTTAATTTGGCGAGACACGGCGTCCGCAATAACTGCCGCCGGCAATTCTCCGCCCGTAAGAATGTATGGGCCGATAGAAACTTCTTCGGCTTTCCCGCTTCCTCGGCGGGCAAGTAGTATTTTCTTCACTCGCGCGTCCACTCCCTCATATCTTCCGCATATTAAAATTAAATTATCATATTTTTGGGCCCAATTTTTCGCCATTTTTTGAGTAAACTTTTTTCCCGACGGAGAAAATACAATAACTTTTGACTTTTGACTTTTGACTTTTGACTTAAAGATTGAACCAATTGCTTTAGCAATTGGTTCAATCTTTAGCACCATTCCCGGTCCACCGCCATAGGGCTTGTCATCGGTTTTTTTATGCTTATCTTGCGTGAAATCTCTTAAATTATACAGATTAATTTTTATTTTTTTATCTTTTTGGGCGCGCCCCAAAACAGAAAAATTAAAACATCCCCTTAAAGATTCCGGAAAAATTGTAATTATGTGAAAATTCATAAATTTAAAAGAAAAACCCTCCGCATTAAGCGGAGGGTTTTTCAGTTGAGATATTTAAAACTATATCTTCAAATCGTCCATTGCCTGGTCAACGCTTTTTACCGGTCTAATGCTTCCTTCCGGCTCTTCAATCTTAAGATTGACTCGCGCGTTGTTCTTCATGCCAACAACCCTTAAAAGAGTTCTGATGGCCTTGGCCGTGTTTCCGCTTCGTCCGATTACTTTGCCCATATCCGCCGGGTCCGTTTTAAGAGTGATAAGAACTCCCATTTCATCAACCTTTCGGTCAACTTTAACCGCGGAGGGGTTATCAACGAGCGATTTAACAACGTATTCAAGAAATTCTTTGTCAGCCATTTTGTTAACGCTAGTCTTAATTTATTTTTATAATCCAGCAGTTTCGACCGTTCTGCATTATTTTTCAATTATACAGGAGAAACTGGTTCCGTCAATACCTTGGTCTTCGTTTTTTCCTTTGATTTTTTCTTGGGAGGTAAAACGTTTATCTTGGGGCCTTTTATTACTTTTTCTTTGACTAAAATATTATGGACTGTATCGGAAACCTGAGCGCCTTTGGTTATCCATTCTTTTATCTTATCTCCGGAAAGTTTGGTCTGCTCTCTTTTGGCGCTATAAAAACCAAGCACCTCATTGACCGAACCGCTCCTGGCGGCACGAGCTGAATCAGTCAAAACAACCCGGAAACTTGGGTCGTGCTTTTTCCCCACTCTTTGCAATCTTATTTTTAACATAATTTGATGTCTGGAATATTAGCAGATTGATTAAATTGGGTCAACTATGCTAAATTTACGATGTGAAATATCTCATCATTACTTTCGGCTGCCAGGCCAATGCGGCCGATTCGGAAAAAACAGCCGAGATAATGGAAAATCTTGGCTATAATCGCGCCGACAATATGGAAAATTTGGTTTCCTCCAGAAATCCGGTTTTGATTTTCAACACCTGTTCCGTCCGCCAAAAAGCGGAAGACAGAGTTTTTGGCTTAAATAAAAAAATAGAACAATTAAAAATTAAAAATCCAAAATTAAAAATTATTCTGACCGGCTGCATGACGCATTACGGCAAAAAAGAATTAAAAAAACGCTTGCCGCTTTTTGATTATTTTATTGATATCAAAAATATTATTAAATTAAAAAAAATACTAAAACCTGTTCAACCTGCCGCGTCGGACCTGCCGCGTCGGACATCCGCCCTGATTCCAGTTTCCAGCGGCTGCGACAATTTTTGCGCTTATTGCATCGTGCCTTTCGCCAGAGGAAGAGAAATTTCCCGCCCGGTTGAAGAAATTTTAAGCGATGTTAAAAAGGCGATTGGGGGCGGCGCCAAAGAAATTTGGTTGCTCGGGCAAACCGTCAATTCGTATAAAAACGGGAGTGTGGAATTTCATGATTTGCTCCGCCTAATTAACGATATTGACGGCTATTTTTGGATTCGTTTCACCTCTCCTCATCCGAAAGATTTTTCCGACGAGCTTATAAAAGCCATGGCCGAGTGCGAAAAATTCGCCCATTACATAAATTTGCCGGTCCAATCGGGCAATAACGCCGTTCTTAAAAAAATGGGCCGGCCCTATATCGTCGCTTATTATAAAAAATTAATTGGAAAAATAAGAAAAGCGATGCCGGACATCGCCGTTTCCACCGATGTCATCGTCGGTTTCCCGGGCGAAACCAGAAAACATTTTGAAGACACGAAAAATTTATTTAAAGAAATAAAATTTGACATGGCTTTTATCTCCGAATATTCTCCGCGCCCCAAGACCGCCGCCGCGAAACTGTTTAAAGACAGCGTCTCGTCAACAGAAAAAGCAGCTCGTAAAAAAGAACTCAATGAAATTTTAAAAAAAACGGCTTTGGAAAACAATCAAAAACTGGTCGGCAAAATCGTCAAAGTCCTAAACGGCCGAACGGAGGGCAATAAGCCGATAAAGATTTCAGAAAAATATCCTAAAAACCAATTTGTTTTAGCAAAAGTTATTAAAGCAAACATATGGAGCTTAAAAGGAAAATTGTTGTGATACTTGGGCCGACGGCGAGCGGTAAAAGCGAGCTGGCGGTGAAACTGGCTAAGAAAATGAATGGCGAGATTATTTCGGCTGACTCAAGGCAAATTTATAAATTACTCAATATCGGTTCGGGGAAAATAACAAAAAAAGAAATGGGCGGTATCCCCCATCATTGCTTGGACATTGTTTCACCCAAAAAAATTTTTACCGTCGTTGATTTCAAAAAATGCGCCGACAAAGCGATAGAAAAAATTTTTGGCAAAAATAAAACGCCGATTATCGTCGGCGGAACGGGATTGTATATCCAAGCCGTCGTAGACAATATCGCCTTGCCGGAAGTTAATCCTGATTGGAAATTAAGAAAAGAATTAGAAAATAAAACAACCGAAGAAATGTTCACGATGCTTAAAAAACTTGACCCAAAACGAGCTAAAAATATTGACTCCAAAAATCCTCGCCGCCTTATCCGCGCCATAGAAATTGCCAAAATGTTGGGCAAAATCCCCCACTTGGAAGCTCCGCTTCCAAGTTATGATGTTTTGCAAATTGGAATAAAATTGCCGGATGAAATTTTGAAAAAGAATATTGAAAAACGAATTAAGAAAATGTTAAAAAACGGCCTTATCGCCGAAACAAAAAAACTTAAAGCGTCCGGCTTATCGTGGAAGCGAATTTATGAACTTGGTTTTGAATACAAATATCCGGCTTTATTTTTACAAAACAAAATAAGCAAAGAAGATATGCTGGACCGAATGCTTATTGAAAATTGGCAATACGCCAAACGGCAGATGACCTGGTTTAAGCGAGATAAAAGAATTAAGTGGATAAGTCGTCCAACTCTTTCTTTATTTCTTTGTTTCGTTTAATCAATTTTTTAATTTCTTTTCTTGCTTTTTCCACCTCTTGTTCGTGAAATTCGGCAAAAATAGATTTGTATTTGTCTTCCTTCTCAATTTGTTCAGCCGTATCTTCGGGTTTTACGCTTTCGGGTTGTTTATTTTCAGGCGGAGTTTTATCTGGTTCAAATGATTCAAATTTTTTCATAATTATTTTGTGATTAAATTAGCGGGCTTGCCTGCCATAGCTTTGGCGAAGGCGGGTCCACTCCGACTCGAACGGAGAATATCGGTTTTGGAGACCGACGTTTTACCATTAAAACTATGGACCCATCAAGAAATAAATTTTATTTTAAAATAGATTTTATTTTTTTATTTCTTTGTGTAAGGTGTGTTTTCGGCACCATTGGCAGTGCTTTTTCGCTTCAAGTTTTTTTTCAACTTTCTTTTTATTTTTTCTCGTCCAATAATTGATATGTTTACATTCTTTGCACTGGAGCTTTATCAGATTGTCTTGTATTTTGGTCATAGATATACAGATTAAACCATTTTCGGATAAATTTCAAATGGGTAGGGGTGGATTTGAACCACCGTAGGACATAGTCCGCCAGATTTACAGTCTGGTGCAATTGACCACTCTGCCACCTACCCACTACTCTATCTATCCTATTTTTTGTTCACTATAAACTGTCTTAGATGTTCTGTTGTTTGTTCTCGTTTTTATGGCCACCGTCAGTTCATTATTGACGACATCAACCACTACGATACTTCCCTCTTTCGCTTTTTTACCGATAATAAGTTCCGCCACCTTGTTAAGAAGTTTGCTTTGAATCAGCCGTTTGAGCGGTCTGGCGCCGTAGTTGGGATTGTATCCTTCTTTTGCCAAAAAAGAAAGAGCTGACTCGGTGATTTTGAGATTCATGCCTTTGCCAGTCAAGCGTTTGGCGGTAAGCTCAATCTGAATTTTGACGATATTTTTTATTTCTTCCGGCGACAAGGGATTGAATATTATTATCTCGTCCAAACGATTGAGAAATTCCGGCCGGAATCTGTTTTCCAGGGCGGTTTTGATTTTATTTTTC
>ERZ1292645.666-Hain-H14-02um-R2-666-length-11486-cov-9_pt1 | contig 11486 bp, 4 predicted proteins | sample MGYA00564401_ERZ1292645 | MGnify/ENA primary metagenome ERZ1292645 (study PRJEB36523, sample SAMEA6512644) | groundwater metagenome | collected 2019-01-09 | study: AquaDiva: Metagenomics assemblies of 32 groundwater samples | reverse complement strand
CAATGTCGTTAATGGGGTTGTTGTTGAGATAGATGTAGAGATTTGGGCCGTCGATGATTCCTAAAGGATCTGGGGTAATCCATCTCCCTATCGTTGGATTATACCACCTGGCTCCGAAGTAGACAAGGTTAGACTTGGAGTGGAATTCCTTGGTCTGGAAGCGGTAGTTATTGGTGGTTGTGCCGCTCTGGAAGGTAAGATTGCCAAAGGCATCAAATTCATAGCGCTGGGTGACTACGCTTGAGGAATTGGTAAGATGAGTTACATTAGTTAATCCGTTGTGCGCGTAATGATACCAGCTAGATACCCCTTCTCTTGTCTGGCTGATAAGGCCACCGATACCTCCGGGATAACCTAAGCTATGGGTATAGATTACCTGGGTTACACTAGAAGCGTTACGTTCAATTACCGGTAATGAGCCGTCGTAGAGGTAATTTGTGGAGGTTGTTCCTTCTGTTGCCTTAACCCTTTTTCCGTCTCCGTCGTAGGTAAAACTGCTGGTTGTGGCATCGGGATAGGCTATTTTTACCAGCCGGTTCTCTGAATCATAGGTATAAGCAGTAACTCCGGATAGAGTTGTGGTTTTGAGCTGATTTCCATTGAGGTCGTAAGTATAAGTTGTAGAATCTCCTCCGCTTGTCTGGGTCAGTTGATTCAGGTTGTTGTAGCTGTAGAAGGTAGTAAGTCCGTCTTTAACCATTGCCAGCCGGTTCTTTGCCGCATCGTAGGTATAGCTGTAGGAATAAAGCACTGCACCAAGAGAATTTTTCTTGGTCTCGGTTTTTAGCTGATTTATGGCATCGTAGGAGTATTCAATAAAATCTCCGTTTTCCTGGGTAATTCTGGATAATAAACCTGCCAAATCATAGTCCTGGCTTCCTGAAGCTAATAACTGTAAGAGCGAATTCTTTAACTGGGTGGTTATCAGCTGGTTACGTTTATTGTAAGCGTATTCTGTGCTGGTAGCGTTTGGGTAAATCGTCTTGATGAGATTACCCGCTGGATCATATTGATACTGGGTTGACTGATTTAAGGGGTTAGTCAGAGAGGACAGTCTGTTTAATCCGTCGTAGGTGTAAGTAGTTACACCTGCGTCGGGATCAGTCATAGTAAGCCGGTTACCTTCTGTATCGTAGGTGTAGGAAACGGTATTGCTTATCCCGGGGCTTACGGTTTTGGTAAGGCGGTTACGGCTGTCATAGGTATAGGTGGTTGTGCCGGTTGAATCAAGCATAGTCAGGAGCTTGCCAGTTGGGTCATAGGTGTAACTTATGGTCGTGGTGTCAGGGTAGGTTACTTTGGTCAACAGGTTCCTGGAATTGTAGGTATAATTAGTAGTCTTGGCGTTATAATCCGTCTCTGAGATAAGGTTACTGTTGGCATCATATGCTCTCAGCGCTAAAACCCCCGCAGTATTGGTGGTAGAGATGAGCCGGTTATTGGCATCATAGGCATGAGAGGTGATGTTGCCGTTTGCATCCTTCAGGCTTAAAAGATTGCCAATTACATCATAAGTAAAGGTTGTGCTGTTACCCAGTGCGTCTGTAATCTGGGTAAGCCGATAAAGCGCATCATAAGTATAGGCCGTGGTATGGCTATTGGCATCGGTAACACTTTTTGGGCTGTTTAATGCCGGCAGGGGCCCGTTCTGATAGTTATAAATAGTCTTTGCGCCTTCTCCATCCACTACTGCGGTAACCCTGCCGAAGAAATCATACTCATACTGGGTAAAGTTCCCGTTGGCATCGGTTATCTTGATGATATTGCCCATATTGTCATGGGTAAAGGTGCTTACCTGATTTAAGGCGTTGGTTATGCTGATAATTATATTTTCTGAATCGTAGGCATAAGCCGTAGCATTACCTTTGGTATTGGTAAAAGAGGTTATATTGCCTGCTTTGTCATAGGCGTATTGCTCGTAGCTTAGGTCAGCAAAGGTCTTTTTTACCGGCTGGCCAAGTGCGTCGTATTCAAAGGAAGTTACCTTTGCGTTGGCATCGGTTAAGCTTAAGAGATTACTATCTGCATCATAGGTATACTTGGTAATGAATCCTTCTGCATCAGTAACACTGATTAAATTGCCATTCAGGTCATAAGCATACTGGGTGATATTGCCCTTAGGGTCAATGGTTTTGATTAACTGGCCAAAGGCATCATAAGCAAAGTTAGTAACATTCCCCAGGGGGTCGGTAAAAGTGGTTAAATTTCCTTTTGCATCATAAGCATAACTGTAGCTTCTGCCTAAGCCGTCTGTTGCCTTGGTAAGGCTATGAAAGACCGGGTCATAAATAAAGGTAATTAAATCCGCTGTCCCGGCCAGAGCACCGTCAACCTGAAGAACATTAGTCCATTCATCATTTATCCAGGTTGTGGCATTGCCGTTACGGTCGGTAATGCCGCTTCTTAGGCCCCGGCTGTCATAGGTATACTGGGTAACCCCGCCTAAGGCATCGGTTACTTTATTGATTACCGTATCAAAAGTAAGGTGCTCAGAAAACTCAAAGATAGCCGTATTCAGGTTTGCGTCGGTAACCTTGGTAATCCCCAGATTAAAATCGTACAGGTATGTTGTTACCTTTCCGGAAGGTGAAGTTACTTTAACTACACTATCGCTTGAATCATAAGCAAAGCTGGTTTTATTGCCTCTGGGGTCAACTATGTCAGTTAGATTATGAACATCGCCGGGGTCTAAATATCCATAGGTGGTAGTTTGCAAAAGCGGGTCAATAACCTGGCTTAAGTTATTCTTGCTATCGTAAACAAACTGATATATTTTGTTTAGAGGATCAGTTACAGAAGTTATCTTCTTACTGCCGTCATAGGTAAATTTTAATGCCCTGCCTGTAGAATCGGTAATCTGGGTAATCAGGTCAATATTGTAGGAGTAAGTCAGCCGGTTGCCATTACGGTCTTCTATATAGGAAAGCCGTTTGTTTAAATCAAACTGATAAAACTGGAGGCCGTAAAGGGGTGTCCAACGTGTCCAGAGAAAGGTCCCGTCTGTTAATTTGGTTAACTTTGAGCCGTCGCAGGAAGAGCCGGTATAACCGGTATCGGTTTTGTTGTAGACAAAAGGTGTGCCGTCCGGGCCTTTTATAGTTACCGCCCCAGTAGTTAATTCTTCACTTAAGCTAACTGCATGATATAATTGCCAGCCAAAACCTAAGGGGCCTTGAGATGTGCTGCGGCTGGAGTAGGTACGTTCAAAGCGCAGATATAACCCGCCTTCTTTTCCTCTGGCAGGGATATCAATATCTCTGATGGGCAGAATTAACTGCCCGCCTGTAATTGCTATGGGGTCAGAGGGGGCTTCGCAAGTTCCGTTTCCCCCCAGCCAAACTCTCTGCCTGCTTGCCGTTGTCGGCCTGGGAACAAGAATATGCGGGGTAGGATCAGGCGCGGCAGTTGATTTAGGTTTTGCGCTGGGCATAAGATTAGGCGCAATCTCCTGGATATCCGAGGTAATAATAGGACCCAGGTTTGTATAATCAACACCCCAGCGGCCGTCAGGATGGACTCCCGGGTCATTCTTTGTCCATCCGCCTTCAGCGCCTCTACGCACTTCTCCGGCTATAATCTCTTTCATCTGCATAGAAGAAAGGACTTCTAACTTATTTATTCTCTCATCATCAAACCCAACCTTTGATACGAACAGGGCTTTTCCTTTCCACATTTTAGCGAATTCTTTAAAGCTGACTTCCTTTTCTTCTTCACCGTCGTATATCTGCACGGCTTTAGGTGTAAAACCATCAACAACCACATAATGATTTCCGTTTATGACTGCAATCGCTTTTGTTTTTATCTTCCTTAATTCATTAAGGGTCAGATTAACTCCCTTTGCCTTAAGCCCTTTTCTTTGGGCAGCCAGGTATAATCCGAATAGGTTTGTTCCATCGTCGGTTGTCCCGGCCAGCTGTGCGATTTCTAAAGGTGTAGAAGATATATCGTATAAGCGGCATATCTGATGCAGGCTGTCCGGGCCGCAGCGGTTACGCAGGGTTAAAGAGACGGCTTGTGGTAAGGAAGGGCTGTCTTGCGCTTGCGCCAACTGCTGCAGGTTAGTCAATACCTCTATAGACTTAGCCGCCTCCTGAGCAACTTTGGTATCCGCAAGTAATATTTGGATTTTTTGCAAAGTGCTAAGGGCTAGGTCAAATTTAGCCTGCTTATAATATACTTTACTCAAGTAAAGCAGGGCCTCGCCTTTTAAATAGGATTCCTCTTGCAGGACAAGGTTAAATCCCTGTAATGCAGATTCATAATCCCCTTTTTCAAGATAAATCCTGCCTAATTCCATTCTTAAAGGCAATACAGAATTACCCTGTTCAATCTGGCTTTTGGCGTAAGTTAAGGCATCATCTAAGCCTGTCTTTTTAAATTCTCCAGTAGCCTTATCAAAGGTTTGCTTCTGGCTTAAACACTGGACTGCCTTTACGGGATTATTTGCTTTTTTGAAGGCTTCGGCAGCCCGGTCAAATTCTCTGATCACAAACAAGGTGTCTCCTATGCCGTCGTAATCGTTTTCTTTGGCGAAATATTCAATGGCCTTGCCATATTGATGATTCTTTAAATAAACCCTGGCTATGCCGCTTGCGTCGTTGGCGCTGGTAAAATATTCCATTGCCTTTTCCGGCTCATTTATGGACAGATTCACCATCCCCAGTCCGGATAAATCGTTGGCTTGAGTAAAATGCTCAACGGCCTTGGTAAAATCGCGCCGGCTTAAATAAACTATGCCTAAACCTGAGATATCATTAGCCCACCTAAAGGCATCCTCTGCTCTTTGAAAATCTTCCTTTCCTAATAAGGCATGGCCTAAAGCGGAATAATCATTAGCCTGTCTGGCGTATTCCTCTGCCAGGTCAAATTCCTTTTTACCGCTATAGGCAAGGCTTAATCCTCCCAGGTCATTTGCCCCGGTAAAATACCTTATTGCCGAAGCAAAATCCTTTTTTCCGCAATAGGCATGGCCTAAAGCGGATTTATCATTTGCTTTATTCCCATAATCAATTGCCCGGTCAAACTGCCTTTTACCGGTATAGGCCAGGCTTAAGCCGGAGAGGTCGTTTACCTGGGTAAAATAATTGATTGCTTGGGAAAACTGTCTTTTACCAAGATACGTTACTGCCAGCGCTGAGAAGTCATTGGCTTCTCTGGCATAAGTAATCGCCTGTTCAAATTGACGTTTTCCTGAATAAGCTAAGCTTAATCCGGATAAATCGTTTGCTTCGGTAAAATACCTTATTGCGGCATCAAAATCATTTTTTCCGCAATAGGCATGTCCTAAAGCGGATTTATCTCCTGATTTGATTGCGTATGTAATTGCTTTATCAAATTCACCTTTACCGCTATAGGCCAGGCTTAATCCTGTTAAATCGTTTGCCGCAGTAAAATACTCTATGGCTTTATCAAATTCCTGTTTGCCGCAGTAAGCATGCCCTAACACAGAAAGGTCATTGGCTTTTGTGGCATAGGCAATAGCTTTATCAAAATCTTTCTTTGCGCAGTAGGATAATCCTAAACCGGATGAGTCGTTTGCCTGGGTAAATAAATCTATTGCCTTATCGTATTGGTGCTGATTGAGGGCAATTAAGCCTGATATAGAAAGGTCATTGGCCTGGGCAGCAAACTTTAGCGCCCTGCCAAACTCTCTTTTCCCGCAATAGCTAAGGGATAGGCCTGACAAATCGTTGGCTTTAGTAAAATATTCAATTGCCTTATCAAACTCTTTTTTCCCTAAATAAGATAAACCTAAGGCGGATAAATCATTGGCTTCGGCAGCCAGCTCTATGGCCTTATCAAATTCCTTCCTGCCGCAGTAAAGAAGGGCCAGCCCGGATAAATCATTAACCTCGGTAAAATAGGGAATGGCCTTGTCATATTCTCTCTTACCTAAGAATGCCATTCCCATCTGGCTTTTATTATTAGTAGTTTTAAAAATTTCCAGGGCCTCATCGTATCGGCGCTCTGACATTAAAACAACCCCCAGGCCATTTCTATCCTTTGCTTTTTGAAAGCATTGGCGGGCCTGGCTTAAATTATTCTCTCCTAAATAAACAAGCCCGAGGCCGGAATAGTCATTGGCTTTGGTAAAATGCTCTCTTGCCTTTAAAAAATCCCTTTTGCCTAAACAGGCAAGCCCGAGGCCGGAAAAATCCCTGGCCCTGGTAAAATACTCAATTGCCGTATCAAAGTCCTTCTTGCCGCAGTAGGCCAATCCCATTCCGGAGAGGTCTTTAGCTTTTTGAAAACTTAAAATCGCATCATCATATATTCTCAAGCCGCAATAAGCCATACCTGCCCCAGAGTAATTTTCATTAGTAAGGTAAATTTGCAAGGCTTTTTTAAATTCACCCTGCACAAGACAGCGATGGGCAACAACTGAAGCGGCATCCTTCATCCCTAAAAGAAATAAAAAACTTGCTATAATAACTATACCGATTAAGCTAATTTTTCTCTTCATCATTTTCCCCCCCCTCTATGGGCCCGGTAAATTTCTGCCAATAAGATAGATAATCCCTAAAGTCATCACAAACGGGGCAAAGATTACATAACGTATAAACTTGCGGTTAAGGCTCCATTTAACTAAACAAGGGCCTGATATTAATGCTACAGAAACAGGCAGAAACCAGATATTCTGAGTAGTAATCCCGATAATCCAGAAACACACTCCCAGGATTATCTCCAGGCCCGAAATCCATGGTAGATTTGCACAAGGTAATAAAGGAAGCTTTTCCCCGGTTACGGGGAAGATTGCTTTTCCCGTGAAGAGAAAACTGAGTAAATGAATAGTTGAGGTAACCAAAAGCGAGAAAAAGCAAAATATATAACTTGCAAGATAGCGAACCATCTGTTTTGGCCGCCAAAAATAATCCGCTATCGCTGAAAGCAAAGGGGCAAATATGGTAGCAAGCATCAGCAAGAAAACATCCCAGCTAAAGAAAATATTTGACTGTGTGCGGGCTGCCATCCCGAGAAAGCTCTTCTCGTAGACTATTGGCATCCGTAACATCGGCCCTGAGAATTGAAAATGGACATAGAATAACGGCAGCACAATGCCGACAAGAAGCAATAATAGCACAAAGGGAAAGTCTAAAAGAAGGCTAAGCCCCGAGATTAAAACATCTAACTTCTCAAACCAGGGGATATGCTTAGCTCTTATAAATGAAGGATAGAATTTTAATAAACACTGGGCAGTCCCCCTGATCCATTTTTCATTACGTTTTCGGTATTGCTGGTAAGTCGGGGGAAAATCTTCGTAACAGAAAACATCCTCAACAAATACGCCTTCGTATCCGGCTTCTCTTATCCTTATTGAGTAGGCTAAATCTTCGCTGACCACCTCGGGAAACCCTCCTACCTTCTCCCAGATGTCCCGCCGCATCAGGGCTCCGTGGCCGTACCACATCACAAAACCAAATCGATTTTTTGTAGAGGCGTAATGCTGGAAGTGCAGATCTGTGTTTATTCCCATAAATTGAGAAAAGATTGTCTTTTGATTGGGGTTAGTTTTTTGGTTACTCTGGGCAAAAGCAATATTAGGAGCAGCTATATGGGTAAGCAAACTGCTTAAATAGTCAGGAGTTAATACGGTATCGGCATCGGAAACGCTAAAATATTCATAATCGCTATCAATATTGCGCAGGGCATGGTTAAGATTGCCCGCCTTAAAGCCGGCCCTGATATCTCTGCGCAGCACTGTAACTTTATGGGGATATCTATTAGCAATCCCGTTTATTTGCTCTTGATAATCATTAATACTTGAGTCATCTAAAATAAATAGATGATAAGCGGAATAATCCTGATTGAGGCAAGAAAAAACAGCCTCTTTTTGAAAGTCATTACAGGTAGCATAAAGGATGGCAACTTTAGGTGAACGGGCTAACTGTTTAGTTGGTGCCGGGATAGAACAATGACTGCGGGGCCTGACATAAGAAAAGCCAGCAATTACTATATGGAAAAACGCATAAAACCAGAAAAGGTTAAGAAATAATACAAAAAGAAACAGGCAGAGTTTTGCTGCGAGATTTTCAGAACCGATAAGAAGAGCTAAAAGGCGGGGATTAAAATATAAAAGAGAGCATACCCACAGGCTAAGTATTAAAGAAAACATCGTAGAGCGTTTAGCCATCGCCCTCCTTTTATACCAGGATTACTTAACTATAAATAACAGTTTTTATCCATTTCTAACAGATATTAATCTAACACAAATAATAAATTTGTCAAGTGTTTTCTAAAGTTTTCTAAAAGTTTATTGACTTTTGGTTACGACACCCACTCCTCAGAAAGCACATCCCCCTGCAGGCTGATTACTATACTCTTAATAGGAATTTTCCGCTTGGCCTTGCTTGCGCCTTGCTGGGCTATGGCTACTAAGCCCGCGCAGCAGGGAACCTGCATGGTCATCACGGTCAGGGTATTTATCTTGGCGTCGTCAATCAGCGACTGCACTTTTTCCGCATATACCTCCTGTCCCTCATCCAGCTTGGGGCAGGCAATAGCAATGCTTTTTCCCTTCAGGTAATCCTTATGGAAATCTCCCGCGGTATAAGCCACGCAGTCCGCGGATAAAAGTACATCCGCTTTTTGGTAATAGGGAGCCATAGGTGAAATCAAATGCAATTGAATCGGCCACTGCCTTAGCTCAGACGGCCTTGTGCCTGCGGTATCGCCTGGAGCTTCTTCTTTCTTCCTAAAATCCTGCATCCGGGAACCCGGACAACTTCCCATATCATGATTATGCATTTTACTTGCCTCCTTTTTTTAGGATACCTTCAACTCTCTGAACAAAATTCTCATAGCGCTTCTTGAAATCGGCATCCAGCGCGGCATCCTTCTGGTTAAACTCTTCATACAGCTTTCCCACATCGGCTGTGGATAATCCCCGGTCTATCCAGGGATAAAGTATCTCGTCTTCCTTTTTGATATGCTGGGTAAGCAATTCTTTATATCCCTGAAGATGTTCTATTATTTTGGCCTTATTTTTTTCTTGCGCTGCCTCAACTACCTGCTTAACATGGTTACGCCCGGCGGTATGGTCTTCCAGCATTACCTTGATAATATCTATCCCCTCGCCGGTCTTCTTAAACAGGACATCCTCTTCCTTCATATGGTGGTATTTATCGGCGTAACTGCGGATAAAGTCAACGCAGTCCAGAATCAATCCTGAATCTACTTCCTTAGAGGCGTTGACAAAATCGCACAAGGGATCAATCAGGGCGATGAAGCGCTTGATCAGCACATGCTCATCCACAAGCTTCTTTATCGGTGGAGAATATTTTATCTCGGCTTGAGGCTTTAGCGCTCGTTGTTTCGGCGGGCGTTTCTTAAGCTCTTTCCCGGGAAAAAGCGCCCTTTCAATATCATACATCAAATCCGCTTCTACTTCCGGAGAAAGGTTATGTATCTCTATGATATCCTTAAAAAGACAAGAACCCAAAGAACAACTCGTGCAGCCGATGTTATAGCTATCCAAAATCTTACCCACTTCAGGATGCTGAGTAATTATATCTTTGATATTTTTATTAAGATATTCCTGCATAAGCTTTTCCTCTTCCTGGTTTAAACGTTTCAGATGTTCCTTGACTGCCTCTTCGTCAAAATCCTTTGCCTTGCGTTCAATAACGCTGATGGCATCCATAGGACAATGGCCAAGGCAAGCGCCCAATCCGTCGCAATAGGTATCCGAAACAATCCGCGCCTTACCATCAATTATTTTAAGCGCCCCCTCGGCGCAGTTGGGGATACACAGGCCGCAGCCATTACACTTTTCCTCGTCAATCCGGACAATCTTTCTCTTAGCGCTTAGAATCGGCATAATTCATCTGTTCTTCTTGTCAACTAAAGTATACACCGAAACAGAAGATTGCGCCTTGACTTAAGTCAATACTTAGACTGCGCTTGAGGGCTAATCTCATCCCTGAGGATTTACCGCCTCTTGGGCAAGCTTCTTAAGGGCTTCTTTATTCAAGATGGTTACGGTTTTATCTTTAAGGGAAATTATTCTTTTTGATTTTAGCTTTTTGAGATTGCGGGAAAGGGTCTCGGGAATAGTGGCTAATTTCATCGCCAGATCCGACTTCTGCATGTCCAGTTCAAAGGTGTTAGCGCCTGCTTTCTGGGCCAGATTCAGGAGGTATTTGCTCAGGCGGCTTGCCACATCCCGAAGCGAAAGGTCCTCAATGATATCGGCAAACCTGCGCTGTCTCTTAGCCATAGCCCCCAGCATACGCATTGCGATTTCCGGATATTCTTTAAGCAGGCCTAAAAACCCATCCTTAGGCATAAAAAGCAGGGTGGAATTGGTTACGGCCTGGGCGTAAGCGGGATAATCCTTGCCGGAAAAAACCGTTACCTCGGCAATAGTATCAAAGCTTGAGGCCATATTCAGGATATATTCCTTGCCGAAAGCGGATAATTGATATATCTTAACCCTGCCCTCGGCAACGATATAAAACCCCGGTGCCGGCTCACCAGCGGAGAAAATCAAAACATTCTTTTTGTACTTTTTTACGATTACAGTTTGGGCCAGGCGGGATAATTGAAAACTGTTCAAGCAGCTAAAAAGATTGGTTTTTTTCAGGCAAGTTTCTAGGTCAAATTCTAAGATCATCCTAATTAATCCGGTAGGCCTCTATTTCTTCTTCCTTATAGGGGCTGACAATAAACTTATATTCCTGAAGAACGCTTCTCTGGCAGAGAATCTCTGCAGGGCCAGTGGCTGCGTCGCAATAACGAGCCACAATCCTGGAGGCGGACTCAAGCACTGATGAGCCTTCTGCCTGCCCTCTTAGGATCCCGGAGGGCCCGGCCAAATCTTTGGGCTGGAGGAAAAAATCATTTTCCTGCTTTAAGGCCTCCAGACGGTTATTCTCGGATTCATTTCTGCCTAAGACTAATTTTACTTCCGGGCTCAGGCGAAAATGCCTGCCGATTTTTAAGAGCTGGATATCGCTTAAGTTAAGCTCGCTATAGCGCATCAGGTCCTTGAGCCGCCGGCTGAATTCCGGATCGGTCAATAGGCATCCTCCGCTGGGGCAGGGGTAATCATTAATCCCCATTTCCAAAGCCAAATCCATCTGTTCTCTTCTGCCTCTTCCGCTTATAGCTAACAACTTTTCTCTATCAATCCAACCCATCTTCTCGGGGATGGCCGGCTCTAAAACCTTGGCACAGAGCGGCCGCACTACTAATCCCTCTAAGCCTGCCTCTTTTTCAATCAACCTCATTGCCTCTTTTCTCTGCGACATCGGCCGCTGGCCCAAAACTTCACCGGTAATAACAAAAGAGGCTCCTTCCTTCAACATCGCCTCTTTTGCCTTTTTAAATAAAAGGATGCGGCAGTCCAGGCAGGGATTCATATGCGAACCATATCCGAATTTCGGCTTCTTGACTATTTCCAAAAACTCAAAAGACGTATTTACGCTAATAAGCCTTATGCCCAGGCCCTGAGAAACCCTTGCTGCCTCGTGAGTACAGGAACCGTC
>ERZ1292645.665-Hain-H14-02um-R2-665-length-11494-cov-12_pt1 | contig 11494 bp, 9 predicted proteins | sample MGYA00564401_ERZ1292645 | MGnify/ENA primary metagenome ERZ1292645 (study PRJEB36523, sample SAMEA6512644) | groundwater metagenome | collected 2019-01-09 | study: AquaDiva: Metagenomics assemblies of 32 groundwater samples | reverse complement strand
ATCTATATATAATAAAAGATATCTATTAGGTGATAAAGATATATTTTGAAGATTTGCGCTGGAAGGGAAAGCTATTGGTATTCACTTGGCATTTTAAAGAAGAGTTTGATAAGCTAAAGAAGCCCATGGAATTTGTGTTAAATGTGCTTGATGAAGGTGAGCATGTTTTAGTGTCCAAAAACCAGAACAAATACAACGTATTTTATCCGTTCAGAAGAAAGTATTTGTGCTTATCATATGTTGAGCATGAAAATATTATTTTGATTCATATCAAACCAACAACCAAAAAAACGGAGGGAAAAAGAAAATGAAAAAATTTATGAAAACCTGCTATAAGTGTGGAATAGATGTCAAGGTAGCTAAAAGTGTAAAGGAAGGTGTTACTTTAGATTGTTTAAAATGCCCTAACTGCGGTGAAGAGTATTTTACTTCAAGTGAATTGATAAAGTTTGATATAAAGACTGGAAAAAGAAAGATGGTCAGAAAATTTGGAACTTTAGGAGATTCTATGGTTATGAGATTCCCGTCTGATGTATTAAAAGACTATAAGATTAAGCCTGGAGATTATGGGGTATTCGAGAAAAAGCCAGACGGGATATTGATTAAACCAATTCATGCAAAGGATATTGGCGGTAAGTGATAATGCCGTTAATTTTGTATACTTGATAGTTAAGAATTAAGCATTTCTGCATATTTTATCTTAACCCAACCGATTTTTGGGATTGTTTTGGACACTCTCCCAATCACTTGATCATAAGATATTTTTGTTTCATCAAGTATTGCACTTCTTATCGGTATCGGATTGGTCTTGTGGTTATCACCTTTTGTCTCAAAATATTGAATTTCATTTTCCTCCCATTTTTTAGTTACTCTATGCATTATAGGGTCTTTTCTAGTACTCCAAAATACAATTAAATCTCCGATTTGTATTTCATCATAATTTGCTCCTTTTATAATTAACAAATCTCCTTTATTGATACCATTTTTGTAAGGGAAAATAGAAAATTTATTCTTATCGATTCCTGCATTTGAATACCAATTTCCAGCATTGGTCCACCAATCGTCAAAGTTTTCGTCATGTGTCATGCTTTCCGAAACAAAAGCCACGACTGGATGTGATGTATTCAAAAAAGAGCCCAATAGGGGAAATAAAATAAATTTGTTTATAATTGAAGAAAAAATCATTAATACCAAAGAAACAATACCAAAAACAATTCCAATATTTCCTAATTTTTTCAATCCAGCTTTTTTTGTCTTGTATCCGAAGTATACCGCTAATGGACCAAATATAATTGGGAGAATAATAATTCCAAGAATCCCAAAAATAACACTCAATTTTCCCTTGGTTTTATTTTCCATCGTTTTTATCAATGGTTCAAACCTTATATTTAAGATTGTTGTTTTGTCGCCCCAATTTCCAAAAGTTAAGGAAACCCAGAAAAAAGAAAAAGTAAGAATTTTATTGGGTTTAACCAATCATTTTACTCTATTCTTAGCCAGAACTTCAACAACACCGGGTTCAGCCAAAGTCATTATGTTGCCATACTCTGTACTGCCTTCTGCAATCGCCTTTAATATTCGCCTCATAATCTTGCCGCTTCTTGTTTTTGGTAAATCATCAGCAAACTGTATTTTGTCTGGCTTTGCAATGGGCCCAACATGCTCAGCAACATGCTTTTGCAATTCTTCTTTGAGGCTTTTGCTTTTTTTAACGCTCTTTTTTAAAACTACAAATGCATAAATGGCTTGTCCCTTAATTTCATGCGGAAATGGCACAACAGCTGCCTCTGAAACTGAGCTATGGCTGACTAAAGAGCTTTCAACCTCTGCTGTTCCAATGCGATGGCCAGCTACCTTTATAACATCATCAAGCCTGCCCATAATCCAAAAATAGCCATCTTCATCCATTTTGGCGCTGTCCCCTGTGAGGTATACTCCAAATTTTTCAAAATAGGCATTTTTGTATCTTTGCGGGTCGCCCCAAATTGTCCTAAGCATGCCCGGCCATGGGCTTTTAATGACCAAGTAACCACCTTCATTTTCATTTGATTTAGTCCCATCTTCCCTTAAGATATCTGCAACTATACCAAAAAATGGTTTAGTCGCAGAGCCTGGCTTTAGGGGGGTTGCTCCTGGCAACGGCGATATTAATATGCCGCCAGTTTCAGTCTGCCACCATGTATCGAGTACTGGGCACCTTTTTTTCCCAATCACATTATAGTACCACATCCAAGCTTCCGGATTTATTGGCTCTCCGACTGTGCCAAGCAGCCTCAAGCTGGTTAAATTGCACTTGCTTGGCCAATCATCCCCTTCCTTTGCCAGAGCCCTTATAGCAGTAGGAGCAGTGTAAAAAATTGTAACCTTGAATTTGTCAATAATCCTCCAAAATCTATCCGGCTTTGGAAATGTAGGCGAGCCTTCAAACATAACAACACTTGCACCATTAGATAATGGCCCGTAAACAATATAGCTATGCCCTGTTATCCATCCAATATCGGCAGTGCAGAAATAAATGTCCTTATCCCTAATATCAAAAATCCATTTGAAGGTTTGATAAGTATAAAGCAGGTAACCTGCTTGTGTGTGTAAAATTCCTTTTGGCTTGCCTGTTGTTCCGCTTGTATAAAGAATAAACAAAGATTCTTCAGAATGCATGCTCTCAGGATCACAAAAGTCTTGTATGCCCTCCTCATTTATTAATTGATGCCACCAGTAATCCCTTTCCTCTGACATGTTAACACTATTATTTGCTCTTTTAACAACAATAACATTCTTGATCGTTGGGCATTCCTTCAATGCCGAATCTGCATTGTTCTTTAATGGGAATATCTTTCCGTTTCTGAAGCTGCCATCAGCTGTTATCAATAACTCTGCTTTAGAATCTTGTATTCTATCCTTTAAAGCATCAGAGCTGAACCCGGCAAACACAACAGAATGGATTGCCCCAATTCTAGCGCAAGCCAGCATCGCAATTGGCAACTCTGGAATCATCGGCAGATATATTTCAACAATATGGCCTCTGCAAACCCCTTTTTTCTTTAAAACATTTGCAAACTTGCATACCTCTTTCAACAATTGGTCATAAGTATAGGTTTTATGTTCGCCAGTCTCTGGCTCCCAAATCAAGGCAATTTTATCTTTTTTTCCTGATTTTATGTTTTTATCCAGGCAATTGTGGCACACATTTAGATAGCCGCCTTCAAACCACTTGAAAAAGCCTTGATCATTCCTTAATACAATGTCCCATTTCTTATACCAATCTAACTGCTCTGCTTTTTCTGCCCAGAATGCCTCAGGGTTTTCAATCGATTTTTTGTACAGCTTTGAGTACTGCTGCATATTTTTGATGTAGGAATTCCTGCTAAGTTCCTCAGACGGATAGAATATTCTATTCTCTTTTAGAATGGAAGTGATATAGTTTGGCACTTGAACCTCTTTTTAAAGCAATCAAGAATTAGTGTTGTTTATATTTTTATTGGTTATTGCAATGAATTACTTTTTTCAGAATTGATTTTCAATACCTCACCTTAAACCTCAGCAATGCAGCAATTCCTCCTAACCCATCCAGCTTCCTGCCGCCATCATGCTCAGAGCTTATGATTTCAACTTCTCCTCTTGTTTTTTCGATCATTTTCATTAAGTTTTCTATTACACTATAAAAATTTTCATTTCTTGATTTTTGCAGAAAAGTGTCGGTTATTAAAAGCTCTTTTACAGCGCCAATCATTGCTGCATTTTCAGTTTCTTTCAAGCCGTACACTGCAAGATTGTTTTTTGCAATTTCCGCCAATAATTCCTCAACCCTGTTGATTTCTTTTGCCGCTCTTTCCTGCTTTAATGCTTCCTTAACTTCTGGTCTTTTTATAACTTCCTCTATTCCATTTTTGGTCGCTGAAGAGCAGGTTGCCAAAATTATTTTTTTCCTTAATTCGCCATCTTTGAGCTCTTTCATTAAATCTTCCTTCCAGAATGCCGGTGATGCTATTATCACCTGCTTTATTTTGTATCTTTCAGCATACTCCTGTATTTTGTTTATTACTATTCCATAAAAGTTTTCTTTCTTTATGTTTTCTTCAATTTTTTTTTGCACCTCTCCCTTGAAATGGGTGAGGATTTCATAGCCATACTTTTTGAATAAGGCAAAATAAGCCTCTTCCCTGTCATGCACACATATAAGTAAAGAAGATTTTTGTTCTGAGCAAGCCTCTTTAAGCTTATCCAGCTGGTACTTGAGCCAATGCCTTTTGGTAATAGCTATCGCTGTGTTGTCATCCACATTGAATGTGTGATGCTCACCCAATGGAATTTCTTCAGGTGCTTCTTTTATAACTCCCAAGATTCGCAATACGCTTGCATATTTGCTAAACTCAACCTTTTCAACCTCCAGCTTTAAGAAAATGGGTTTTTTTGTTGCCTCCTTTGCTCTTTCATCGTTAGACTGGAGTTTAATCTTCCTCAGAGTCCTGCTTTTGACCATGTCCTTTGGCTCTATGATTGAAGATAAATACCACAAGTCATCCAGATTTTGGGTTAGCACTTTCACTTCACCTTTTTTAAGGTTGGAGTAGAGCAGTTTCATGAGAATGCTAAAATAAAAACATTTAAATATGTTTATGTTAATTTCTTGAGAGTAGTTATGAGTTTATATCCAAAAAGGTGTCATAATGCAGAAGAAGGCTCAAAGCGGGATAAATGCTGCTGTATTAGTTGCAATTATCGCTGGGCTGATCATTCTTTACATCATATTTTTGCCAGCATCTGAAAGAGAAAAACTTGTTGGAGAGGAAAAATCAAAGACTGCAAAAGGCGAGAAGGAATCAGATATGCTGCTAAAATCTTTTCCAGGGTTGCTAACCACATCCAAAAACTTGGAAGATGAGAAAAGCATTCCGAATATATTTTTGGTTGAGACAACAAATGCAAAAGAATTGGAAAAGATAAACCCATTTATAGTAAGGAATGGGTGGTTTGATAAAAAAACAAAAAAATTTAATTTTGAGCTTGAGAATCATGAAAATACAGATAATGTAGTTGTTTCGTTTACAGCAAAGAAAAGGAAAGGCATTTTGACAATAAAGCTGAATGACGCCGTTATTTTTGAAAATGAGCTGGCAAGCGAAGTTATAGAGCCTGTAAAGCTGGATAAATCCTTGCTCAAAAAAGCAAATTTCTTGGAGTTCAGCGTTTCTTCTGTTGGAGCCAGATTTTGGACAACAAATGAATACAGCTTGGAGAATGCCAAAATAATTGGAGACATAACAGATGCAACCAGGCAGCAAAGCACCAACCTCTTTACATTAAGCGAGCCAGAGCTTAAAAACATGGACAAAGCAACCCTCAAATTTATACCCTACTGCGGGAATGTGAACGATGTTGGAGCTTTGGACATATTTATTAACGACAAAAAGCTATTTTCCTCAGTGCCTGTTTGCGACAACGCATATAAGCAGAGCCTGCCAAAAAGCGTCTTGAATGAGGATGAAAACAACATTGTATTCAAGACAAATAAAGGCAGCTACAGCGTTGAGCAGATTAAAATATCGCTGGAGTTTAAAGAGCCGACTACCAAAACATACTTCTTCGAAATTAACGAAAGCATATTTAAAAAAATTAGGAATACAGATGAAGATGCAGAATTGACAATAAAGTTTATAGACGACAAAAAAGAAAAGAGATTAAAGCTCGATATAAACGGTAATTTTGAAACTGTGGAGACTGAAAAAGGGTCCTTTACAAAGAATATCGACAGCAGAATAGTGGAAGGAAACAATTACATAAAGTTAGTGCCATTTGAGGATTTGGAAGTTGTTGAATTGAAAGTTGGAGTAGTTTAAGTAAGTTATTTTTTGAAAATTTTTAATTAATAAGATAAGACAGATTGAAAAATAGTAGAACTAAACATAAATCTTCCATTCACCAAACATTCAATAAACAATACATAATATAAAACATACCCGAATACCAATTAAAAACGAGAGGTGTCTTGAGATGAATTCTTTAGGTGTTGCCACGATTATCTATTAAAGATGAAAAAAATAATTGATAATGACAAAAATGGGTGTACTTGATAGAATTAGGAATCGAGGAAGAATTTCGGATCCTGGAGAAGCCTTGGAAGAAGCCCGTATTGAGGAAGAAGGGAGAAAGAGGCTAAGAGATGCAAAAGAAGAAGCAAGAATCCAACAAGTATTCGGAAAATTGGCAGCTGAACAAGGAATTGTGGTTAAAGGAAGAGAATCAACTGAAGAGACTAGTGATAGAAAAAAGGCAACAGGCAAGGGCGGAAGTCCTGTAAACCCTAATATAGTTGTTGAATCAGAGCTTAAGCAAAAAGAGACAGATTGGACAACTGTTTTGATTATTCTGCTTGCCTATGCAATATGGATTTTTGACTTAAGCTCTTACTATGGAGGGAGATATGAAGGCTACAATTTCACTAAATTATTGTTACTAAACACTAATTGGGCAGCAGTTCTTACATCAGGGGTTGTAACATTTTTTTTGGTGTGGAACGGATTTCAAAATTTATTCAATAGGGACAGCGGGTTTGTGTGGTCTTTGGTTGGAGTTGCGATATTAAACTCAAGCTTTACTTATTTCATTTATGAGAAGACTTTTTCTGTGCCCTACCTTAACTATGCATTGCTAATACTCGCTGGAACTGGTATTTTTCTCTATCTGAGGCATCAAGGATATAACTTTTCCGGCTCAGAAGAAGTGGCCTATATGATAATGGTTTTCACATTTTCTTTTTTCTGGATAAACTGGAGCTGGACAGCAAAAATTAAGGCAATAATACATGTAGCCTTTATACTCTTGTTTTGCCTGTTCTATCTTCAGCCAAAGCCAGGAACTAACAAAACAGGGATATATTACCTAACTACCATCTTCTTTTTGGCAGATTTTTTTCTTTACAGCATCAACATAGAAGGCTACCCTGCTTTTGCCTACTTTCCGATTTTGGTTCTGATAACAACGTATTACTGCGACATGTTTACTGAAAGCAAGTTTGCAAGATTTAACATGTTCATACTTGTTGGGATAATATTTTTTATACTGATATATGCAAATCCAACACCTGCTTATGGTGGTGATGACTTAGAAGAAAAAAATCCAAGCGATAGAAGTTTAATTAGCTTTATGGGCAATATTGGCACAGGAATCTCAAATTTTATTGACAAACTCAAGAATGTTGGAGTATCACAAATAGACTATGCGACAGGCGGCCAATACAAAGCAACAGTTGAGAAAAACCAGTTTGAGCCACTTGGGGTTTATCTCGAGAGGGTAAGAGTTGCGCAGCCAAAATTCTACACAGATGAGCCTGTGACCTTATGGGGCACTTTAAAGTCAAGGACATTAAGTGATCCGGTAATTGCAAGCTTTACTTGCTATAGGTATGGACAAGACAACAAAAGAATAGAAATAGACAAAACAGAAACTGACCCTGCAAAAAAAGACGAATTGATTCCAGAAAAGCCATTTGCAATATATTCTTTTGAGGAAAAGGACGTTGAGTGCACTTTCAGGAATAAGTTTCAAAATCAAGGTTCCAATACTATCACATTATCTGCAGTATATAATTTTGAAACAAGCGCATATCAAAAAGCCTACTTCATGGACAGGGAAAGATATCGCGCAATGATTAGAGAAAACCTAGATCCTTTAAAAGAATTTGGAATAAAAGAGCGAAAGCCTGATACTATCTATACCAACGGCCCTGTTGAAATTATCATAGGCATCCAAAACCCAGTGACAGTTTCAGATGAAAAGGATGATGTGAAACCTCCTTTAAGCATAGAGCTCAAAAATAGGAATAAGATAACAGATAAGCAGGGAAAAGCTGTTGGACAATGGGAAGGCAATATAAAAAAATTAACAGAATTGATAGTTGTCTTGCCAAAGGGAATCACAATTGACAATCCAGATCGATGCACACCAGTAAAATTCGACAAAATCGAAATTGATACATTAGATAAATTAAATTCTTATTGTAAAGGTTCATGCCTGGACGCAATTAATTCTGTATGCTCGCAAAGATGCAGTGATTTCTTTATAGAAGAGGAAAAGAAAAAAAAGTGCATAGAAGAAACCTGCGATACTACAAAAAATGAGATTTCAGAGTCGCTGAAACGATGCGATGAAGAATGCAAAAACCTTTTCAGGGGTGAATCTGAAAAAATGGAGTATCAAGGTTACAAGATTGATATAAAGGATTTAGAACCCAAATACAAGGAAGTATTTAAGGATAAAGACAGAAACCAGATGCTTCAATGCAGGCTAACTCCCACAAAAGAGGTATTAGAGAATGTTCCATTGACGACAAAATTCATAAGGGTAAAGGCAAGATACGACTATGTGCTTGAGAAATCATTTGGGGTGAGGATTGATAGTATTCCTGCACAGGTATTGCCGCAAGGCGCTGAAGAGACAATAAAGAGTACAATAGAGCAAATAAAAACAAAAGAAGGAATAGATTTGCCTATTTATACTGTTAAGGGCTTGATAAGCCTTGAAAGCGATGGAAGGCATTGCTGCAAAGAAAAAGGCAAGAATAGAGGAAGACTATGCAAGGCTGATGATGCCAAAGTAACCTGTGAGCCTGATGAAATAATTACAAGCTATGACGGCAGCAGCATTGGAATAATGCAGATAAACACTAAAGATTCCAAAGGTAGCCAAAATAAGGCTAGAAATGAAAGACTGCAAAAAGAGCTATGCGAAGGCCAAACAATATACAATCGCGATTGTAATATAAAGGTAGGATTGGCAATCTTAAAAGAAAATTCTATATCATTTGCAAATGGTATAAACAAAGAAAAACTTAAGAAATCTTGTTCTGACAAATGGGATGTTGATGGAGTAAAATTACAAGACTTATATGGCGGTTATACTGGCCTTAATGCAGCTTTAAGAGCTTATAACGGATGGGGCTGTAATGTAGAAAAAATTGAGGCTACATGTCGATCTTATGGTTGCAATACAGATGTAAAATGCAAAAATTGTGTAAGAGGCACTGTATTTTACGTAAGGAAAGTGGAGGAGATAGGAAACCTTATTAGACAAGGGAGAATACGTGATCCTTTTCCAGAACTTGCGGAGTACGTAAGAAGTGAAGAAGCAGGAGACGAAGGATGAGGACCACATGATCCATAAAAAATCAATTTTTATATTCTTATTACTCTTTATGTTTTTGATAGCAGGCTGTCAAAATGCCGGAACATCCGGCTCTTGGTATCCATTTGGCAAATCACCTTCGCAGCCTAAGGACTTAAATGTTTTTACAGGCACTAATGGATTAACCATAGAATTTGCAAAGAATGCGCCTCCGCCAAAGGTTATTGAAAACAGCGATTTTCCTGTTTTGCTGACAATACGAAACATTGGGGCTTACAGCATTAGCAAAAATGAAAAAGGACCGGGATTTTTAGGTGCCCTAATCTCTATAGGCAGGGAAAGAGATTATATTCCTGCAATATCTTTCGAGAAAAATAGTAGGCTGCTTGGCGGAGGAACAGATAACGAAGCATTTTTCTATATAGACGGCAAAACTCAAATAAACCAAAAAGGCGAAGAGCTAATAGTGCCAATTAATGCAAAAACTGGAAAATTGGATCCGCAAAGCGAGAATAAGCAATCTGCAATGAGCGCTACCTTATGCTATCCTTACAAAACGGTTTTAAGCGCAACAGCCTGCATAGACCCTGATGTTGCCGGCATGAGGCCTGGCAAAAAAGCGTGCACAGTAAAGGACCTTGTCTACAACAACGGCCAGGGGGCCCCAATTGCTGTCACAAAAATTGAGCCGTTAATGATCCCTGTAGCAGATAAAGAGATGATAAAGCCTCAATTCTTAATTTATGTTGAAAACAAGGGAAAAGGAACCCCCGTAAACATTGTTGGGTTTCATAACATATGCAGAAATATAGACTTAAGCAAAGAAGAAGTTAAATATACGTGGAATGTGGCAGCCCTAAAAGCTTACACTTCTGGAAAGGAATCCAATCAGCTTATATGCTGCCCAAACATTGATGGAGAATGCCCTGAAAGCGAAATGGGCAATATTGATAAGATAAGCGGGTTTATAAGGCTAAGGGACAAAAAAGATTTTGTCAGATGCACTTTCAAAAATGGCGTGCCAAAAAATTCAGATGCATTCACATCCCCATTAAAAATTGAGATAGATTATGGATATGTGCAAACTGCCACTGCAAATTTTATGATACAAAAGCCGTTGAGATACTGACAAAAAGGTTTATATATCAACATCATAAGTTTTGAGCAAAGAGTGATAAACTTGAGAAAACTGCCAATTTTTGCGATGTTAATGATTCTATTGATTTTGATTTCTGGCTGCAATGCATTAAAAGGGTTAAAAGGGAAAAAGGGTACAAAGACGCTGGATGAGATAAGGACAGGAACTGCTGGGATAGTACTGAACTTTCTGCCCAATTCGCCTCCTGACAAGATTCATGTTGAGAAAAATGAAAACAGGGAACTTGAGATTGTTTTAGAAATTAGAAATAAAGGCGCTTTCCCGCAGCCAGACCAAGTAAGAAGCCCATTAGGAGATATTTACTTAAGCGGCTATGACCCTAAGATAATAGATTTTGGACAGAATAAGCCAGCCAATGACTTAAGCGGAATGAGCCTGGAAGGAAAAAGCACAATAAACCCGAATGGAGGCTTAGATCTAGCAACATTTAAAGGAACTGTTAAAGCAGAAAACCTAAATGTTGAGAAATACGAGCCTGTTTTATTGGCTACTGCATGCTATCTTTATGAAACTGTCGCAGGCCCTTCTGTTTGCATTGATCCAGACCCGTATTCCACAGTTAATATAAAGAAAGTCTGCCAGGTTCAAAGCATTACCTTAACAAGCCAAGGGGCACCAATTGCAGTCACAAGAGTAGATGAAGAAGCCTTTGCAAAAAAAACGCAGTTTAAAATATCAATAAAAAATGTTGGTGGTGGTGATGTTATTAAAGTAGATGGTGCTAAAAGTAAATGCAACCCATTTGGAGAGGAAAAATTAACTAGAGAAGACGTAGACAAGGTTAGTGTTATAGAAGTAAAAGTTGGCAACAGGCCAATACTATGTGGACCCTTTACAGACGGCAATACCAAAGGCACACAGGGTTATGTAAGATTAATAAACAACGAGGGCTTTATAATATGCGAGTTGCCAAGGGAGGAATATCAGGACAGCAAGACAACATTCACAACCCCATTGACAATCAAATTGCATTATTATTACAGGAATACAGCTGAGAAAAAAATACAAATAAAGAGAGAAATTAGCAGCCCTGATTTGACAAGTGGTGGTGAAGGAATTGAGCCACCTTTTGGTAGTCCCTGAAATACCAAGTAATCCTGCTGCTCTACCATATAACCCATCATTGGAAGTATCTTGAGCAGATACACAATTCGATAAACAGAGTTTTTCGAATAATTCTTATCAAGGCTTTTAGCCTTAAGTATGTAAGAAGAT
>ERZ1292645.663-Hain-H14-02um-R2-663-length-11509-cov-5_pt1 | contig 11509 bp, 10 predicted proteins | sample MGYA00564401_ERZ1292645 | MGnify/ENA primary metagenome ERZ1292645 (study PRJEB36523, sample SAMEA6512644) | groundwater metagenome | collected 2019-01-09 | study: AquaDiva: Metagenomics assemblies of 32 groundwater samples | reverse complement strand
ATAGTTCTCTTCAGGAAAAGATATTTGGCATTATAGGATTGGAAAGAAAGGATGCTCTGGCGCAGTTCGGTTTCCTGTTAAAGGCATTCCTGTACGGTGCACCTCCGCATGGCGGGATAGCATTGGGTATTGACAGGCTGATAGCCATGCTTCTTCATCTGAATAGCATAAGGGATGTCATAGCATTCCCTAAGAGCCAGAAGGCAACCTGTCTTATGACCGAGGCACCTTCAGATGTTTCTTCAAGGCAGTTAAAGGAACTGCATTTGATGATAAAAGAGTAACTTGATATTACAGGAATTTCCTTTTTGAGATTCTTCGGCTGTGCCTCAGAATGACAAAAAAGGATGTCACTCTGAGCGGAGCGAAGAGTCTAATTCAATTTCAAAGGAGGGATGGGTATGAAAAAGTTGGTAGATTTATTTATAATGCTCGGGTGTATTTTCATTTTATTTGGGTGTGTGAGGAGCAGTAAATACAAGGTAGAGAGGACTGACCAGGAACTCTCAGGTAATAGGGGTTATTATATGGGGAACCTGCCCCCGCCTCCTGAGAGGCCGGAAAAATTAGATAGAGAGGTAGTAAACATTGATATAGACCTTCCGCCTTATGATTCATGGGATAGGTATAGATGGATAGACAGGAAACTCTGGGGTAACAGGGGGTATATGATTGGAGGGCCGGAAAAGATTGAAGGAGGGGCTGAAGAGGAACTTGTCCTTGAGGTTCCTTCAAATGGAAAAGAGGCCGGCATTGAACCTGAGGCTAATCCTGTTGTTGAAAAGCCGATAGAATCAGGCTCTACTTTGAATGAGGTTAAAGAGAGCCTGCCCACTACTTATAAGGTTAAAAAAGGCGATACCTTATGGAAGATAGCAGGCTCTAAAGAGATATATGGCAACCCTTCAAAATGGACAAAACTCTACGAGGCAAATAAAGACCAGATTAATGACCCGGACTCCCTGAAACCCGGGATAACGTTGAATATACCGAGGAATTGAGGTTGGAAAAGAAATTCAAGATACGTAATAGTGATGAGGCTATGGCAACCTTCGGGAAGCACGATGAAAACCTTAGGCTCATAGAAAAAGAGTTTCAGGTTCACCTTGTGGCGAGAGGAGAGAACCTAACGATAAACGGACAGGATGATGCGGTCCGGAAGGCAGGGGAACTATTTGAAGAGATGATAGAGATGCACAGTAAGAAACTACCGGTCCACAGGGAGGATGTCATCTATGCAATTAAGGCGATAAAGGAAGAGAAAAAACCTGAACTTCATAGCCTCCACACAGATAAGATAGACGTATCATCAAGAAGACATTATATAGTTCCCAAGACAGGTGGACAAAAGGCGTATATTGATGCCATAAGAAAGTTCGATATAGTCTTTGGAATAGGACCTGCAGGGACAGGCAAGACATACTTGGCTATGGCGATGGCTGTATCAAGCCTGAAGAACGAAGAGGTGAGCAGGATTATACTTACCCGTCCTGCTGTAGAGGCTGGCGAGAGCCTGGGTTTTTTGCCCGGGGACATATATGCAAAGGTTACACCGTATCTGCGTCCAATGTATGACGCACTTTACGAGATGATGGATGTTGAGCAAAGCCAGTTCTACATTGAAAGGGGTATAATTGAGGTCGCGCCACTCGCATATATGAGGGGCAGGACACTGAACGATTCCTTTATCATATTAGACGAGGCACAGAACTGTACCCCGGAACAATTGAAGATGTTTCTTACGCGTTTAGGATTTGATTCAAAGACGGTTATAACAGGAGACATTACCCAGAGCGATCTGCCAGGGGCAAGACCATCAGGGCTTATTCAGGTGCAGACTATATTGAAGGACATAGAAGGCATTAAGTTCGTATATCTAACAGGAGAAGACGTTGTCCGTCATGAATTGATACAAGAGATTATAAAGGCATATGGAAGATTTGATAAAGAAAATAAATAAGGTCCGGAGGCATTACTGGCTCAAGATATTTCAGGGAAAAAAGACCAGGGGGCTCTCTATGTGGGTTTTAGGTATAGCGGTCTCTATCTTATTCATACTGATTGCATGTATAGGAAGAGAACCTGCGACATATAATTATCATGAAGGGGATATAGCCCACAAGGACATTACGGCAGATATTGACGTTAGATTTGATATCGTTGATACAGCCGGGACAGACCTTTTGCGACGGGAGGCTGAGGAAAGAGTCATTGACGTATACGATATAAACGCAGGAGCCACAGAAGATGGAGAGTCCAAAATAGGCCTATTATTTGAGAGACTGGCAGAATTAAAGAAGACAGGGGATTTGCCCGGGGATAAAATAGAGATTATATTGGAAGAAATAGCGTCAGACTGGAAACTTTCGGTTCAGAACCTGAAGCAGTTATTTGCCCAGGAGGATATCAGGGATATAGGAAAGGGTGCAAAAGAGATATTTATTAAATTGATGCAGGAAGGAGTGATAACCACTCAAGACAAAGATGCACTTATGGAAAGAGAGAAGGATACCATAATTCTTCATAACCAAAAGAGCGGGGAAGAGAGGAAGAGTTACGTTGTTACATTAAAGACCACAGAGGATGTTAAAAGGCTGATTATTGATAGCGCAGCTATAGCATTTCAAGAGAACCGTAAGGTGAGGCCGGCCGTAGTTGAAGTAATAGGAAACCTTATAGTCCCGAGTATAAGTCATAATCCTGTCCTTACGGATATAAGAAAAGAAGAGGCGAGGAATAGCGTCCCTGTCCAGTATAAAGGCGTTGAAGTAAAGAAGGGGGAACTTATAGTAGCCAGGCATCAGCGTATTACAAAGGAACATATGGATTACGTCAATCTTTTGCACCGTGGCAGTTCTACGCACAACCGGTTCTTTTTGATAAGCGGAGTGAGCCTGACCGTGATAGGGCTTATAGTGATAGTAGCCATCTATCTCTATCTATATGAGCCAGACGTGTTTTTAAATACCAGGAATCTGCTGCTTATTTCTGTGGTGAGTTCCTTTATATTTTTAGTATCCAGGATAATAGACGTGTGGGCATATACAGAGTCCTTATTTTATATTGCCCCTATTGCAGCCGGCTCTATGCTGTTATCCATACTTCTTTCACACCGTATAGCGATTATGGTCACGGTATTCCTGAGCATGTTTACGGGACTTGTTTTTAAGAATAATTTTGGTATCATGATGATGTCATTGGCAGGCGGGATGGTAGGAGTCTATTCCGTCCTGCACATAAGGAGGAGGTCACAATTCCTGATAGCCGGGTTCCTGGTAGGTATTACAAACCTTGTCTGTATTCTCAGCATAGAATTATTGTCCAATACACCACCTGCAATTTATATGGTAAAATGTGCATGGGGCTTTATGGGAGGGATAATCTCCTGTCTTATAGTAATGGGCGCCCTGCCGTTATTGGAACATCTTTTTAACATAGTCACCAATACAAGTCTTCTTGAACTGTCAGATTTGAATCATCCCCTGCTAAAGAGTATGGCGTTTAAAGCCCAGGGGACATATCACCACAGTTTAGTCGTGAGCAACTTAGCTGAGGCAGGGTGCGAGGCGATAGGTGCAAATAACCTGCTGGCAAAGGTAGGTTGTTATTTCCATGACATCGGGAAGGTAGAGAAGGCAGAGTATTTCAGCGAGAATGAGATGGGTGCAAGGTCAAGGCACGATAAACTAAATCCGACGATGAGCAGGCTGATAATACTTAATCATGTAAAGAACGGGGTGGAACTGGCACGAAAGTATAAGTTAAAGCCGGCGATTATAGATTTTATTTCACAACACCATGGGACAAGTCTGGTCTATTATTTTTTCCAGCGTGCATTAGAGAAAAGCGAGAACGGGGATGAGATAAGTGAGGAGGGTTTCAGATACCCGGGTCCCAAGCCTAAGACCAGAGAGGCTGCCATAGTTATGCTTGCAGATTCGGTAGAGGCTGCTTCACGGGCACTTGCCGAACCTACCCCTTCCAGGATAAAAGGACTTATTCACGAGGTCATCAATGATAAATTTATAGATGGCCAATTGGATGCATGCGAACTTACGCTGCATAACCTCACCCAGATAACAGACTCCTTTACGAGAGTTGTAACAGGTATGTTCCATTCAAGGGTAAAATATCCGGAAAAGGAGGAGGGTCATTTCGCTAAAGGCTATGACGGATATACAGGTCCAGAACTGGCAGAGTGGTATCAGGTTAAATTCCGCAAGGGTAAAAAGAATGGCAAGAAGATTATTGGGATATGAAGGGATAAAAGATGCGGAACTTAGTATCCTCTTTGTCAATGACTCCCAAATTGAGGAATTGAACCATAAGTATAGAGGCAAGGCGTCTACTACGGATGTCCTTGCATTCCCGATGCAGGATAGCCAATGTCCTCGTCTACTGGGTGATGTTGTGATTTCTATTGAAACAGCCAAACGCGAGGCTGAGGCGAGGGGTTATGAATTGGACAGGGAAGTGGCATTATATTTAGCACATGGGATATTACACCTTTTAGGATACGATGATATCAAAAGTAGTGATAGAAAGGCTATGCGCCGGAAGGAAAGAGAACTACTTAATTTGTTATGAAACCACGCAATATGCTTGAGAGTTTCAACTGTGCAGTTGAGGGGTTTAAATACGTCCTTAAAACCCAGAAGAATATGCGGCTCCATTTTGAGATAGGGGTGGCTATATTACTCCTCGGTATACTTTTAGACCTGAACAAGGTAGAAATCCTGATACTATGCGGGACGATAGTATCTGTCTTGTTAGCAGAGATGATAAATACTGCTGTGGAACTTACCATTGACCTTATTACAGACACCTTTCATCCGTTAGCACGCATAATAAAGGATATAACTGCCGGGGCAGTCCTGATAGTTTCATTGAATGCGGTGGTTGTGGGTTATTTACTATTCTTAGACAAGTTTACGAAACAGATAGAGAACGGCATATTCAGGATAAAACAGTCATCGTGGCACATTACGTTTATATCCCTTATATGCGTTCTATCTCTGGTAATAATCAGCAAATTGTTCTTTCACCGGGGCACGCCATTTCGCGGCGGTATGCCAAGCGGACATAGTGCGCTGGCGTTTTCCATATGGACTATCGTTACGTGGGTTTCTCAGAATAACCTGTTGTCTGTCCTGGTATTTGTCATGGCGGCTATGCTTGCCTATAGCAGGATTAAGAAAGGCGTCCATAATATATGGGAGGTAATAGCAGGCGGCATAATGGGGGCACTCGTTACTGTTACCACGTTTCAAGTTTTAAGCAGGTAGGGGAGGGATTCTCTTGTTAGCTAAAATAAGAAATAATTTTATAGTAGGATTATTAGTATTGCTTCCTGCCGTTGTTACTATACTGCTATTAAGGTGGTTCATAGCAACTGTCAATAGCCTGCTCTTAGAGCCTATAGCCAGTATTTTAAGGCCTTACCTGCCAGAGGCATATCTTAAGAATGTTGCAAAAGGTGTAATGTTAATAATTGTGATATTGCTTATTGTAGTCATTGGATTTATAAGTAAGAGCCTCTTAGGCAGGAGATTGATTAATTATATAGAACGGGCATTTTTGAAGGTCCCGATGATTAACACGATATACGGTGCTACTAAAGATGTAATCTCAGCATTTTCAGGAACTGGCAAGACTACAATGTTTAGTAAGGTGGTCATGGTGGAATATCCACGTAAGGGTATGTATTCTATAGGTTTTATCACATCAGAAGGTATGGGGGAAGTACAGGAGAAAACCAAGGAGAATGTTATGAATGTATTTATCCCTACTACCCCCAATCCTACTACAGGTATGTTTGTGATGGTGCCTAAAGAGGATATAGTTATCCTTGATATGAAAATAGAAGACGGGCTTAAACTAATTCTGTCTGGTGGGGCGGTTACGCCGCAGTATAAGGGAGTGGGAACCCTCCCCGATAGGGGATAGGCATGGCTATTCAAAAGTCAGAGTCTATCGTCCTGAGGAAACGCGATTTTAAAGAAACGAGTGCCATCATAGTCTTTTATACGAGGGAATTCGGCAAGATAAGCGGCATAGTAAAGGAGATAAAGCGGCCAAAGTCTTTAGATTACAATGGAGGGCTTGAGCCATTCAGTTACAACAGGATAGTATTCTATGAGAGCTCAAGAAGTAACCTGGATAAAATAAGTCAGAGTGAACTCGTTGACTATTTTGATTTGATCCGCAAGAGTTTGGAAAAGACCGCCTATGCGAGTTATTTGATAGAATTGGTTGACAAATTTACAGAGTTGAATGATAAGAATGAAGCAGTCTTTAATCTGCTTCTGGAATCGCTCAGGGCATTATCCGTTATCGGGGAGGGAGATAATGAAAGGCTAAGGCTGGCATTTGACGTTAAACTACTCCATTTGAGCGGATTTATGCCGAGATTAGATACCTGCGGCTCTTGCGGGAAGAGGTTGAGTGGAGAGGGGCATTTCAATATTTATCACGGCTCATTGATTTGTAATAGGTGCATCAGGAGAGGTGAGGAGAAATTTGAAATCTGTAAGGGAACGGTGGCATCACTGAATTACATAAAGGATGCTGGACTTGGCAGGGTGTTCCGTCTTAAGGTTACATCCGGGGTGGGCGATGAGATGACCTATCTCATTAACAATCTCATCCTGTCCCATACAGGAAGGAATCTAAGGTCGTTGGAGTTTTTAGAGGAAATTAAATGAATAACAAAACCGATAACAATCTCATGGACAAAATAGTCTCTCTTTGCAAAAGAAGGGGATATATATTCCAGTCAAGCGAGATATATGGCGGTATCAATAGCTGCTGGGATTATGGACCTCTTGGCGTTGAACTCAAAAATAATATCAAGAGGTTCTGGTGGGAATCAATGACCCGCCTTAGAGATGACATAGAAGGGATTGACGCCTCCATATTGATGCATCCTAAGGTGTGGGAGGCATCAGGCCATATAAAATCCTTTTCTGACCCGTTGGTTGACTGCAAGAAGTGCAAACAGCGGTTCCGGGCAAATGAAATTAATTCTGGGGTATGTCCTGAATGCAGCGGAGAGCTGACTGACGTCCGCCAGTTCAACCTTATGTTCAAAAGCCACATGGGCCCTGTGGAAGAAGAGGCAAGTCTCGTGTATCTTAGACCTGAGACTGCCCAGGGGATATATGTCAATTTCTCAAATGTTCAACTCACATCAAGGAAAAAGATACCGTTTGGGATAGCCCAGATAGGCAAGGCGTTCAGAAATGAGATTACCCCTGGCAATTTCATATTTCGTACGAGGGAATTTGAGCAGATGGAGATGCAGTACTTTGTAAAGCCCGGGACTGACGAGGAATGGATGGAGAAATGGATGAATGTTAGAATGGAATGGTACCTCGCCCTGGGTATTAATAAGGATAAACTCCGGTTTCATCAGCATTCCCATGAAGAGCTGGCACATTATGCAAGGGCAGCTTATGATATCCAGTATAATTTTCCATTTGGGTGGCAGGAATTAGAGGGCATCCATAACCGGACGGATTTTGACCTTAAAAAACATTCCGAATATTCCGGTAAAGAGATGGGATATTATGATGACGTTACAAAAGAAAGGTTCATTCCATATATAATTGAGACCTCAGCGGGGTGTGACAGGACGTTACTTGTATGTCTGATAGATGCCTATGATGAGGAAGAGGAACGTGTGGTATTGAGACTCTCACCTAAGATAGCGCCTATCAAGGTGGCTATATTTCCTCTCGTGAAACGTGATGGCATGCCTGACATAGCAAGGAATATTACCGGGATGCTTCGTCCGCATTTTAAGGTATTTTATGATGAGGATGGAACGGTTGGCAGACGGTACCGGAGGCAGGATGAGATAGGGACGCCATTAGCAGTTACAGTGGACTCTGATACGTTAAAAGATGAAACCGTCACGTTGAGAGACAGGGACAGCATGAAGCAGGAGAGGGTAAAGATTAGCGAACTGCGAGAAAAGATTGGGAAAATAATTTAAATAAAAGAAGGAGGCAGGTTCTACAATGTCAAAATATGTGTATTTCTTTGGTGGTGGTAAAGCCGAGGGTAAGGCAGATATGAAAAACCTCCTGGGCGGCAAAGGCGCCAATCTGGCTGAGATGATAAATCTGGGTATCCCTGTGCCACCGGGATTTACCATTTCAACGGAGGCTTGTATCCATTATTACAAAGAAGGCGGTAAGTACCCTGATGGTCTTATGGAAGAGATTGAAGAGAATATAAAGAAGTTGGAGGCTATTGTCAACAAAAAATTCGGGGACGAAAAAAATCCCTTACTGGTATCTGTTCGTTCAGGAGCGGCCGTATCCATGCCGGGGATGATGGACACCATATTGAACCTGGGTTTGAATAATAAGACGGCAAAGGGACTTATCGTTTCCACTAAGAATGAGAGGTTTGTCTATGATGCATACAGGCGATTTTTGCAGATGTTTGGCGATGTTGTGCTCGGTATAGAACACAACAAGTTTGAGAAGATTCTGCAAAGGGACAAGGATAAATTGTCAATAAAAGATGATACGGGATTGGATGCAAAGGCGCTGAAAGATATAGTCTCCGAATACAAGGAACTCATAAGGAACGAACTTGGCAAGGATTTTCCTGACAATCCGAAAGAGCATCTCAAGATGGCATGTGATGCTGTTTTCAATTCGTGGAACAATAAGAGGGCAATCACGTACAGGAACCTCCACAATATACCGCATACGTTAGGGACTGCGGTTAATATTCAGGCGATGGTATTTGGCAATATGGGTAATACCTCTGGTACAGGGGTTTGCTTTACGAGGGACCCCAGCACAGGTGAGAAGATATTTTATGGCGAGTATCTGATAAATGCCCAGGGAGAGGATGTGGTAGCTGGTATAAGGACTCCGCTTCCCATTGAGCATCTGAAGAAGGATAATCATAAGATTTATGACGAGTTAGTGGAAATATATCAGAAGATGGAAAGACACTATCGTGACATGCAGGACCTTGAGTTTACCATTGAAAACGGCAAATTATATCTGCTCCAGACAAGGTCCGGTAAGAGGACTGCCCAGTCCGCGGTAAAGATAGCAGTAGATATGGTAGGAGAGGGGCTTATTGACAGGAATACGGCATTGTTAAGGGTAGAGGCGGAAAGTTTAGAACAGTTACTTCATCCTACGATAAACCCTAAGGCAGCAGTGAAGGTAATCGCAAAAGGATTGCCGGCATCACCGGGTGCTGCCGTTGGCAAGGTTATATTCAGTTCTCATAAGGCTATAGAGATGGGTGAAGGCGGCGAGAAGGTAATACTTGTGAGAAAAGAGACGTCACCTGAGGATATCGGGGGAATGGCAGAAGCCCAGGGGATATTGACGTCAACTGGCGGTATGACGAGCCATGCAGCAGTTGTGGGAAGAGGAATGGGTAAATGCTGCGTTGTCGGCTGTAGCGCCATAACGGTCCGTGAAGACGAGGGATATTTTGAAGCAGATACGGTTAAGGTAAAGGAAGGGGATATAATCACGCTAAATGGTTCAACAGGAGAAGTTATTCTGGGTGAGACAGAGCTGATTGAACCTCAGTTCTCAGATAGTTTCAAGACGCTAATGGAATGGGCGGATAATACGAGAAGATTAGGCGTGCGGGCAAATGCCGATACGCCTTACGATGCAAAAGTGGCGAGAGACTTTGGTGCTGAGGGGATAGGATTATGCCGCACCGAACATATGTTCTTTGGTAAGGAACGGCTTCCTATAGTCAGGCAGATGATATTAGCAAAGGATAAGGGAGAAAGGGTTGCGGCGCTGCAGAAACTACTCCCTATGCAAAAGGGTGATTTCAAGGCTATCTTCAAAGTAATGGAAAAACTGCCTGTAACAATCAGGCTTTTAGACCCGCCGCTGCATGAATTTCTGCCAACCAGGGAAGAAGAAATGGAAAGTGTAGCGAGTGAGATGAAGATATCTGTTAAGGAATTAAAGGACAAGGTGGCGAGTTTGCATGAATTTAATCCTATGCTGGGACACAGGGGATGCAGGCTTGGTATAACCTATCCAGAGGTGTACGATATGCAGGTTCAGGCTATATTTGAAGCCGCATGTGAGTTAGTCAGGGAAGGACAGAAGATAATCCCGGAGGTAATGATACCATTAGTAGGACATGTAAATGAATTCAAGATTACAAAGGCTCAGGCGATAAAAACAGCCGAAGAGGTGATGGCTCGGTTTGGAGTAAAACTTAACTACCTGATAGGGACTATGATAGAGTTGCCTCGTGCCGCAATAACTGCTGATGAAATTGCCAGAGAGGCAGATTTCTTCAGTTTCGGCACAAATGACCTGACCCAGATGACGTTTGGATTTTCCAGGGATGATGCAGGGAAATTCTTACCCTCTTATAAAGAGAAAGGGATACTTGAGAGGGACCCGTTTGTAACTATTGACCAGGCAGGTGTTGGACAACTTATAAAGATAGGCGTCCAGAAGGGACGCAGTGCCAATCCAAAATTGAAGGTTGGGATTTGCGGTGAACATGGCGGGGAACCCTTGAGTGTGGAATTCTGCCACAGGGCAGGGTTGAACTATGTAAGCTGCTCACCTTACAGGGTTCCTATTGCGAGGTTTTCCGCTGCCCAGGCTGTACTTAAAGAGAAGTGATGGATGCTATAAGGTCATACCTAAATAAGATAAATACTACCCCTCTTCTTACCCATGAAGAGGAGATAAAGTTGGCTAAAAAGGTCAGGCGGGGTGATGAAAAGGCGAGAAAGTTGATGATACAATCTAACTTAAGATTAGTTGTAAATATTGCAAAGAGGTATGCATATCTTGGTGTGCCTATGATGGACATTATAGAAGAGGGTAACCTCGGACTTATGAAGGCTGTCAAGAAATACAATCCCAATAAAGGATACAGGTTTAGCACCTATGCAAGCTGGTGGATAAAACAATATATGATGAGAGGCATTGCCAATCAATCCAAGATGATAAGGGTGCCTGTATATATGAGTGAGAATATAATCAGGTGGAATAAAACGCATGAGTTGCTTTCACAAAAGTTAGATAGAGAACCAACGATGAGAGAGATTGCCAGGAAGTTGAGGATATCCATAAATAAGGCTAAAGAGATGGGCAGTGTTATTACAAGGATTTCTTCACTTGATGCCCCTATAGGAGACGGTGAGGGGCAATTTGCAGATATCCTTGAAGACAAGACTGCTTTATCACCTTCAGATGAATTTTCAGAAGTTCTCAGGCACGAACGTATATTATACCTGTTGGGGAAAATACCACCAAAGGAGAGGGAAGTGCTTACCCTTAGATTTGGCTTGGAAGATGGCACGTCACGAACCTTAGAGACAATAGCCAGGCGTTTTAAAGTCTCAAGAGAGAGAATAAGGCAGATTGAGAGTTCTGCAAAGAAAAAGGTAAGGGCATTGATTGCAAAAGAAGAAAGGGAGGAGTTTCCCATATGAAGGACCTTAAAAAATATATCCGCGATGTTCCGGATTTTCCAAAAA
>ERZ1292645.662-Hain-H14-02um-R2-662-length-11514-cov-6_pt1 | contig 11514 bp, 7 predicted proteins | sample MGYA00564401_ERZ1292645 | MGnify/ENA primary metagenome ERZ1292645 (study PRJEB36523, sample SAMEA6512644) | groundwater metagenome | collected 2019-01-09 | study: AquaDiva: Metagenomics assemblies of 32 groundwater samples | reverse complement strand
CTTGTACCCCGTACGGGGCACTTGGCAGAAAAAATTGCGACCAATTTTTTCTGAGCGCAGGCGCAACAGTACTATACAAACAAACGTACATGCACGGACTGGCATTCGCATTTCAAAACAGACTTCTAACGGGGTTGACAACCGTGTGGAAAAAGAGTGAAGTACTGCGGGAGTTTTGTTCACAACTTTCTGTGAGTAAAGCAACTGCGGTTTTTCTTACCCACTCTTTCCCGCCATTTTTCACAGTCCTTCCACGCCGAATCTGATGCACTGCGAGGAAAAAAACGCGCAACAAAAGCAAAATTATCAAGCACTCTGTTGGTTCTCCACTTATCCCACGCCCCTACTACCACTACTTTAAATAAACATTATTTACTCCGTTACGCCGTTTCCCTATGAAAATATCATGCACGCAGAACAACCTATCGGAAGGTCTTTCCATCGTGAGCCATCTTGCAACAAAAAACATCCAGCTCCCCATCCTTTCGCACGTTCTTATTCAAATCGAAGACCGTGTATTGAAATTAACATCAACAAACCTGGAGATTGCGATTTCCGTGAAACTCCGCGCAAAGGTTGATGTCCCGGGATCGTTCACCGTCCCCGCAAAGCTCCTTGCGGACTTTGTTAACCTCCTCCCCGCAGATCGAGTTGATCTTGAACAAAACGGAGACGCATTGGTTGTTTCCAGTAAAACCACGAACACCACCATTAAGGGGACCGGCGCGACTGATTTCCCCCTCATTCCGAAAATAGACCAGGGGGAGAAGTACCGCCTTTCGGCCCCGGAACTCAAACGAGCATTGGAGCGCGTCATTTTTGCAGCTGCGGGAACGCAAACTCGGCCGGAATTGACGGGCGTTCTTTTCCGATTTGATGCGGTAAAAGGGGAATTGGCGCTTGCGGCAACCGATAGTTTTCGGCTTGCTGAAGCGCGCGTGCGGGCGGAGGCAAAGGCGAACGGGAGTTTTATCCTTCCCGCACGGGCCGTTTCCGAGGTAATCCGGATTCTCGGGAGCGTTTCCGACGATATGCAAAGCGGCGACGAGGTTGAAATCACCCGAGGAGAAAGCCAGGTACTGTTCAGTTACCGTGGGGTGGAGCTGATTTCCCGGATCATCGAAGAACGATACCCCGATTACCAGAACATTATTCCCGAAAAGTTTTTAACCACCGTTCGGGTCGAGCGCGCCGCGCTCGCGAATGCGGTTCGCACGGCGAGTCTCTTCTCTCGTTCCGGGCTGTATGACGTCATGCTTACAATTATTCCCGGAGAATCGGCGGTGGAGGTTGCGGCCTCCGATGGAAATGTTGGTCAAAGCAAGGCGCGCCTTGCCGCCGAGGTGACCGGCGCTCAAAATGGGATAACGCTTAACTTCCGCTACCTTTTGGACGGTGTGGGAGCGGCTCCCGGAGAATTTATTTCCCTGCAGATGAACGACGGAGGGAGCCCGTGTCTTTTAGTTCCCTCGGCCGCAGAGACCGGCAAAGAAGGAACCGGAACGAGCGATTCGTATCTGTATCTCGTGATGCCGATCCGACAATAAGAAAGACCTGGATTACAAAACACCCCGATGGCCATCGGGGTGTTTTTGATTCACTGATGTGCGCCGGCTATTGAATCGTAACCGTTCTTTCCTCCGAAAGGATTCGCTCTGATCCATTCGCAAAGCGTATCCGCGCCACAAGTGCATAGGTTCCTGCTTGAGCGTTTTGCCAGTGCAGCTCCACCTGCCCCCCCTCTAGACGCTCGGCTCCAGCGACGGTTATTTCCAACCCGTCCCCGCGCGCCAGTATATCAACGCGATCAATAGAGGCGTCGCTTAGCGTGAACCGGAGGGTGACCGGTGCGGATACCGTTGATCCTTCCATCGGTTCAATCCAGGAGAGCGTGATCGGAGGCGGGTCGGAGGTAAGCTCAAACGACTGTTCCGCGCTTCCCGAGTTCTCCAGAACATCATAGGCAACCGCAGAAAGGGTGTGTACCCCCCGCCCAAACGCATTTCCAAGCGTGAAGGTAGCATGGAAAGGAGCGCTTCGGGAGACCGCAACCGACCGCCCATCAACAAAATATTCAACGCGTGAAACCTCATATGTTGAAGCAAGGGAGACTTGGACAGTGAGCGTTCGCTCTGCGATGCTCGCGCCCGCGATAGGGTCTGTAATGGTGACTAGCGGCCTGCTTCCCGGGGCGTGTACGTCGTCAAATTCTTTTGGCGGTTCGGTTACAAAAATGTTGTTTTTTGCCGCCCACGTTTGTATACCCGCCTCCCAGTTTTCATATTGCGGGTCTGCGGCAGGATTTGGCGGTTCCGGTCCGCGCGGATCGTCCTTCTGGACATAATGGAGAATGGAATGGATCGCCCGATACGTTCGCTCTTCAATGGCGGTGGGCGGAGTTGCCGGCGTTGCCAGCTTTCCGGAAATTCGGTCAATGCGCACGGTGTAGGACGGGGCAGATTCCCCGTCAAGGATCGGCTTTCCTGTTATTACGGGAAGCGGCGGGGTAAACGCCTCCGCGGGTTTTCCGTCGAGCGCAAAGCGCATGACCGCGTTCCAAATCGGCGCGGCAATTTTGCTTCCGTCAGCTCCGGTTTTCATGGCGGAATTGTCATTGTTTCCAACCCACACGCCGGTCACAATGCTCGGGGTGTAGCCGAGCGTCCAGGCATCACGAAAATCGTTGGTCGTACCCGTTTTCGCCGCTACCGGCCGGTCGGGAAGAGTAAGAAAATTTTCGGAACCAAAGATGAAGGCGCGGGCATTGTTGTCCGAAAGAATATCGCTGATGTGGCGAGCGATCTCCGGATCAAGTACGCGTTTTGGTTCCGGCCGGTACTCTTCCAAAATGCGCCTAGTGCTATCTTCAACGCGGAGGATGGCGGCTGGTTCGGTACGCATGCCCTCGGTTGCAAATACGCCGAACGCGGAGGCGTGATCCAGGAGACGCACTTCGCCGCCGCCAAGCACAAGCGAGAGCCCGAAGCGGCTGCGGTCGCCGAGCGTTGTGTAGCCGAACGATTCGGCAAGATCCAAGACCCGAGGCACCCCCGTGAGATACAGCGTTTTGACCGCAGGAATGTTCAGGGAGCCCGCAAGGGCTTGCCGCATCGTTACCGGTCCGTGCTCCTTGCCGTCATAATTTTTAGGCGCGTAATCCTTGGTGTCGGTTTTGAATACCGTTTCCACGTCATAGAGCACGGTGGTAGGCGTGTACCCCTTTAAAAACGCCGCCGCATAGGCGATCGGCTTGAATGAAGATCCGGGCTGGCGCGGGCGGAGAGCGACGTTGACGTTGCCGTCGTTTTCCTCGTTGAAGTAGTCTCGGGAACCGACCATGGCGAGGATTTCTCCGGTTTTCGGGTCCATGGAAACCAGAGAGGCGTTTTTCGCATTCCAGAGTTTTTCGACGTCAAGCATTTGTTCAGAAATTGTTTTTTCCGCCCGTGTTTGCAGGTCAAAATCAAGCGAGGTTATGACTCGCAGGCCGCCGTTTTCCACGAACCGTTCGCCGTATTTCGTCCCCAGCAGCTCTCGAACATAGAATACAAAATGCGGAGCGGTAATTCCCTCGCGGCGCGGTTGAACGCGGGCAAGAACATCAACTTTCTTTGCCGCATCAGTTTCTTCCCGCGGGAACATGCCCTCGTTCGCGAGCTCGTCCAGGATGTAGCGAGTGCGGGCAAGGAGGTCGTCGGTGTGGCTCCCGTAGGGAGAATAGTAGCTCGGCGCTTTGGGTAGCGCAGCGAGGAGCGACGCTTCCGCGAGGTCGAGGTCTCGGGCGGATTTTCCAAAAAACATTTGCGCGGCCGCCTCAATACCGTAGGCGGTGGAGCCGTAGGGTATTTCATTGAAATAGAGCTGCAATATATCATCCTTGGTAAACCGCCGCTCCAGTTCGTAGGCAAGGATAAGCTCTTTCAGCTTTCTGGTATATGTTTTTTCGCGGCCAAGCACCGCGTTTTTGATAAGTTGCTGGGTGATCGTAGAGCCGCCTTGAATTTTTCCCCGACCGAGTATATTAACCACCAGCGATCGAAAAATCGCGCGCACAGAAAAACCATGGTGCGTATAAAAATCCCGATCTTCGGCAACGAGCGTAGAGAGCTTTGCAGTAGCGGGGACGTCGGAGAGAGAAATGAGGGTCCGCTTTTCTGCGCCGTGGATTTCGTATAGTAGATGCTCTCCGGTGCGGTCATAGATTTTTGTACTCTGGCTCACGGCTCGTTCCATGAGACGGTTCGGGTCCGGGAGTTCTCGGCCCAACCATACGGCAAGCAGAACCGTTGACACGGCGCCGGCGCCCACCGCGGCAACCAAGAGGAGAATTAAAAAAGAAGCGAGCGATTTTGCCCGACGCTTGCGGCCCGTGCCGCGCAGTACGGCGAGATTTCGTGGAAGCCGCACGTCGCGGGGATGTGAACTTTCTTTCCACGAGCGCGGAGAGCGGATGCGGAGCGGTGGAATAGGCATAGTCGTTTATGAAGCACGGAGCACGTAGCATGAAGCATTCATCAAGGAATGCGCTCCGCGCGCCACGATCAATGTTTCATGTCCCGACACCTTGATTTAAATATTTATGAACCCCCATACATTCCTGCGGGGTATTCTGGGAAGGTGTGGGGATAAATGCGGTCGGGATCCCGATCGGAGCATCGGGGCTTCAGGTTTTATGTATCGGGTCGAGGAGTAGTGCGGCGCCGACGATGGCGGCGTCCTCTCCGAGCGCCGCAGGAACTATCGGTGTTCCCCGGAGAGCGCCGAAGGGTACTCGGCGCCGGAACTCGGTTTTTGCCGGACCCCAGAGGGCACGGACTCGGGCAAATCCCCCGCCCACGACGATGACGTCAGGGTTCAGCACCGTCGCGATGTTTGCAAGGCCGACTCCGAACATGCGTCCCATGCGTTGGAGCAATTCTCGGGCAGTACCGGGCCGTTGTGCCAGTTCTTCAATGGCTGCGCTTTCGAGCGATCGGCCCGTTTCTTTTCTATACAGGCGCGTTAAGGCGCCTCCCGAGACAAGAGATTCAAAGTGGCCGATCTGGCCGCACGAACAGCCACCCTCCGAAGTGATAGTCATGTGGCCAACTTCGCCCGAACTGTTATTCCTGCCACGATAGAGCGTTTTGTCAAGCACGATGCCGCCGCCGATGCCCGTCCCGAGCGTTATACCGACCACAGAGCGGTATTTTTTTCCCGCGCCTACGGTCGCCTCCGCGAGCGCAAAGCAGTGAGCGTCGTTGTCCACCACGACCCGAACATTGAATGTGCGAGCGAGAAACGTCCGCACAGGCACACGCATAAACGAACGGCTGAAGTTCGGGCTTTGGAACACGATACCCCGCTCATGGTCAACGTGTCCGGCAAAGCCGACGCCGATGCCGCGAACTCCCGGGACCCATACCGCTTCTATCGCCCGGGTAAGGTTACCGAGAGTCGCCGCCCGGCCTCGTTTTGCCGCAGATGGAAGCTTCACCCGCTTCCGAACCCGCCCCAAGGCGTCAACGAGCCCGGCATAAATTTTTGTTCCCCCGATGTCAACGCCGATCACCATACCCGCCTAAGTTTTTGCACTAAAGCATTCAATAATAAGCATTTTTTTTACTCCGTTTCCCGCCTTAATCTGCGGAGAAACATGTACCGCTTGGTAACCACGATGCAAAAATTTAGGCGGGTATATCATCTTTACACCCTACACCTTGACCCCGTTAGAAGCCAAAGGACACCTTTCAGTATAACAGGAGTGCGCCTTGTGGCTTTTTCCTCGTTATATTGCTAGTTTCTGGTCGCTTCTAACTGGGTTGACAGGCGGGCAGAAAAGTGCTAGGGTAACCCGTTCCAGTATAGATCCCCTGTATGGGGGATCTATCGTTTCTGGAACCACACTTATGCCCATAACTAAGCCAAAATATAGCTTTGAGACGACCATGACCGAACGGGTGTTTACCGCCCTTGTTGGCCTTGCCATGGTTACTAATCTTCTGTTTCCAAGGGTTGCTATAGCAGCCCCGAACGGCGGCGTGGTCATTCAATCCCGACAGGTCGTGACACCGTCCATTTCGGGGGTTCTGCCACAGGCAGACGCCCGAGGGCCGAAGAAGACTATGTATGTGACCGTGACGGCATATTCTTCCACGCCGGACCAGACCGATGATTCGCCGTTTACTACGGCAAACGGCACCATGGTAAGAGACGGAATTGTAGCTGCAAACTTTCTGCGGTTTGGTACCCGCGTTCGGTTCCCTGACCATTCCGGAGGCAAGGTGTTTGTGGTGACAGACCGGATGCATCCGCGCTTCAGCGACCGAATGGATATCTGGATGGAAACGCGCGAAGAGGCGAGAGTGTTCGGAATCCGGCGGCTCAAAGTTGAGGTGTACTAAATACCTACCTGCCGGCAGGCAGCAAAAAAGCGGAAGCGTTTGAATTCGCTCCGCTTTTTTGATATTATTTTTGCGCCTGTTAGTACTCAAAAGTCTGTCCCGACATTTCCGAAATCTCCGATTTCATGAAATGTCGCGGATCCTCGATTTCTCAAAAAATTTGGATATTGGCCACGTACCCAAGTGGTAAGGGAGAGGTCTGCAAAACCTTTATACGCGGGTTCGATTCCCGCCGTGGCCTCCAAATTTTTGGATAAATCGGGACAAAACTCTTATACAGGGGTTCAATTCCCCTCTCGGCCTCAAAAATTTTATCATCGGGACAAAACTCCTATGCGCGGGTGCAATTCCCGCCCGGGCCTTTCCAAATTTTTCACCCTAGATTTTTTCAATCCATGTCTCCAAAAAAAGAAAAACTGCTCGTGATTGACGGAAATTCGCTCCTCCACCGCGCATGGCACGCGCTTCCGCCGTCGCTTACGACGAAAGATGGAATTGTGATCAATGCCGTCTATGGGTTTGTGTCGCTCCTTTTGAAAGCGTTGCGCGAACTCTCTCCCGATTTTGTCGTCGTCGCTTTTGACCGGAAAGAACCGACGTTTCGGCACAAGGCATATGAGGCGTATAAGGCCACCCGCGAGAAACAGCCGGAGGAGTTGTATGCGCAACTGCCGATTTTGAAATCGGTTTTGGAAACGATGGGCATATCGTTTTTGGAAAAAGCGGGATTTGAAGCCGACGACATCATTGGAACCGTGGTTGCTCATAGCAAGGGGGCTCTAAAAATAATCATGACCGGCGACTTGGACATCCTGCAGCTCGTTGATTCGGAGACGAAAGTATACACTCCGAAAAAAGGCATTTCAGACATCACTGTATATGACGAGAGCGCGGTGCGGGACCGCTACGGGCTCACTCCGGAGCAGATGATTGATTTCAAGGCATTGCGCGGGGATCCGTCGGACAACATTCCCGGCGTGCGCGGCATCGGCGAGAAGACTGCGACGATTCTCCTCTCGCAATTCGGAACGTTGGATAACATCTATCGCGCTTTGGAAACGAATGACCCTCGCATGGAAAAAGTGTCCGTGCGAGTGCGGGAACTCCTCTCGGCGGGAAAAGAACAAGCGTTCCTTTCAAAAAAGTTAGTGACGCTCGTGCTTGATGTTCCTGTCGTCGTTTCTTTAGAGAAGTTGCGGCTCAAACCGTTTAACCGTCCAGAGATTCAAAAACTGTTTCAAGAGTTGGGATTTAAGTCTCTCTTGGAGCGGCTGCCATCGGCCGGATCCCCCGCAGCTTCAAACGCGCCGGAGGCGGCATCGTGCACAATCGTTAAGTCTCAATCGGACTTTGACGATCTTCTTTCCGCGCTCACGCGAGAAGGAGTTTTTGCCATCAAAACTGAAGCGGATCATGCAGACCCGCTTCGCGCAAAGGCCGTCGGGTGGGGGGTCGCCATACCGCACAAGACATGGTTTATTCCGGCTGATTTTTTCCGAAAAGGACAATTGCCGAAAGAGTTATTGATGCTATTCGAAGACGGACGGATCCGCAAAATAGGCCACAATATAAAATACGATTTTCTTGTTTTACGATCCCTCGGAACGACGCTCCGAGGAATTCATGGAGATACGACCATTGCTTCCTACCTCCTCTCCCCCGGCAGCCGCAGCTATGATTTGGAAACACTTGTTGCGGAAGTTCTTGGTAAGAATCTCACGCAGCCGCCAGAGGGAGCGGAAGGAACGGAGGCGCTTGCGCCGTATTTTTGTGAAGGTGTCGCTGCAATTTTTCCGATCCATGACCGATTGCAGGAGCGTTTGCGAGCCGATGGGTTGGATCGCGTGTACGCGGACATGGATATTCCGCTCATTCCGGTGCTCGGCAGGATGGAGGAGGCGGGGATACTCGTTGACACGAAATTTTTGAAAAAACGATCCGTCGCGCTTGCCAAAAAGCTCGGCACGCTTAGCCGCGAGATTCACCGACTCGCGGGCACGGAATTTAATATCAACTCCCCGGCACAGCTCCGCGAGATTCTTTTTGAAAAGCTGCAGATCAAACCTCCGCGCGGGCGGCTGCGCAGAACCGGCGGAGGCGAGGTTTCAACCGCCGCTTCTGAATTGGAAAAATTGCGCGGAGCGCATCCGATTATTGACCCCATCTTTGAGCACCGCGAACTCTCCAAATTGAAATCAACATACGTTGACGCGCTGCCGGAGCTCGTGAATCCGGCGACGGGCCGCGTGCACACCACGTTTCATGAAACCGTGACGGCGACCGGGCGGCTCTCGTCTTCAAATCCTAATTTACAAAATATTCCTATTCGTACCGAGCTCGGCCGCGAAATTCGCAAGGCGTTTGTGGCCCCGCGGGGAATGCGGATCCTCGCCGCTGATTACTCCCAGATAGAATTGCGCATCGTCGCTGCGCTTGCGGGAGACGAGGCAATGCTGGCGGCGTTCCGCGCCGGAGAAGACATCCATACGCGCACGGCAGCTGAAATCGCCGATGTTGCGCCGGAGAAGGTGACCTCTGATATGCGGCGCGCCGCCAAAGCGATTAATTTCGGCATCACCTACGGAATGGGGGCGAATTCACTCGCCGAAGCAACCGGTGTCTCTCGCGACCGCGCGCAGGATTTTATAGATCGCTATTTTACTATTCACCACCGACTCCGCGATTATTTGGAGGAAACAAAGGCGATTGCAGCAAAGCGCGGCTACGTTGAAACGCTGTTCGGCCGGCGGCGGCCGATTCCGAACATTACTTCCACGATTCCCTATCTTCGGGCCGAGGCCGAGCGCATGGCAATCAATATGCCAGTACAGGGAACGGCTGCAGACCTCCTGAAACTTGCAATGATAGCGATTGATAAGGAGCTTCCGAAAATTTCCGGGAAAAGCCGGATGCTTCTCCAGGTGCATGACGAATTGGTATTTGAAGTGCCGGAGCCGGAGGTTCGACGCGTCGGAGTTTTTGTTAAAGATACAATGGAGAACATCCACAAGTTTCCCGTGCCGATCAAGGTTGATCTCCATGTCGGAAAAAATTGGGGCGAGATGAATCCCGTTAGAAGCTGACCATAATCGTTTGGAGATGTAAGCGCGAGCCGAAGGCGCGCTCCGCGCATACCGCTTGGGTAAACCGGAGACTTTCGTTGGCTTCTAACGGGATGAAGGATATGGCTTGACATGGCCTCGAACGGGATTGACCGCGCAATATCGCGTGGTACACTCTTCGTGCACTTTAAAACAAAGAGAGGCAGATCGTGAGAACGCTCCTCCTGTTTGATTGGAATGGCACGCTGATTGATGATTGTCGCATTCTCTACCAGTACGGCGTTTGTCCCATTTTCGAACACTATGGGCTTCCCGCTCCGATCCTTGATGAGTGGCGCAACGAGGTTTCCTCCAATTTCATGCCGTTTTATGAGAAGTACGGAGTCGTAGGCGCGACCGCGGAGGAGCTCAATCGCATCATGGTGGAGGGGCTCGTGCGCGTTGGCGTAGAGCCACCACTTTTTCCGGACACGCGGGGAATGATTGAGGTTCTTTACCGGAGCGGGGCGAATCATGTGCTGGCAATCGTTTCCGGCTACCAGAAGGCCGCGCTTTCGCAGGCGCTCCTCACGCACGACATTGCCCGATTCTTTCACGAGGTTCATGGAAATGTTCGCGACAAAGCGCCCCTCATCCGTGATTTCATGGCGCGGTACGGCATTCCTCCGGAGAGAACCGTATATATCGGCGATACTGCCGACGACGCCATTGCGGCGCATGCGGCCGGGGTAACCCCGTACATCTGTCCGCGCGGATTCCACGGGAAAGAGCGAATTGAGGCGATACGCAGCGTGGTGCCCACGCTCGTCGTCATTGAAACATTGAGTGAACTCCTCACGCGCCTTCCGGAGCGCGTCGGAACAATCGTCTAGCTCCGATCCGCCAACCGGCGGACTTTCGGAGCTTTTTTGTTACTCATGTCCATGATAGGTTGGAGGTACTTATGATCTCCTACGCAATTGAAGCAAGCTATATCGCCAAGCGTATTCCGCTTGCGGAAGCGGAGCGAAAACTTGGCTTGACCCCCACGGTTAAAAAGAGGAATTCCATTGTTTATCAACTGGGGCCGAAGCAGTTTTTTGTTGTCTACGTGTTCGGGGTGGCGGTTTCCGTGGGGCTTGAAAAAAAGGAACGGCAGGCGCTCCATCGGAAGCTCGTGCGCACTGCTCCGGAACCAATCGCTCCGGGAATCGTTGAAGATTATAGGATCCAGGAAGACGCAGAATTGTCGGAGGCGATTGAGTTTGATTTTGTTCGCGTCCGCGAACTCACTCTCGAGCGGCTACTTATTATCGGGGAAATTCTTGCACAATCGGTCGCCATGGAAGACGTGGAAGCGCAAGTTGATGAGGTGCTGAATCGGTTTGGGCGCATTCATACCGAACTTGAGCATCAGGGGCGCCTGCGCATCAAGACTCGCGAAGTGATGAAGATTATCGGAGTAAACAGCCATATTCTGCAATTCGTCATCGCTCGGCTCACGCTTCTTGATAAACCGGATATCGTGTGGGAGGAAAAAGAACTTGAAGGGCTGTTCGTCGGTCTGCGGAAAATGTTTGAACTTGAAGACCGATTTCAGAATTTGCAGTTCAAACTGAATTTTATTCAAAACAGTTCGGAGCTCGTGTTGGATGCGCTCCGCAACCGCCGCGCGGATCGGCTGGAAATTACCATTGTGATACTGATCGCTTTTGAAATCGTTTTCGGTCTTTATCAATTTTTTGTCGGCCTATGACCACAGTGCTGTTAACAGGGGAAGACACCCTTCGCTCTCGGCGGAAACTTGCGGCCATCTGCAAGCGGTTTCGTGAAGAGCATGATCCGAACGGCATGGCGATGACGACCCTTTCGGGCGGAACGCCGATTGGGGAGGCGCGCGCCGCGATTCGCACTTCATCATTTTTTGGCGCAAAACGGATGGTAGTAGTGGAAGACCTGCTGGTAACGCGCAAAAAAAAAGAGGAGGTGGAAGCGTTTGCCGAACTTTTCTCGGATGTTCCCGCCGAAACGGTTCTCGTCCTGTGGGAACCGAAAGGAAGGGACGAGCTTGCCAAGCACCTTCTCTATAA
>ERZ1292645.661-Hain-H14-02um-R2-661-length-11515-cov-5_pt1 | contig 11515 bp, 12 predicted proteins | sample MGYA00564401_ERZ1292645 | MGnify/ENA primary metagenome ERZ1292645 (study PRJEB36523, sample SAMEA6512644) | groundwater metagenome | collected 2019-01-09 | study: AquaDiva: Metagenomics assemblies of 32 groundwater samples | reverse complement strand
TTCTTATTATTCTATATTGGCGGCGGCGAAAAATTTATAAAAGGTGTTTTTGCTCGGTCGAGTCCGCCCCCAGCCGCCAGTAGTTATCCATAGAAGAAAATCAGGCGGCTGGAAAGCCGAATCTTTCTTGGTAGCGTGGCGTGGTTTGGGATACCCTACCCACCCAAAGCAGTCTTTGTGCTCGGGGCTCATCCGCCTTCGTCGTATTCGCCTACCTGCGCTCAAAGCCCGCTTTTTCCCCAAGAGGAATTGGCTTGTATAATATATGGAATATGGTATTATGTGCTATAATGTTGTATAGTGCAAAAAAGGAGTTTTTCTTATGTTGCTTAAAGGATATTTAACAGTAGAAGAAGTTGCTAAACAGCTGGGTTTATCCGAGTATAGAGTACGCGAGCTTATTCGGGAAAAGCAGATTCGTGCTGTAAAAATCGGGCAGTGGAAAATAAAACCTGAAGATTTGGAAGAGTTTATAAAGAGTAGATATAACGTTAAGGATTAATTATGACATCTGATGAGTATCTACAAAACTTAATTGCAAGAGATCGCGTTGTTACCGGGGAAGGTACTGTCGCTTCTAATGCAGGCAATGCAGTATACCAAATTGTCAAACGATGGGCAGGTCAGTATTTGAGAAAAGGCAGTTATTCAGGATCATATGCAAAAGGAACTGCAATTCGTGGCAGAACAGATGTCGATATTTTTGTTTCTCTAAATTCAAATAGACCTAACACGCTTAAAGAAATTTTTGATGGGTTGCATAGTTGGATATCGCAAAACGGATACCCGAATGCGCACAAACAGAATGTTTCAGTTCACGTTGTCCATAATAGCGTTGAAGTGGATTTGGTGCCTGCTGTTCATCTCGGTGGAAATACTGAAGATCACTGGCTTTATGTTAATAAATCAAATAAAGAGCGGACAAAAACAAATGTGGATACACATATTAATACTGTTAAAAGCTCTGGACGGGTTAATGAAATAATCCTCACGAAAATCTGGCGTAAGAATCATAATTTAGACTTTCCATCGTTTTATCTTGAACTTGCGGTAATAGAAGCATTGAAATATAAACGGTCTGGACTTGCGGATCATTTCTTAGCCGTACTTGATTATCTATCTAATGGGTTTTCCTCGGCACGTTTCGTTGACCCAGCCAATACGGCCAATATTATTTCTGACGATCTAACATATGTTGAGAAAAGGGCTATCGCTTCGCAGGCTGGACAAAGCAGACGGCAACAATCGTGGGGCAGTATCGTATGGTAAAAAGACCGAATAAAATTAATATTCGAGATATTTTTCTTGGTCTACAAAAGCAGATGAAGTCAAAGCTTTCGCTTAACAAGAAAATCTTAACTCATCCGGTAGCAAAAGGAGATGCGTCTGAAGCCGAGTGGATTAATATGTTGGCATCCTATCTTCCAAGCCGCTACCGTGCAGATCGTGCTTTTGTTATTGATTACGAAGGAAATGTGAGCGATCAAATTGATATTGTCATTTATGATCGGCACTATTCGCCGTTCATCTTAAAACAGGATGGCTCAACATATATTCCAGCTGAAAGTGTTTATGCAGTAATTGAGGTCAAACCGACTTTGAATAAGAAAAATATTGAATACGCGTCTGAGAAAGCAAATTCTGTACGTATATTAAGACGAACAACTGCAACGATAGTTCATGCTGGAGGCAGGATAGAGAAACCGAAAAAGCCGTTTTTTATCCTTGCCGGCATTTTAACGATAGATGGTTATTTATCAGATAGCTTAAAAAATAATCTGGATAAAGCAAAGAAGGACGATTTTTTACATTTCGGTTGCTCTCTTCAAGATGGATCTTTCTGGTTTAAGAAATGCAGGGGAAACAAATATTCTTTTGAAAGAAGCGCGAAAAAAGAGGAATCATTGATATTCTTTTTTCTCAATTTACTTTCTGAACTTCAACAACTGGGAACTGTCCCAGCGATTGATTTGAAGGCTTATATTAAGTCGTTCAAAAGAAAATAGGGGATTATATGCTTGATATAAAAACATTAGAGTCATGGTTGTGGGATGCGGCGTGCAGTATTCGCGGGGCGGTGGACGCGCCGAAGTTTAAGGACTATATTTTGCCGCTTATTTTTATAAAACGCATCTCCGATGTATTTGGGGATGAGCTTAAATGCTTGAGCGATGAGCTTGGAGATGAAAAGATTGCTTATGATTTAGCACAGAAGGATCACAAGCTTGTCCGCTTTTTTATTCCCCGGTCTTCAACATGGCCTGAGATACGTAAGAAAACAAAGAATATCGGAGAAGAATTAACCGACGCTATCCGCGCGATTGCCAAAGAAAACCCAAAATTGCAGGGCGTAATCGATATTGTTGATTTTAACGCTAAGGTTAGCGGGCAGAGGATTGTTGACGAAGGCAAGTTGAGTCAGATGATTGAAGTCGTCAGCCGTCACCGTATTGGATTGAAAGACGCCGAGCCCGACATTCTTGGCCGGGCCTATGAGTACTTGTTGAGGAAGTTTGCCGAAGGCCAGGGCCAGAGTGCCGGGGAGTTTTATACACCAAAAGAGGTCGGCTGGGTTATGGCCTACATTCTTGATCCCAAGCAGGGGCAGGAGGTGTATGACCCGGCATGCGGTTCTGGTGGTCTTCTTGTTAAATGCCAGCTTGCTTTAAAAGAAAAAGAAAAGAAAATTTCAAAACCGCTTCATCTTTACGGGCAGGAACAGAATCATGTTACCTACGCCATGGCTAAGATGAATATGTTTATTCATGATATGGAGGGCGATATTGCCATCGGCGATACGCTGGTGAGCCCAAAGTTTCTTGACGGAAGCGCGCTTAAAAAGTTTGACCTTGTGGTTGCCAATCCTATGTGGAATCAAGACGGCTACGATACGCAATTTTATGAAGGGGATACATTTAATCGTTTTGAATGCGGTTATCCTCCGGCCGGTTCCGCCGACTGGGGCTGGGTTCAGCATATGTTCACGTCTCTCAGCAATAATGGCCGCGCGGCCGTTGTTCTTGATACAGGTGCGGTTTCCCGCGGTTCAGGCAATCAGGGATCAAATCGTGAAAAGGACATTCGCAAGAAATTCGTGAATAGCGATTGGATTGAAGCTGTCTTGCTTCTGCCGGAGAATCTTTTTTACAACGCCGCTGCTCCTGGCATTGTGCTTTTCTTAAATAAGAATAAGCCGAAAGAAAAGAAAAACAAAATCATGCTTATTAACGCTTCGCTTGAATTTGAAAAAGGAAGGCCGAAGAATTTTATTCCTGATGACAAGATTAAAAAGATCGCCAGGGCGTTCCATGGCTGGAAGGACATTGATAAATTCGTTAAAATCATCGGGAAAGATGAAGCGATCAAAAATGACTACAACTTGAGCCCTTCGCGCTATGTCGGCAATGGACAGGCGGAAGAATATCGAGATGTAGCGGAGATTCTTATTGAGCTTGCTGAGTTTGAGCAGGATCGTGTTAAAACGGACAAAGAGCTGAATTCGATCATGAAAAAGATCGGATATAAAGGATTTTTGAAATGACGAAGCTGTCAGAAGAATTATCAGACAAATCTTCATTAGTTCAATGGAATTACACTACTTTGGCGAATGAAGATTTATTTGAATACTTGAATGGTTTGTGGAAGGGTAAGAAACCTTCTTACATAAATGTTAAAGTTTTAAGGAATACGAACTTTAACAATGATGGAACTCTTTCTTTTGACGATGTAGCTGAATTGCCGGTTGAGCAGAAACAGTTTATAACTAGGAAATTAGTTGCAGGCGATATATTGTTAGAGAGGTCTGGAGGAGGTCCTAAGCAACCAGTTGGCAGAGTTGTTTATTTCGGTCTACCTGATGAAAATTATTCGTTTAGTAATTTTACGACCTGTATCAGAGTCAAAAAGAATAGCCCTCTTGATTCAAAATTTCTCTTATACTACCTGCTCTGTTTTTATAACCAAGGGAAGACGGGTGAGTTACAGCAAAGGACGACGGGAATCAGAAATTTAAACTTCACTGATTACAAGAAAACAAAAGTTCCTATTCCTCTTGGGGAAGAACAGAAAACCATTGTGTTTGTACTATCTAAACTTCAGGAAGTCATTAAACATCAAGAAAAAATCATCGAGAAAACAAAAGAGCTTAAACGGTCGTTGATGTACAACCTTTTCACCAAAGGTCTGCGTGGTGAGGAGTTGCAAGAAACAGAAATCGGTCTGATGCCGAAAAGCTGGATAGCTGTTCCATTAGGGCAAACCGTAGAGATTGTTTATGGTGCGCAGGCGGCTGTGGCGCATGCGCTCGATAGCTCAATCGGGACCCCGATATTTACGAATATAAATATTACCAATGATGGGGAGCTTAATCTGTCTATTTTACGCTATTACAAAGTGCCAGAGAAAAAACGAGACAGATTGATTTTGGAAAAAGGCGACATTCTTTTTAATTGGCGCAGTGGAAGTAAAAATCATGTTGGTAAGACAGCGATCTTTGATCTTGATGGCGAATATACTTTTTCATCGTTCATTTTACGGTTTCGGACAAAGGAATCTATAAACAACGTTTATCTCTACTGGTATTTGCAGTTTTTGAAATCCATCGGATATTTCTCACAGTATCGCGATCAGTCGTCCGTGAATTCCGTATTTAATGCTAGTGCGGCCTCTGTAATTCCTATAGCAGTATGCAATAGAGAGGAACAGTCGGAGATAGGATCAGTATTGTGTGCGGTTAGTAATAAGATTAAAGAAGAACAAAATAACCTCATTTTGATGCAAAACCTGTTTAGGTCTATGCTTCAGCTTCTCATGACCGGTCAAGTCCGGGTTAGGGACATCGATTTTGAAGGAGTCGCGTGTGAGTGAACAAAGCGCAGTGCAAAATCCGTTAATCAAGTATGTCTCTGGAAAAGAGATCGGCTGGGAGTATGTAGACCGTGATAAGGCGGTAGAATTTCGCCGCGGTGAAACAGGCTTTTTCTTCTACGATTTGCTTAAAGAACAGCTTGTAAAACTTAATCCCGGAATTGTGGATGAAACCAAAGCGGATAGTATTATCAAGGATTTAGAGAATGTCCGCTCAAGCATTGAGGGTAACAGCGACGTTTTACGTTACCTGAAAGGCGAGAAAAGCGTTTATCATGAGCGTGAGAAGCGCGAGGTCAATATTAAACTAATTGATTTTGAGAATATCACAAATAACAGATTCCACGTTACTGACGAGTGGCAGTATACCAATGGTACTTACACAAACCGGGGCGATGTAACCCTGCTTATTAACGGGCTTCCGGTGATTATTGTCGAGACAAAAGGAGCGCATAAAAAAGAAGGCATTGCCGAAGGGGTTGACCAGATTCGTCGGTATCACCGCGAAACGCCAGAGCTTGTCACGCACAATCAGATTTTTGACGTTACGCATATGCTTGATTTTTACTATGGGGTGACGTGGAATTTAGATCGAAAAGGGCTTTTTAACTGGAAAGATGTTGAAAAGGGCAATTTTGAGAAGAAGGTTAAAACGTTTTTTAACCGGAATAGAATTTTAAAATTTATCAAGGATTACATTGTCTTTTTCCGTAAGGATGACGTTCTTTTTAAGATTATCTTGCGTCAGCACCAGACCCGGGCGGTTGAAAAGGTTATTGAACGGGCAAAGGATAAGGTAAAACGCACCGGCCTTGTCTGGCACACGCAAGGTTCAGGAAAAACCTTTACCATGATTGTGGCGGCTGAGAAGATTTTGAAAGAACCGCTTTTTGAAAAACCTACCGTTATAATGCTGGTTGACCGCAACGAACTTGAGAGTCAGCTTTTCCGCAATCTTGATGCCTATGGATTTAAAGACGGCGAAGGTATGGAAATTACCGACTCCAAGAAGGATTTAGAAAAACTTCTTGCTTCAAATTACCGCGGGCTTATTGTTTCCATGATTCATAAGTTTGAGCATATGAAGAAAAATATTAATACGCGAGAAAATATTTTCGTTTTGGTTGACGAAGCCCACAGAACAACCAGCGGTGATTTGGGAAATTACTTAGTGGCCGCGCTTCCTAACGCGACCTATTTTGGCTTTACCGGTACACCCATTGACAAAATTCTTTACGGCCGGGGAACGTTCAAGATATTTGGCAAAGACGATGAGAAGGGCTATCTTGATAAATATACGATTGCCGAATCCATAGAAGACGGAACGACCGTGCCTTTGCATTATGCGCTTGCCCCAAGCGAGATTCGCGTGCCCCAGGATATGTTGGAGAAAGAATTTTACGCACTTATGGAACAGGAAGGCGTGACGGACATTGATGAGCTTAATAAACTGCTTGAACGGTCGGTGAATTTGCGAAATTTTCTCAAGTCTGATGAGCGTGTGCAAAAAGTAGCTGAATTTGTTGCCAAGCATTACCGTGAAAATGTCGAGCCTATGGGTTATAAGGCTTTTCTTGTGGGTGTGGATCGCGAAGCGTGTGCGCTATACAAAAAAGAGCTTGATAAGCATTTGCCTTCAGAATACTCCACCGTTATTTATTCAAAAGGCCATAACGATACAGATACGCTTACGCAACATTATTTAACCGAAGAGGAAGAAAAACGGCTTAAGGGTAAGATCTTCCCGAGGAAGGAAACGCTTCCAAAAATTCTTATTGTGACGGATAAGCTTTTGACCGGTTACGACGCGCCCATTCTTTATTGCATGTACCTTGATAAGCCGATGAAGGATCACACGCTATTGCAGGCAATCGCCCGGGTTAACAGGCCTTATGAGGATGATGAAGGGTTGAAAAAGCCGTCTGGTTTTGTTCTCGATTTTGTGGGGATATTTGAAAAGCTTGAGAAGGCATTGGCGTTTGATTCGGATATGGTCGGAAGCGTTATCCAGAATATCAGCGTGTTAAAAGAAGCTTTTATTTCGATTATTACTAATGACGCCAAAGAATACGAGCGTTTTATTCAAGGCAGGATGGATGATAAAGCGATTGAACAGGCGGTTGAGTATTTTACGGATAAAGACAGACGTGAGGCTTTTTATAAGTTCTACAAGCGGCTTGAGATGCTGTATGAGATTATTTCGCCTGATAAAGACCTCAGGGATTATATGGATAAGTATTTGAAACTATCGTCTTTATATACGATTATCCGTAATGCTTTCTCCAAGAGGGTTGTGGTGGATAAGGAGCTCATGCGAAAAACTCAGATGCTTGTCCGTAAAGCGGTTGAGAATTATGACATACCCAAGCCGTATAAGATTTATGAGATTAAAGAAGACACGTTGCAGGCATTGAAAAAGGACGATGATTCGGATAACACAAAAGTTATTAACTTACGAAAGAGTATTGAGAAGTTTGTGTTGGATAACGAGGATTTGCTTCCTTATTTGATTTCCATTGGTGAACGGGCTGAGGTGATTGTCGATTTGTATGACGACCGTCAAATCTCGACGCAGGAAGCTTTAACCCGGCTTGAGAAGGTTATCGAAGAAATCAATCAGGCTAAAAAAGAACAGGTTGAAAAGAATTTTGACGCGCAAAAATTTACCGTATATTGGATTCTTAAAAAAGAAGAAATAGAAAATGCTGATGAGTTAGCGGTGCAGATTGACGGCGCGTTTAACCAAAACCCTCACTGGCGGGAGAACGCGAAAGAGGCACGGGAGTTGACCGCGAATTTATATAAGATTCTTCTCAAGGCGATGGATAAAGATAAGGCAGTTAGGCTTGTGGATAAGATATTGAAAATCGGGAGATAGCCAATGTCCGGTGTTTTGATGGATTATAGCAAGATTGAGGCAAAAGATTTTAAATCCATTGTATGGGATTGGGCGATTAAGCTTAAGGTTGAACCCAAAGAAATACATTTAAGACCGATGAAGACAAAATGGGCATCCCTTTCGGGAAGCGGCCGTCTTACATTTAATTCTGAGCTCCTTGAGAAGCGTAGGAATTTGGTAGATTACGTTGTGTTGCATGAACTTCTTCATATGAAAGTGCCGAATCATGGCAAGTTGTTTAAGAGTCTTATATTCGCGTTTTTGCCTGATTGGGAGAAGTGCAGTAATCAGTTAAAAGAGGCAGTATGATTGAAGCAAAGAAACCAAGTTATGTCGGACATCGTCAGCGGATAAAGGAAAAATATGAGAAAAGCGGGATAACCGGCTGGCTTGATTATGAAGTGCTGGAATTGGCGTTGTCTTATGCTATACCACGGAAGGATACAAAGTCGGTTTCCAAGGATTTGCTTTCTCGGTTTAAGACAATTAATGGTGTTTTAGATGCGGACAGAAAAGACCTGGAGACTATAGCGGGTGTTTCGGAGCATACAGCGCTTTTTTTGAAATTATTGAAGGACGTGGCAATACTTTACATGGAGCAAGGGATACATAATCGAGATTTACTTTCTTCGCCACAGGTCGTCTATGATTATTTGCGGACTACGCTTAAAGGGGCGGCCGACGAAGAATTTAAAATGCTTTTTTTGGATAGCAGGAATCAGTTAATCACTGTTGAAACCTTTGAAAGTGGTACGGTGAACCGGTCTGTTGTTTATCCGAGAAAAGTTGTTGAGCGAGCTCTTTATAATCATGCAGTGGGGATTATTATCGCGCACAATCATCCATCGGGAACACTACAGCCTTCGCAGGATGACAAGGAAATAACCAAAGCCATAAAGGATGCGCTTAAGACGGTTGAAATAACTCTGCTCGATCACATTATCATTGGGAATAACGATTATTACAGTTTTAGGAATAACAATGAAAACTTTTAAAGAAATAGCATATCAAATTTTAAAAGAAGCTGGGAAGCCTTTACACAGTAAAGAGATCACCAAGATTGCGCTTAATCGAGAATGGTTGAAAACAGCCGGTAAAACTCCTGAAGCGACAATGAATGCGCAATTGGTTGTTGATATCAACGCTAATAAGGAAAAATCACGATTCATTAAAACCGCACCTTCAACCTTTGGTCTTAATCCAGATTACAAAGAAAAAGAATTGCAAAAAATTAAAGATAAGGTCGAGGAGAAGCTATTCCAGCTTTCCAAAGATATTTCATCTAAACAAAAAGGTGATATTGCCGAAGCAAGGATAGCTGAACTAATAACCCTTTACGGAGATACGTCACTTTCATGCTATAAGCCAATTTCGGATGATGAGGGCATTGACTTGATAGTTAAAGAAAAGGGTAGCCTAAAAACGGTGTATATTCAAATTAAAAGTCGGTTTGGTAATAATCCCGATGAAATATTTACAGCGACAGTAAAAGCGTCTTCTGTAGTAGATCGCTATTCAATGGCTATGGTTTTTTGTTATTTTGATACAGAAGAAGGCGATTTATGGGATTACCTTTGGTTTGTAGCTGCTCCTGACTTCGTCAAAATGGCCAACAAGCTACAAGGCGGGAAAATGTTTGGCTTCGTTGCTGGAAGAAAGAAAAAAGAATCAAATAAATGGGATCAATATTTAATCGACAAAAGAGATTTGGCCAATGCAATAATCGGGCAAATGAGCAGAATTTAATGGCTAAATAGTTTATAAGTTAATTGTTAGGAGACAAAATGTGGGAAACGCCAATATACAAATTTAATGCTAAGGAAAAAGGAAAGAAAAAAACTATATATAGATGTAACGGGTTCAGCTCCTCCCTTTTCAGTCCCCGGGAAACAATTAGAAAGTACTTTTCATAGATTACTTAAAGGATTAGACCCTAAAAAAACCAAAATTCTTGATTTTGGAGCTGCCAAGTTAAGGAATACCATTTACCTTTTAGAAAAAGGATATACAGTTTATTCCTGTGAATTTCAGGATTTGTTTAAACGTTCTAAACAGGCAGCAGAATATCTTGCAAAAGCGAAAAAGTATAATAATTTTAAACAATTGATTTTTCCAAAAGAATTCATTGAATTCAGGGGGAGATTCGATGCTGTATTATTGATTAACGTGTTAAATATAATGCCTATTGCACTAGAACGGTTAGCAGTTCTCGCTCTTTGTAGAGAAAAAATAGTAAATAATGGAAGATTGCTCTGGTATACACAACACGGTGCATATTCCAAGGAGAGTAATGTTATTAAAGTTTGTGATGGGATTGCTACTGGTAAAGAGCGAAAATATATGATGTTTTATCGCGATTTTGCCAGAAAAGATATTCATGACATGTTAAATTCAACAGGTTTTTCTTTTGATAATAATTTTAAATTCCCAACGTCTGGAAATAACCAAGCATATGTTTTTAGGCCATATGGGCCAGTTTTGGTAGATCAAAGTTTGGGCTTAAAAGGAATGCTAGGGTACAAAAGGAAATTGGAAGAAATAACTAGAAAACTTCCGAAAAGAAAATATAAAACAAAAGCTCCCAGGGATGTCATAAAGACTAAGGCTGTTAATATCGATAAACAGTATTTGGAGGAATTAAAGGGAATTCTCCCAGGAAAAGTGAAAAAGAGCTTCCAAATATCATAATTTGATTTTTAATATACTCAAATTTGTTTTTGACAATAGTTTGAGTAAACCAGAAAAAGAGGACCATTGGGATGATAAAACACAAAGAGTTGACATAACATTTAAGAATTTAAGAGAAAGGGGATTTTTTAAGCAGTTAGCCGACGGTTATAATATCACGTGCCCCAATATTTTTATAGAATGTAAAAACTATAGTAAAGATGTTGCAAATCCAGAATTTTCACAAATACATAATAGACTTAATAACATAAGAGGACAGTTTGGTATTATAGTTTGTAGGAAAATACGTAATTTTCAGAATATTAAAACTAGACAGATAACTTTGGCAAAAGATAATAAATATGTTATCATTTTAGATGATTCTGGCATAAAGAAAATTGTCGAATGGAAAATTAAAAATGAAGATAATCAAATAAATGATTATCTTGAAGCAAGATTTAAAGAACTTATTTAGAAGGAAATACAATGAAAAAACTGAATTGTTACTTATCGCAAGCTATTACCCTCTTGAGGCAGTTTAGTCAAACGGAGACAGATGAATATCTGAAATTTTATGAACATATCGAAAAATGTTTGAAGAAGAACCATAAAGTAAACATTTTTCATCCCATAAAAGAAGATTTGAAAATAAAAGCTGATGAGATTTACATGAGAGACTTGGCTGAAGTTGATAAAGCCGATTTTTTGATAGCGGAGATTTCGGTTGTTTCTTGGGGAGTAGGGCAAGAGTTGACTTATGCAATAATGAAAGGGAAACCAATACTCGCTTTATATAATAATAAATCACGATTTAAACTTTCTGAAATGGTTTCAGGTTCTGGTTTAAGAATTCGTACATATAATGGTAAAAGTAAGGAATGGAAGGAACAAATCGCAAGACATATTGCGGGATTTATGCCAGAAGTGAAGCAATATTTTTATCTTAGAGAAAGGGTGTGTGCGAAACCATTATGAAACAAAGATTATTAGTTAGTATACGTGGACCTAAGGAAGCGATAGAAGCGTATAAGGGAGGCGCACATATCATTTATGTTGAATATCAAGCATCGGAATTAGGAACAC
>ERZ1292645.458-Hain-H14-02um-R2-458-length-14954-cov-5_pt1 | contig 11516 bp, 18 predicted proteins | sample MGYA00564401_ERZ1292645 | MGnify/ENA primary metagenome ERZ1292645 (study PRJEB36523, sample SAMEA6512644) | groundwater metagenome | collected 2019-01-09 | study: AquaDiva: Metagenomics assemblies of 32 groundwater samples | reverse complement strand
GATATTTCACATAAAACCTCTCCGCCCAATTTTGCTTTTCGGGCCTCCGAAGCCGACATTATCCCGCGGGAAGTGGAAACAATTTTTAGACCGCCTTTTTTAGGAAATATCTCGTGATGTTTTAAATAAATGCGTCGACCGGGTTTGGAAACTCTAACTATATTGGAAATTGCGGGAAAGGAGGCTGACAGATATTTGAGCCTAAGCTCCAATTTACGGCTGGAAACCAAACGGCCTCTCTTTTCAAAATCCAGAATAAAACCGGATTGTTTTAAGACCCTGGCTATTTCATTTTTAACTTTAGAAAAAGGCACGGCTACCGTTTCTTTTTTAACGGCTCCGGCGTTTTTTATTCTAACCAGCATATCTGCTATTGGATCTGTCATAAATTTACCACGACGCTTTTTTAACTCCGGGAATCTCGCCTTTAGACGCCAATTCTCTAAAACAAATTCTGCACAAGCCAAAGTCCCTCATAAAAGCTCTCTTCCGCCCGCATTTCCAACACCGATTGAGTTTTCTTGTGGAAAATTTCGGTTTCTTTTTGGCTCTAGCAATTACGGATAACTTAGACATGCCAATTTTATTTGCAAGCGCAGCGCGCGACTATAAAATTGCGCGCCCCGCACATAAAGTCACCGTGGGTAATACCACAACTGTTTCGACTTTTGATTGTATGTTGTTTCATATTCATGCTGTTTTCTATGTTTGCTGATTTATGTGCGGGGTTGAGGTTTGCCAGCCAGTCGCGCTTTGCGCTCTTGGGGCAAGCCCTCAAACGGAAATCCTAATAATTTAAAAAACTCTAAACTTCGGCCCCGGTTGGAACCCTTGACCACCGCAGTGAATTCAAAACCAAAGGTGTGGGCCGCGTCAGCCGAGGCCTCGGGGAAAATAGTGTGATCTTTAATGCCGACACTAAGATTGCCGTTCTTGTCCACGCAACTCTCCTTTAGACCCCTAAAGTCCCTGGTTCGCGGCAGAGCTATTCTAATAAATCTATCCAAAAAATCATACATCTTTTGGCCGTGAAGCGTAACCTTGAGGCCAAGGGGCATTCCAACCCTGGTTTTAAAAGAAGCTATGGCTTTTTTGGCCTTTGTTTCTATAGGCCTTTGGCCCGTTATAGCGGCCAGTTCCCCCGAGATCTTTTTTAAAAAATCTTCGGCTTTAACGCTTGCCCCCAGCGCCCGGCCCAAACCGACATTAACCGCTACTTTTTCCAGACGCGGCACGGCCCAAACATTAACCGCACCCAATCGGGCTTGGATGTTTTTTAGGTCTTGGCTGATTTTTTCCTTCAAGTTGATCATAATAATCGGCTAAGTCCTCTGGACAGGGGCCTTACTTTATAGCGTTTTACCGCATTTTTTGCAAATTCTAACTTTAATACCGGTCTCTAGTTTATAACCCACTCTCGTAATTTTGCGGCAACTTGGGCAAACCAATCTTACGGCTGAACTTTTAAGCGGTTTGGGGATCAAGATAATTTCTCCTTTCTTGCCGGCTTCGCGGGGTCTTGAATGTTTTTTAAACATATTCAAACCCTCCACCAAGAGAGATGCTTCTTTAGGGAAAACTTTAACCACTTTTCCGGTTTTGTTTTTATCTTTGCCGGAAACCAATTTTACTTCATCTCCTTTTTTTATCTTCATAATATGATTTTATGAGTCCCATAGGAACTATATGACCTATACAACTTCTTCCGCCAAAGAAATTATCCTGTCAAACCCTTTTTCTTTAAGCTCTCTTGGTACGGGCCCGAAAATTCGACCTCCTTTTGGTTCTTTACCCTCAACAATCACAATCGCGTTCTCGCTAAATCTAATAGAGGTGCCGTCTTTCCTCTTAAACTCTTTTCGCTGTCTTACCACAACCGCTTTGATGACATCTTTTTTGTGGACCGCCTTTCTGGGTTCCGCGATTTTAACTGAGCCCACAATTATATCGCCCACTTGAGCGTAGCGTTTGCGAGAACCGCCCAAAACTTTAATGCACTGGACCAATTTGGCTCCAGTATTGTCGGCTACTTTTAACATTGATCGCAACTGTATCATGTTACTTTTCTTCTTGAATCATGTCTTCGTCGGCCATATCCTTGGCCGCCGGTTTAATAACATCCTTAATCACCCAGGTTTTATCTTTTGAAATCGGCCGGCATTCTTCTATGAAAACAATATCGCCTATTTTTAAATCAAACCCTTCGGAATGGACTTTATATTTTTTTGTAATTCTGATTCTTTTTTTATACTTAGGGTGGGCTTTAATGTTGGTAACCGAAACCACGGCAGTTTTATGCATTTTATCGCTTACCACCACCCCTTTTAAAATTCTTTTGGGCATATTGATTTAATTTTTTTCATTTAATACGGTGAGGATAACGGCAATGTTCTTTTTTATTTTGCTAAACTCACTCACCTTTTTCACCTGTGAACCAACCAGTTTAAAATTAAGATCCGCCAATTTCGCCCTTTCATCTCTAAGGGTTTTTTCCAGTTCTTCTTTGGTTTTTAAACGAAATTCTTTGGCTTTAGACATATATTTTATTTATCTTCGGAAGAAATCACCTTGGTTTTTACCGGCAGTTTATGCGCCGCCAACCGCAAGGCCTCCCGAGCCATTTCTTCGCTAACACCGTCAATCTCAAAAACCACGCGACCAGGTTTTAGGGGAAATACAAAATGATCAACCGCGCCTTTGCCGCCGCCCATGCCCACCTCGGAACCTTTTTTGGTAACCGGTTTCATAGGGAAAATCCTGATCCAAATCTTGCCGCCTCTTTGAATGTGGTGAGTCATAGCGCGTCTCGCGGCCTCTATCTGCCGAGAAGACAACCAGCTGGATTCCAAACATTTAAGGCCAAAACTGCCGAAATCAAGATTGTTACCTCGCCTGGCTATCCCGTGGCTATGACCCTTGTGCCATTTTCTATGTTTTACTCTTTTGGGCAATAACATGGTTATTTTTTATCTTCAAAAACCTCTCCTCTATATATCCAAACCTTAACGCCAATCACGCCGTAGGTTGTGTGCGCCTCAACTTGAGCATAGTCAATATCGGCCCTCAAGTTTTGCAACGGTATTTTACCCTTAGCCGCCTGTTCCCGGCGGGCAATCTCGGCTCCGCCCAACCGTCCGGCCACCATAATTTTTACGCCCTTAACCGCGTTCTCGTTAAAAACCTTTTCCAATGTTTGCTTGATGGCCCGTCTGAAGGGAATCCGCCGCTCTAACTGTTCGGCAACATTGCGAGCCACCAACTTGGCAAAAATATCCGGTTTTTTTATTTCTTCTATCTCCAATTTTATGACATACCCCAATTTGGCGTTTCGTTCTTTGAAAAGTTTAAATAACTCTTTTTTTAAACCCTGATTTAATTCCTCCAAACCTTTGCCGCCCCGACCAATGATTATACCCGGCCGAGCCGATTTAATGATTACAGAAACCGAGTTGCCGGATCTGGTAATATCAATATTCTCAACCGAGGCCTTGGTCAGTTTCTTTTCCAACCAACTTCTAATTATAAAGTCCTCCTCCAGATTATTTCTGTAGTTTTTTTTATTAAACCAGCGCGATTTCCAGTCCTTTTGTATGCCCAGCCGGAAAGCGACCGGGTTGATTTTATGGCCCATGATGTTTAAACAGCTTTGCGTTGAAAAAATTTCTTAACAAACCCCGACTTCTTTTCCTTGGGTTTGGATTTTTGATCAAAAAACTTTTTTGTCTCCCACGATTTTGTTTCGGGCGCGCTTTCCGGCGTGATCTTGGTTGATTCGGTTTCCGGCTTTATCTTTTTGCCGTGTCCAACCTGCCTTCGCTGTCCTTCCAAAACCAAAGTGATGTGGGATGTTTTTTTCCGCAGAGGGGAAACCCGGCCGCGGGAACCCGGTCTAAATCTCTTAAACACCGGTCCGCCGTCAACTTTAAATTCGGCGATTTTAATGTTGTCTGTATCCAGAGAAAAATTATTTTCGGCATTGGCTAAAGCCGAATTGATTAGTTTAATCAAGGATTGCGAGGCGCGGTTGGGAATGAATTTCAACTGAAGAGCGGCCGCTCGCGGTTCCATTTTTTTGACAACATCAACCACGGCTCTCACCTTTCTTGGGCTTATACGGAGATAATTCAATTTGGCTGTGACTTTCATAGTTTATTTCTTTGTTTCAGCAGCTGATTTTTCTGTCTGGGCCTTGGCTGTTTCGGCCGCTTTTTGGACCGCTTCCAACTCCCGTTGCATTTTGCCGCCGTGACGGACGAATTTTCTTGTTAAAGAAAATTCGCCTAATTTGTAGCCGACCATTTCCTCGCTTACACTAACCGGAATATGGACTCTACCATTATGAACTCCAACGACAAAACCCACCATTTCCGGGGTTATGGTGGAAGAGCGCGACCATGTTTTAACAACCTCGCGCGAACCCGGCTTTAAGGCCTTGATTTTTTTCAATAATTTTTCGTCCACGAACGGACCTTTTTTCAAACTTCTACTCATAATTCGTAAATTTGTAATTATTCGTATTTTGTAAAACTATTTCCTTCTTTGCACGATAAACACATTAGACCGGTTTTTTCTTTTTCTGGTTTTAACACCCCTAACGCCCTTGCCCCAAAAATTCTTGGATCGTTTTAATCCTCTGGGCTGTTTGCCTTCGCCGCCGCCGTGCGGATGATCCACCGGATTCATGGCCGTGCCCCGAACAGTTGGCCTTACGCCTCTATGACGCATTCTGCCGGCCTTGCCCCAAACCACCATTTTCCTTTCCGGATTGGAAACCGAACCCACCGAACCCAGGCATGTTTCCAAAACCTTTCTGACCTCGCCGGAAGGCAGTTGCAAGTTAACATACCCGCCTTCGCGGGCCATAATCTTGGTGGCCGTGCCGGCCGATCTGGCCAATTTACCGCCCTCACCCGGATTTAGCTCAACATTATACACAAATGTGCCCACCGGGATCTCTTTTAATTGAGAGCGGTACCCTGTTTTTAGACCATCGCCTTCTTTAAAAGCGGCCAGGCCGTCACCCACCTTGAGGTCTTGCGGCGCCAATATATAAGCGCGTTCGCCGGTGGTATAAATAATTCTGGCTATAAAACCTGTCCGATAAGGATCATACTCTATGGCCTCCACTTTAGCGTTTTTCTCCAGGGACTGCCTAAAATCAACTAACCGATATTGTTTCCTGGCGCCGCGACTTTGATGCCGCACTGTGATTCTTCCTGAACTGTTTCTCCCACTTTGGGATTTTACTTTTTTAAGCAGCGATTTTAGCGGCTCTTTAGCCGTAATAAACTTGCGGTATTCAATACCGCTCATATTTCGGCGCCCCGGAGATGTGGGTTTATAAAACTTCATATGTAATCTCGTAACTTATAACCTGAAGCTTGTAACCTTTCTTGTTCTGGAGTTTCAAGATTCAAGTTGCGAGTTTTAAGATTTTACTTAGACATTGACTCTATTTTTTGTCCGGCTACCAACTTAACCATGGCTTTTTTAAATCCGGACTTATAACCCGTCCTACCCCTAAAAACCCTGCTCTTGGGTTTGACCACATTGATGTTTACCCGAACCACTTTAACTCCATATTTCTTTTCTATTTCTTTTTTCACCTCGGGCTTGGTGGCCTTATGATCAACCTGAAACACATATTCCCCGGTGTTTTCCATGGCTAAGGCCTTTTCCGAAACAATCGGTCTTATTACATGACCCGACCCTAAAAACACGCCGACCTTTTTGACTGTTGGGCTGGTTATTTCTGGTTTAATTTCTTTTTTCTTTGACCTAAATAAAGACATGTTTATTTTTCAATTTTTTTTATAGCCGATTCGGTAAAAACTATTTTTTTGGCTTTAAGCAGGTTGATGAAACTCATATTGGCGACATTTTCCACCCCTACGCCCAAATTACGGCCTGATTTTATAATATTGCCATCGGGCCAGGGTAAAACCAGAAGAGTGTTGCGGATATCTCCGCCTATAATTTTTTGGAAGATGGATTTAAACTTACCGGTGCTGGCGCTATCCAGAAAAAAATCATTAACCACCGTAACCTGACCATGTCTTAGCTTGGCGGAAAGCACAGTTCTTAAGGCCTTTTTAATCATTCTTGAATTTATCTTTTGGGAATAATCTTTCTCATTTCTGGGACCATGAGCCACTCCGCCGCCTTTCCAAATCGGCGAGCGGCGCGAACCGTGTCGGGCGCGGCCGGTGCCTTTTTGCCTCCACGGTTTCCTGCCACCGCCCCGCACTTCGGATCTGTCTTTGACGTGGGCTACCGGGTTTCTTTTATTAGCCAAAAGACCAACTCTGACCTGCTGCACCAAATCAAAATTTTGAGACAAACCAAAAACACCCTCGGCCAACTCTACCGTGCCGATTTCAGATCCTTGCTGATTGTATAGTTTGGTTTCCATCTTATAAAATTATCAATTCTCAATTTACAATTATCAAAAGAGTCCTTGTTTGAAAATTGTTTAATTGATGCTTGATTGAAAATTGGAGTTTGAAAATTGAAAATTATATTCTAATCTCCACCATTGTTCCTTTTTTGCCCGGAACCGCGCCTCTTAAGGCAATTACCTTTCTTGCAGCGTCCACCCTCACCACTTCTATGTTCTTAACCGTTACCTTTTGACCACCCATGCGCCCAGCCATTCTCTTGCCTTTTAAGACCCTCTGGGGAAACCGGCCGCCGATGGCGCCGGGCTTACGCAAAACATCACGGTGACCGTGCGAGGCCGGACCGCCTTTAAAACCATGGCGTCTGACCACCCCTTGAAAACCCCGACCGGTGCCGGCAGCGCTAATTTTTACCAATTCTCCGGGTAAAAAATCAGAAACAGTCATTTTGTCGCCGACATTGTAAGTAGAAACATCACTCACCCGAAATTCCTTAAGATATCGGAAACTGCCCAAATTTTTAAAATGACCTTTTAAAGATTTAGATATGTTTTTTTCTTTTTTAGAGCCAGCGCCTACCTGAACCCCCGAGTAACCGTCTTTTTGTGGCGTTTTTATCTGCGTCACTGTGGCATCGTCAGCGCCAATTAAAGTAACCGGGACTATTTCGCCCTTATCATTTATTAACTGTGTCATGCCTAATTTTTCTCCTATGATATACTTCATATTTTACCTATGAGCACAGCGAATAGCTGTAAAATATAGACCCCGCCCTAACTCCAGCCACGATTTTATTGGTTCCAATGATTTCAAGCGAAGCGCTTCGCTCGAGTTCATGGAAAATCGTAGTTCATGAACAGAGTTAGGGCGGGGTAAGGTTTTGTTTCTAAAAATTTGTCCCGCGCGTTGCGGGACAAATTTTTAGACAAAGCCCTTACATCTTAATTTCAATATCCACTCCAGCCGGCAAATTCAAGTTCATAAGCGCGTCTATTATTTTCGGATTGGGATTCAAAATATCAATCAACCGTTTATGTGAACGCATCTCAAACTGTTCCCGGCTGTCCTTGTGCACGAATGTTGAACGGTTAACGGTGTAACGGTGAATTTCTGTGGGCAAAGGCACCGGACCAACAATCTCGGCCCCGTTGCGCAAAGCAATATCAACTATCTGCCGGCAAGAAGTATCTATAATCTTGCTGTCGTAGGCCTTAATTTTTATTCGCAGACGCTGTTTAACTTCTTCGGTCCGTTTGGCCGAGACCCCTGATTCGTCGTGTCCTTTGCGAGACGAATCAACCGATCTCGCAGCAGCGCGGGCGGGACGGGTGGTTGCTTTCTTTGTTGTCGTAGCCATTTTAGTGAAAAGTACAAACCTCCATCACGGCGTTATTTAATGACTTTAGTCACCACGCCGGCCCCCACTGTTTTACCACCTTCTCTTATAGCAAACCTCTGTTTTTCTTCCAGAGCCACCGCAGCGATAAGTTTAACCGAAAGCTTAACAGTGTCGCCGGGCATAACCATTTCGGTGCCTTCCGGCAAAATAACCTCGCCGGTAACATCTGTCGTTCTAACATAAAACTGGGGTTTATAACCCTTAAAGAACGGGGTGTGACGACCACCTTCTTCTTTGGTTAATACATAAATCTCGGTTTCAAAATCAGTATGGGGCGTAATGGAACCGGGTTTGGACAAAACCTGACCGCGCTCCACATCTTCTTTCTTGGTTCCTCTAAGAAGAATGCCGGCGTTGTCTCCGGCCTGACCCTCATCCAAGGACCGGTTAAACATTTCTATGCCGGTAACCACGGTTTTTTGGGTTGGCTTAAGTCCAACTATCTCCACTTCTTCGTTCACTTTTATTTTGCCGCGCTCAACCCGACCGGTAACCACTGTGCCCCGACCCTCAATGGAAAATATGTCTTCTATGGGCATCAAGAAAGGTTTGTCAATTTCTCTTTTTGGCTCTGGAATAAATTCATCCATGGCTTTCACCAGTTCTAAGATAGGTTTGGCGGCTTCATCATCAGCCGATTTGGCCTCCAGGGCCTTAAGAGCCGAGCCCCTTATAATGGGCGTGGTTTCACCGGGATATTCATATTTATTTAAAAGTTCTCTAACCTCGGCTTCAACCAAATCAACCAATTCTGGATCGTCCACCTGATCTACTTTGTTTAAAAACACTATTACGGCCGGTACACCCACCTGGCGAGCCAAAAGAATATGCTCTCGGGTTTGGGGCATCGGGCCGTCGGCGGCCGAAACCACTAAAACCGCGCCGTCCATTTGGGCGGCGCCGGTGATCATGTTTTTAATGTAATCGGCGTGACCGGGAGCGTCTATATGGGCGTAGTGCCGCTTTTCGGATTCATATTCCGAATGATGCAAAGCAATAGTAATACCCCGCGCTTTTTCTTCGGGCGCGTTATCAATATCATCCACTTTCTCCAACCGTTTAACCAAGCCCTTCATGTGAAGGACATGCAAAATAGAGGCGGTTAAAGTGGTCTTGCCATGATCCACATGGCCGATGGTGCCCACATTGATGTGCGGCTTGGAACGGTCAAATTTCTCTGCCATATTTTTTTATTTAGTTATTTTAGATAAAAAGACAAAGCGAAAATCACCCTATCTACTACCACATTTATTATGGAAACAAATCGCAAATCAATTGTAATATATAGCCCCCAAAGAAGTCAATCCCGCCAGAGGCCGCGAGTTGAGTGATGCTTTGAATAGCATTACGAAACAGCGACCCTCTGCCCCCAACGGGATCAACCACTCAATAAATAGCGGGCGCTGGTTACAGCGCCCGTCTGGCACTACTTCGACTATCAAACATACTGCGATTTAAACTCCCCGAATTTACCTTCCTTTATAGCGCCTCTTATTTTTTCCATCAAATCGTTAAAAAAATAAACATTGTGAAAACTGGCTAGGTAACCGGCTTCGCGGTCTTTGGCTTTAAAAAGAGCATGCAGCCGGCCTCGGCTGATTTTTTTTACGGCGCAGACCTCGCAGGCACATTCGGGGTCAATCGGGCTGGGATCGTTTTCATAAATCCCCCGATGGATATCTATTTCCCCCTTTCCCCTATTTGTTCCTCTTTCTCCCCTTGATACATAAACATTACCGTGCCGGCCCTCGCGAGTGGGTACCACGCAGTCAAATGTATCTATGCCTTTCTCCACACCCATAAACAGGTCCTCTACCAAGCCAATACCCAGCATATGCCGCGGTTTGTTTTCTGGTAAATATGGCACCACCCAATCCAATTCCCGGAATAACCGCCCTGCCGTGGCAGCACCGAATGATGATCCAAAAGATCCACCGATGGCAATGCCGTCAAAACCCAGCGAGCCGATATATTTGGCGCTTTCCTTTCGCAAATCCTCAAACTGGCCACCCTGGACTATGCCGTAGATCTTTTGATTTGTTGTTTTGGCTTGGATTGATCTTACCGCCCACCGGTGAGTCCGCCGGAGCGACTCGCGGGTGTATTCATAATCGTGCAAGGGCGAGGTGGGTTCGTCAAAAGCCAAAATAATGTCGGCGCCCAGTTGCTGCTGAATCCAAATGGATTTTTCCGGACTCAAAAAATATGATCGTCCGTCCTCCGAAGCCCTTCGGTCTGAGACATCAGGATCGAAGACTTTAGCGAAGGAGGACGCGTCCAAGAACTCTTCTTTGCCGCCGACCTTGAAATAAACCCCATCGTCCGTAATCCGGACCAAATTCTCCCTAGTATGGTTTGTCAAACACCTGGTGTTTGACACCTTCCCCACCCCCAACTCTCGCGCAAACCCCAAACTAAAAACCTGAAACCCGCCCGAATCGGTCACCAAGGGCTTAGACCAATTCATTTCCGCGTGGAGACCGTGATATTTTTTTAAACCCTCATCACCCAGCTTTTGCCACAAGTGATAGGTATTAGCGATGATGATTTGGGTTTTGGTTTTGGCAAGGTCGGCCGAAGAAAGCTCACGCACCTTGGCGTGAGTGCCCACATTCACATAACTGGGGGTTTCCACCTCTCCGTGCGGGGTTTCCAAAACACCCAACCGGGCACGGGAATTGGGATCTTTTTTTAGAATCTTAAACATTACCGATTAAACTCGGTTTCTATGAGCGCGGCGCGAGAATCGTGGGACAAAATAAGCTTTCTTAAGGCCCTAAGCAAAGTGGTCCTTTGTTTGCCCACCGACTCTTCGTATTTATCTATAACGGAATTAAAAACAGTGTCTTTAGAAACTACAAACCTTTTTTCGGTGTCGGAGAGCCCCTCCCAAATCTGCTTTATCTTTTCTGGAGTCAGTGACTCTATTTCGCCATGATTTTCTTCCGGAGGAACAAGATCCTCTATGTCTTCCAATTTAAGCTCCACCTCTTCCCCTTGGGAAAACTTGGAAAGGTCACCCGCACCCGATTCTAAATTTTTATGCATTGATTCTCCCATGTTTATATTTTTAATTTAATTATTGAATCTGTGGGGACGATGTCCCGAAGTTTGAACCAAAGAAACAGCTTAAATTCGGAGGTGGAATCAAACGAGATTATTTGGACTATACCAGAATCGTATTTATAATTTGTAAAATATCATGTTTATGGTTCTTAGATAAAATACCGAATATTTTTAGCATTTCTAAAAACACCTTGATATTGTTTTCTGTGATCTCAAAATAGACAATTTCTTTTGCTTCGGCAATTCGTCCGATTAGATTAACTTCAGTTTTTAGTTCTGTAATTGGAAAACATAAATATAACATTGGTTGAGTACCGACAGCATATTGTTTTTCAGTAATTTTTATTTCGGTAATTATTTCGTATTTATTAAATTTATAGATTAAAAGCGGATATTTAACCTGGGTGTATTCAAAATCAAATCCATTTATATTTTTTGCTGTTGGATGGCTACGATCAATTTGCAACTCAGTATTTTTATCAATCAAATCATGGTCTTGTATTGAATTAAGATAAGTGATAACGCTTTTTAATTCTTCTGTGGATACCACATTCCATTTATGAAAATACCAAACATACTCAGATAATTCATAAAGCGCTTTAACTTTTCCATTTGCGCCAATGAATTCGGTCTCCTGCAATGAAGATTCTGCG